>Ga0209636_10003835_pt1 | contig 15354 bp, 11 predicted proteins | sample DeeMarSWOR152_54_FD_187464 | JGI IMG/M metagenome (GOLD analysis project Ga0209636, IMG submission 187464) | Marine sediment microbial communities from White Oak River estuary, North Carolina - WOR-1-52-54 (SPAdes) (version 2) | ecosystem: Environmental > Aquatic > Marine > Intertidal zone >...
CTGTGTAGAACGTAAGCTCACAATTAATACGCAGCCGCAGGGGGCGTTGGTTACATTAAACGACGAGGAAATAGGCACCTCGCCGGTTACGGTCTCATTCGAATGGTACGGCGATTACGATGTTAGGATAAGCAAGGAGGGGTTTGAGACGTTAAAGACCCATCGCAACTTAAAAGCGCCGTGGTATGATAACTTCCCATTCGATTTATTTACCTGGCTCAATCCGGAAAGAACCGTGGATGAGTATGAATGGACGTTTGAGCTTAGCCCTAAAAAAGAAATAAGCCGGGAAGAACTAATCCAAAACGCCGAGGAACCGAAGGAGCAGCTTGAATAGCAGGCTATAATGTACGTTGAACTCTTGCTTTTTGGCCAAACAGAAGGTATAATAAATTTCAGAGAAAAAGAGTGTAAATTTTGACTGCTCACTTCAGGACAGCGAGGCATAGTCATGAAATTAAAGACGATTATACATAAAGCGGAAGAAGGAGGCTACTGGGCGGAAATTCCTGCCATACCCGGCTGTGTTACTCAGGGGGATTCGTTTGAGGAGCTTCTGAAAAACATTTATGAAGCGGTGGAGGCCTGCTTGTCCGTTGAAGCTGAGTTATAAAAAGCCAGTCAAAGGCGATATGAATATTAGCTGAAAGGTGCTGTATGGCTATTCTAAAGCTGGACAGGCATGATGAGGATAAGGAGATTGAATTTGAACTGGATTATCTTACGTCTTTAACAACGAGTCAGCGATTTGAAATGATGTTCAGAAAAACCCAAGAAATGTTGAGTCTGCGTAAAAAAACAAATGCACACAGAGCAGTTACTGAAGTTATTAAAAGAAAAGCACGTTAAATTTGTCATAATTGGCGCCACCGCTTTCCCTGTCCACGGCTATTCACGCGCGACATTAGACATCGACATCTTTATAAAGCCGGAGAAAGCAAACGCCCAGAGAACGTTAAAAGCTCTGAAAGAATTCGGATACGATGTAACAGACATAACAGTAGATGACCTTTTAACAAAGAAAGTGCTGATTCGCCAGTACCTAATAGAAACCGATATTCACCCCTCTGTTAAAGGGGTAACATTTGAAAAAGTGTGGAAAAATAAGATAAAGGCACGGTTCGGAAAAACGTTCGTCTGGTTTGCTTCACTTGATGACCTTATAACAATGAAAAAAGCTGTTTCACGCACAAAAGACGTGGAAGATCTAAAATATTTACGTAGATTAAAAAAGCAGACCCAAAAACGCTAAACACAAACAAGGCCGTACACATACTGTATGAGAATAACCTATGCGCAAATCATAGAAGATTCTCTCGGTACCAGTCAATTGCTTTTTGGAGGCCTTGTTTGAATGGGATTGTCAGCTTGAAGCCGAGGAGTTTGCCAGCGAGGGAGATGTCGGCGAGGGAGTGCTTTATATCCCCGGGACGGGGGTCAGTGTAAATCGGCTCTATATTTTTGCCCAGCAGTTCGTTAATTATAGCGATAGTATCGTTGACGGTTACGGCCTTGCCGCAGGCGATGTTTAGGACTTCCCCTTTAGTCTGCTTGGCTCTTGCAGCAAGTAAATTGGCCTCGACAACATTGTCAACATACGTAAAATCGCGGGTCTGCCGGCCGTCACCAAAAACGGTTGGCGGCTTATCCTTTAATATAGCCGTTACAAAAGCCGGTATGGCGGCTGCATACTGGCTCGTCGGGTCCTGATGCGGACCGAAAACGTTAAAATACCGCAGCGAAATGGTCTCAAGGCCGAAGACCTCATAAAAAACCGAGCAATAATATTCGCCGGTGAGCTTGCCCACCGCATAAGGCGAAAGCGGCCTGGGAGGCATCGTCTCGACCTTCGGTAGAGTCGGCGTATCGCCGTAAGCTGAGGAGCTTGACGCATAGACAAAGCGCTTTACGCCGGCATCGCGAGCTGCTAAAAGAAGTGTGAAAGTCGCATCGAGACAGTGCCTGTGTGTGGTGGCAGGGTCATCAACGCTGCGGGGCACCGAGGGCAGTGCTCCCTGGTGCAAAACAACGTCAATATCCTTCATCGCCGGGCGGGCGATTTTCTCATCACCCATATCAGCTTCAATGAATTCAATTTGGTCGATAATACCGGCGAGATTGCTTTTTTTGCCCGTCAGTAGATTATCGATGACCCTTACGAAGCAGCCTTGTGAAACGAGTTTGCGACAGATATTTGACCCGATGAAGCCGGCTCCGCCGGTCACTAAAAATCTCTCCATCCAAGAATCCTTTCACAAAATGATTTAGCGGATATTGCACTGGACCGCGTATGGTTTCTTGCTTCGACTAAAGCTGGATTCCGTTGGGTCCAAGGGTACGCTAATTAACCTGAGTGAGCAAGCTGCAACTTCTGGTATTTGCGGTAAGACTTGAACTGCTCTCGGAAATAGCCGCCCTTCATAGCTCTAACGGCAAACAACACACAGCCCAATATCGTGGCGTTTACTTCTCTGAACTCTCTAATAGTCCTTTGAGCGGCACCTCTTCTTGTAGCGCCGGCATTGAATACGAGTATTGTGCCGTCAACGAGTCTGGCCAGCAGCTTGGCGTCGCTTACCAGCAGTACGGGCGGGCCGTCGATTATAATATAATCATAAGTCCTACGCCGGTCCTTAATCAACTGTTCCAACCGCACACCGCTGAGCAGCTCCGTAGGATTAGAAGGTAACCGCCCCGCTTCGATAATGTCAAGACCTTCAATAACATTTGGCCTTTTAACATCTTGAAAAGCACACAGGCCTGCGAGCAGAGTACTCAATCCAAATTCAAAACGCTCGCCTCCCTCGCCGGTGGGTCCTGTTCTGGGGAATACTGTTTGTAAACTCGGGCGCCTGAAATTGGCATCTATAAGGAGCACTTTCTTATTTTCAGCAACGAGAGCTTCTGCAAGATTAACGGCGACAGAAGTTTTGCCGTCCCCTTCGGCGCCGCTGCTAACAAGCAAAACCTTCAAAGACTCCACAGAGCCGGACAGCTCCAAGTTTGTTCTAAGCCGCCTGTAGGACTCGGTTATAATAGAATAAGGTGCCTGACGAACAACATGGCAGAGGTCAACACCCCGAGCCAGTCTATCTTCGGCTTCGTCAGGAATAAGACCCAAAAGCGGTATTCGCAAATATCTACCCACGTCCCTCGGTGTCCGGACGAGGTCGTTTAGGACCTCAATGAGTATTGCAAGCGCCACCCCAAATATAAAGCCCAATATCGTACCGCTGGGGAAAAAGAACCACCACCGCCGAGTACTCACCATTTCCAGGGGCGGCGGAGCATATCCAGCAAACTGTACCTTGGGTGTCTCCGGGTCCTTCTCTATTATCCTGTAGCTCTCAATCTGGACCTTGATATCATCAAGCATCTTTTTTCTCTCATCCCTTATGGCCACCCGCTGTTCATACTGTACTCGTGCCAGGTCAAGTTGTTGCTTTTGTGTTTCAGCTTCCTGTCGCAACCTTTCTAATTCTTTATACCTTTGTTGCAACTCAATTAGTCTGTCCTGTGCATTTTTAAGATTCGCCTGCCGCGTCTGTTCAGCAATTTCGGCCTTTCTGATTTGTCGTTCCTCTTTGATTTCTCTTATCAGCTCATAGGTTTGGCGCACGACTCTGTGATTTTCACCAAACTTTGTAAGTCTGCCAGAAAGTTCCGATTCTGCGAAGGCAAGCTGCTGTGCAAGGACGATCATAACAGGGTCAACCTCTATCTGATGCTCAATCTGCTCACTAATATCACTAATAGGGACCTCGGCCAGTTTCTTAAGATTTTCTATTTGAGCTTGAGCTTGCGTTATTAATAGCTTCAGGTCGTTTTGCTGAAGTTCCAAATCATCCAATTTTATTTCGATTGTGTGCCTGTAATAACGACCGAGAGGCCTGTCAAGGTCGGTTATGCCCGAATCCGTGCGAACATCAGCCAATGCCTCCTCGGCTGCTTTCAACTCCCTTTGAACACTAAGTCGCCGGTTATCAAGCTCTGTGAGCTTGGCAGCAATCTCTGCACTTTTGGTATCTTTTCGCGAATAAAGAAACAAATCCACCATCTCGTTTACTATCAGTGCAGCTTCTTCCGCATCTCCGCAGGTCATTGAGAGCACAACAAACTCGGCATCTCTGTGTGCAAAAGCACTGAAATTTTTCTGCAAATCCAGAAAGGCCTCTAAAAGCCTTTTGGCTTTAGTCTTACCGAAGTGCTTAAACCACTCGGTTTCCTGGACCTTGACCTTGTCAACCAATTCTTGCAGAGTACTCTGGCGTTTTATAAGGTTAGCCATCGACACGCGGTGACCATATTGAATATCCTGGCCCACGAGAGCCGCCACAATCTTCATTGGGTCTTTTTCTACGGGCGGCAGAACTCTAATGTAAGTTTGTGCGGCATATCTTGGAAGATATTTTCTTAATAGATACCAAGCCGCTCCGCCTATCATTAAACCTAATATAGTCAGAGACACTATCAGCAATATGTGCCGACGCAATATAGAAAAAACTTCCTTCGGTGTCAGCGCAGCAACAGCCGACGGCCTCGGCCTTGCCAGCGCCACCTTTCTATTAACAGCCTGTATTTGTTCCACCATATCGATGATTATTTTCTATTGATAATCAGCTTACTAATTTTTCTGTCTGTTCGCATTGTCATTTATCAACTAATAACGTCAGACGTTCAATAGCCGAAGTTAGTCGCTGCTCGGCCGCCTTCGATGCTTTATCTCCGGAGCTGAGCACTATTTCCAGCGCTTGCTTATAAGCAGCAAGGGCCTCAGCTTTTGCTCCAAGCTTTTCGCTTATCTGTCCTAAATGCTCATACACCTCCATTGGTACAGGGATATTATTCTGCTCATACTGTTGTAGTGCGGCCTGTAAAAATTCGGCTGCCTCCGAATTTCTGCCGTTTTTATATAACACATAAGCATAAGTATCCAAAAAGTTTGGTGCGTTCGGCCTTGCGTCGTATGCCCGCCTGGCAAATGTTAGAGCCTCGCCCAACCTCTCATTATTTTGAGCAAGCACATAGGCCAAATTATTTAAGATACTCATACTATTCGGCATTTCAGCTAACAAACTTTCGTACACAGCGATAGCTCTCTTGAGGTAATTATTATCGGAAGTTTTTTCATAGGCCAGGTGTAAAACCTCTGATTTTATCATTGTGTAAGCAATTCTCGCACTGCTGTCAGGGCCGGCTATCTGGAGACATTTTTCAATATAATTGAGGGCCCTGTTGTACTCACCATCAATCTTTGCCAGATTAAACATAGTCAAATTAGCAGCGAGTGAATCAGGATTGGCCTTGAGTCTTTCTTCGCAATGCCTCATCGCCTCTTCGGTCCCCAGAAGCGAGTGCATTCTTTGCGAAACTTCAAACGCAAAAATTTCATTTGTGCCAGTCTTGTCAACGGCTTTTTGGCAATATTGTATTGCGACTGTTTTATCTCCGAGCTTCAATTTGGCCTCAGCCATCCGCAGATATGCTATGGGAGCCAAATCGCGGTCAACATATTTCCCTGCCTCCTCAAAGACCTTATCAAACTTTCCACTTAACACGAGTGCCTGCAAATACCCATCGAATGCCGCTGCACGAGGTCCCAAACGCCTTTCATAGCGGTTAGGTGCACCGTCACCGCTGCTATCTTTCTGAACTTTCTGCCACGCCTGTCGATATAATTGCTCCGCCCTGCCGAATTCACCCTCGGCTATTGCAAATGCCCCCGCTCGATTGTACCACAGGATGCTATCAGGAAATCTCTGCAGAGTCTCATCATAGAACTCTTTTAGCGCCTCTTTTCTGCCAAGCTGCAGGTAAATCTGTTCAAGCAATGCTCTGGCCCCCCGCTCTTCTGGAACCTCTTGTTCAGCAGTTTGTGTTCGGTCAATTATACATTTTTTAAGTTCGAGTATGGCATCCTCATTTCGGCCCGCACGCTGATATGCCTTTGCCAGAGCAATATGAGTGTCAAGCTCGGGTGACAATGATTTGCTCCTGTTAAGGTCATCGATTGCTCTATCATAGTTTGCCATCAAAAAATTCACTTCACCTCTTACCCGCCAGGCCAGCGCATTGTTCTGATCGCTTTCAAGACTTCGATTTGTCAGGTCCAAAGCCTCTTTTAGACGACCCTGTCTCAATGCCAGCCACGCCTCAAGCAGGAGAGCCCGCCTCTCATCCGGATACTTCTCCTTAAAGCTCTGAATCTTGTACTCAACTTCTTTGACAAGACCCATCTTAAGGAAAGTCCGAATTTGAATAAGATGATTTTCTACACTGTCATCAAGCAATAAAAGTTCTTTAGAATATTTTTGTACAGCCTCTTTATCAACCGTCCTTTCCGCAACAAGTAAAAGGCCTTTGACTACGTCGCTGTTCTTAGCTTCTGTTTTATACAACTGCTCCAGGACGCCCCTGGCATCCTCAAAACGACCGCTTCGAAAATAAAGGCGCCATAGCAATTCTCGGTCTTGCTCCAGGAACATTTCTGCTTTTTCTCCCTGACCGCTGAGCCGATAATATTCACTAAAGCTATCCCGCGCAGCCTTGTTCTGCGGGTCTATAGCAATGGCCTGTTTGAAAGATGATTCTGCAATGGCAAACAATGCCTTTTTGCGTTCCGCATCCGTTTCCTCAAGAGCCATTTTCGTTGCCAGCCTCCCCAGCAACACAGCGTTCTTTACGCTCGGAGCGGTTTTTTGCACATACTGGCGAATCGCCAAGGCCTGCACCTCGCTCGTCGGACTTATATGTTCAGCGTAGCCTCCAAGTAACTCCATATCGCCGGGATTCAGCGCCATTGCGTTTTCCAAGGCATCACTGGCTTCAATTGCCTGGGTAGAAGATACATTTTGCCCGAGCCTTTTATTACGCTGGTACAGCACATTCGCCAATACTTTCGCAATGTTTCCATCCAGAGGGTTCAAAGATGTGGCTTTTCGGGCGTCTTCAATAGAAGCAGGCTCATTTCCAAGAATAGCATTGACATTGCTTCTCAACATAAGGCCGTGGGAAAAGACCGGCCTTTGGTTCAAACATTCTTCGAGTCTCGCCAGCGCATCTTTATATTCCTCTTTAGCCATAGCAGCACGCGCAGCAAAAAATTGACCACCGCATCCATCGATATTTTCATTTCGTACCGTCTCTACAATTTCCTGCACAAGCTCCCAATCTTTTTTCCCAAGCGCTATCTCGAAAAGATAGCTCACGGCAATTTCGTATTGCGTATTTTCTTTCTCGTGATACGCATCACGCGCAACGGACGACGAAAACACCTTTTTGAATTCTTCAGCGGCCTTGTCCAGCTCTTCGTGTCTGTGATAAAATAATCCAAGCTTCACAGCCCTGTTAATCGGGTCACCAATTTCCGACAGCACCTGCTTTTCTATTTCCTTGCGCCTCTGTAGGGATACATTGTTCGGCTCAGACTCGGCAAGTACCCGTTTGTAAAACAGAAGCGTTGTACTATCCGGAAAATAACCCAAAAATTTATTAACTATACCGCTGGCCTGTTCGAACCGGCCCTGCGATATGTAATTACTGCAAACAGCAACGACAGGAGCCTCTCCAACGGAATTCGGCTCTATTGTTAATAGTTTTTCCACCAATCCGGCGCAAACAGTCCAGTATCCCTTCAAATCATCCGTCAATACCTGCATAGAGTCTTGCGTCTGTCCATCCTCCTTTTCCGGCATCTCCATATCTTCGAAAATTATGGGTGAGCTCTCTTTTATTCGCTTTCGGGCAATAATCGTTTGAACCTGCCCAATCTTGGCCTGCACCAGTGCCAGATTGAGTTTAATTGTATTCGGGTCATCGGGCTTGGCCTTTGCCAATTCTGCTTCAGCCTCGTCAAATTGCCCTGCGCCAAGTAAAGCGTTGATGCGAAGTGTTTGGCTTCTCTTGTCGGGCCAAAAGTTATCCTCGAAGGAGTTTACAACACTCAAAGCCGCGTTGTAGGCCCGTAGTTTTAATAACACGTCAACATAATCCAGAATGGCTTCAGGTTTGGTCCATTCAATATGTGCATTAAGTGCACTTTCCAGGAATTCCCTGACAGCGCCAACTTCAGTAGTATCCTTAAAAATCTTCGCAAGAGCGTATGAAACCTGCGGGTCCGATTGCCCAGATGCTTTAAGTAGTTCGTAAGCTTGATACAGTTTTGCGACGGCGATGTTTCTATTTCCCTTCGCAAGTTCAAGCATTGCCTGCCACTTAATAACCTGCGGCTCCTGGCCGCTCTCGAAAAGCTCCTTGATTCCGCTCACCGTCTGCTCGGCATCTGTCATCCATTGCTGTGCCTGCGATTGCGTTCTTACCTCGCAAGGCTCAAGTATCTGCTCGATATAGCAATTTGCAAGGAAAGTATACAATGAGATTCTATTAATTAGATTTGCCCACTGTCGCGGGCCATCTACCTCCTGTGCATCCGGCAATGTAAGGGCATTCTCAGCCACTTCTATTGCCTTATAGATTTCCTGGTTCTGTCCATAAATAGAAAACTTGCGATAGTGCAAATTGGCCGCATTTATCGCATAAGTCACATTGGGCCTGTCCAATTCAATTGCCTTTTCAGCCGCCTCTACGGCCTTATCAAGCCTTTTGTAGCCTAACCACTGATAGAATTCGGCCAATGCCGAAAACGCCTCTGCACTGGAAGGAAATTTCTCTACAAGCAACAAGTACTCAGGCTCGAGCAACTGAATCTGGTCTTGTGGCCGCGTTCCGACACTACTTTGATTAAGCTTTTCTTTTAGAAGATTAATATGTGCCCTCGGGTCAGCCCCTGCAACCTCAACAGCTCGCTTCAAAATTTCCTTGGCTTGCTCCGCTGCTCTGTCTCTCTCTTGAAAATCACCTCTTGAAGCTGATATCTCCCCTTTTGCTTTAACCGCTTGCGCTAAATACAAATATACTTGGGGGTCGCCTGGTTCAAGTTCCCGAGCCTTTTCGAGATCAGCAGTTGCCTTAACAAGCAATTCATCGGGGTCGGTTACTGCTCCCATCTCTACTATTTCAAGGTTGGCTCTACCCCTGAGCAGATACAAATACGGGCCCAAACGCTGCCCGATTTCCTCCGGCATTCCAAAGGTTTCCCATTTGGCTGTATCTTCGACAAGCATGTTCGCATCTGCCACTTCTATAAATTCCGATGCCTGTGAAGCAACCTCCCGCCAAACTTGAAGCATACCACTATCAGCTATTATGTAAAAATACTTCAACCGTCCAAATCGAGCCTTAGGGTTCTTCGTATCTATGCTGATTATGTCGTTCCAGCACCCGCGCACATTGGGCCATCGGTCGGTTTCGACATATATATCCACAAGTTTAAAAAGCATCTTTATCCTGAGCGAATCGGTCCTTGCCAGACTTCGAGCCTTATGATAACTGCTTATAGCCTTCTTGTATTCTTCCTCTTTTGTCTGCTCGTCTGTCGCCTCATGTGCCGCCTTTACTGCTGCATCTCCGTCTTCAATAAACGTTTCCGGTCCAATGAGGCCGAGACGCAAGCTCAATTTTGGAATTAAGTAAACGATAGCCAATCCCAAGGCTATCAAGACCGCCGAGCCAATAAGTGCGACCTTTTTATTCAATCTCTTTCTTGCCATAATTTTTCCCTTCCACCGGTATGCCGGGGCTATCACTTGCAAACGCTGTTTCGTATTACGTATCTCGCAGTAAAAACAAAAAGCTGTTGAGTTAAAAATCCGCAGCTTTTCGTTTTATGCCTCTTCGCTTGACGCACGTCGCACAGCAAAAACGCACGAATCTTCTTTATTTGCCATTTACCACCGGCCGGCAGGCCAATGTTCTCTTTCCAAAATGGGTAAGATTGCGCTTAAAAGCCTTTCACTTGCTGCAACCGCATCTTCTTTGCTCGGGTAAACTGCCTGACCGAACCTGGTATTAAAGAATTTCCATTCAACCTTGGAAAAATACGAATATTTGCCGAAAATGTTCTTATTTAAAGCTATTCGAGCATCTTCTCTGCTGTTGTAATATTTTTCGTTGACATTAAAAAGGTACAAAATGGGGAATTTTACACTGCTCCGCTGTTTGGAATTTGTGCTGGCAAAAATCAGGAATCTCCCCGGAATTTTCTTCTCGAAACCGGGTTTATTTATTTTGAATGTGACGCTATCGGACGTTAATCTTTGATAACCGCTGCCCATATAGCATTCTTCCGGGACATGGGGCACGCGGTCCGGAAGCTCGTAATAAGTAATAAACAAAGAGCATTGACGCACGGCACTGTCAGCTGAGGCATCGGAATCTTCCAGAATCCATTGGATATAATCTTCGGTGCCGAGACTTTTAACAATCTCTTCGTTTTTGATTTTTTCCTTTAATACTACCTTATAAGGAGCTAAATCTTTTTCATCCAAAAGGTCTAAAGACCTGTTTAACGGCAGAGGGTCCTTCGTTAAGATTAAGCCCATACTTTTTATCGTAATCGACATACCACCTCCGGCTATTGCAAGCACCGCTGCACATATCAAAAAGGCCGGCTGTAAATAAGTGCGTATATTATATCTGGTATGCTGCATCATGTATCTCGCTTTACGTTCCACGCTTACGAACGACAATATCCTCTGCCGGCGCGCCGATAGCAGTTTCTTCAACGAACAAACTCGACATAAACCATGCAAGAAAGCCGTATAAGCCAAATGCTAACAGCAGCACCAAATAACCGGGCATATCGTGATAAATCCCTTCCTGAACATACTGTGGACCTTTGAAGACACAAACTAATCCTAAAATTGTAACTCGTACGATGTTGCAAAATATCGCTATTGGTATGGTGCTGGCCAACAGGATAATTCGCTGCCATATAGGCCTGTAGTGCAGATAAGCCATAGCTACGCCGAGAGCTAAAAAGACCATTAGCAGTCTCATGCCGCTGCAGGCCTCCTCCACATTAAGTCCGATTGGCTGACCCTTATAAAAGCCCTCTATCACCACGCCTTGTACAGTTGTCTGCATTCCAGGAACCAGGTTCAGCAAAGGTGCTGCCACCGCAGCAGCAAGCCTCTGCAAAGGCATAGTCAGCTTAACATAATATCTCACCGGCACGCGCACCGCAAATATCAAGAAAGCAACAGGCAGCCAGATATATCTAACCAAACGCCACCCCCCCAAAAACAACACCACCGCACCAAGCGCTGCTATCATAGAAATGGAGCGAAAGTATGCGTATCCGGATGGGCTGGCTATGTTAAAAAAATAAAACAAAATCCCACAAATCAGAAAAAACAAACCCCAGTAACTCGGCTTGATTTTAAGGCTCAAAATCTCCTTCTTATGCTGGTCAATAAAATATAAGCTAAAAAGCGGAATTAGAAAACCGTGCGACCAGCTCCTGTCGTTGAGCCAGATGCGAATAAGGTCTCCGATTTCCTTATGAAAGAGATAGACAAACAACCCCCCGATTATCAACATTTTGACGTAATTATGAACGCCAAGATCGCTCCAGTTTTTCCGAGGGGTTCGGTCAAAATGGGAAATCTGAGCCATCCTTGACGATTGATTATTGCCAACTGATGGTAGTTTATTTTCTGATTTCAATAATCTTTTGCCAGTAATCGATTCTCTGTCCGCCATAACCAATTAGTTTTGAGTGTTTATTCAAAACTCAAAATTCAAGACTATTAAAACCAGTCGGGTATAGGCCTGCGGGTATAGTAATCTCTATCTGCAAAATTACGGTCATAAACAAACCCGAATCCGTAAGTTGCCCTGAAGGCATTTCTCAAAACCGCACGCCACCTGGAGGTTGGATGTGTGCCGACATTTATTAAATCGTTCGGCTTAATAAAGAAATCCGGCTGTTCGCCTCGTGCGATTTTATCCAAATCCACCATTACGATTTCTTCTCTCTTCCTTCCGATTCTCCTTACGACCTCACATCGCTTTGGCCAAGCCAGAGGTCCAAGGCCGCCCGCCGCGGCAATAGCCATCTTCAAGTTCATCGGCCTGCCTGTAACAGGAATATACCCTTGAGCGTTTACATTACCCATAATACAAAATTCACCAATAATATCAACAGGTACCTGAATACTATCACCGGGCCTTATCACAATATTATACCTGGGGTCACCTGCGGCGAGTCTGTCGGCAGGAATCTTTATAAGCCGCGTCTGCTCTCCTCCAGCTCCTATCTGGTCCCAGTCGAAATCAGCCGGTACTTTCTCCCTGAGCGGTTCAGTTACTTTCTCCGGCTCGACCTTAATCCCCGGCTCCGGCCGACCGACCTGGACAGGGACCCATTGGCCGTCCCGGAAAATCCACTCGATACGGCCTCTGTTCTCCTCATCTGTTGGCTCACCTGTATCTGTTGGCTTTTCTATCGTCTTTTGACCAGACAGCTTGATGGATGATTCCAGTACATCCAGCACGTCCTTGATGTCCTTCCGGCTTTGCCTGAATAAGCTATTGATATCCATCTCCTCATCTGTTGGACTACCTGTATCTGTCGATTTATCTATCGTTTTTTGATCAGCCAGCTTGATGGATGATTCCAGTACATCCAGCACGTCTTTGATGTTCCTGGGTCCTTTCCCGCCATCGGCTGACGGTTCAAAACCTTTCGGCATAGCCGCTTCAGCAATTTCCTTATCCGTTATCATCTCTACCGAAGCTATGACAAATCCATTCTCCGACTGCTGCCCTTTCGCCCGTGGTGCAATTATCTCCAGCATTTCCTGTTCGGACTTAATCCGTTCCTTCCGCTGCTCCAGCTCAGGAAACTCCGGTTTAGTAACTTCCTGCTCAACCGGCTCGGCTATCGCTTCTTTGCCCGTCACAGAACGTGAAACGTAAACGTAGCTTATGTTAAATTGGCTTATCCCCCCTGCTGTCGCAAGCGCATCGAGCAATCTGAAATCATACCGTGGAATTTCGTATCTGCCTGGAACCGGCACACCATTACCCGATATTGAAAACGTGCGTCGTTGCGACCTCATCAAAACTACGGTAATCGAAGCCTCTTTTAGTATGCTCGGCTCAAGGATTCGCCTTAACTCCTCCTCAAGTTGCCTCTCAGTCAGCCCCGCAGCATCGATTACCCCGACTTCCGGTATTGATATCCTGCCGGTCTCGGTAACAACATAATCGCTTGCAAATATAGCCCCCTCAGTAAGCAGCTCAAAAATGGATATCCTGACAATATCGCCGGAACCAAACGTATAATCGGTCTCGAAAGCAATGACATCAATCGGCCGGGGGTCTTCCGCCGACTCCCACGCCGACGGTGCCTCCTCTGCCATGCCCAGCGAATCCAATATCACATTCACCGCCGGTACAGGGCGGAACCTACCTATTTGCGGCGGGTCAAAAAACTTATTGCCGCAACCAGTTATCTGTGGCAGAACTAAGAGAAGGCTAAAAATAAAGACAGCGGGCAGAGAACAGAAAACAGAGCTGATTTCTGACTTCTGACATCTTGCCTGTGCCCTATCTGTGTCTCTCGCTTTCCGTTTCACCTGTGGCAGTCCTAAAATTCTAAAAAAACACTTATATCACCGTCAGTCGCTATTATTGCGAAAAATGTGCCCGGTACGATTCCACTGCGTCTGGGCGCTGCACGATATAAGATTCTATCCGATGAAATTATCGGTTTAACCCCTTGTTCGCTTAAGTTTTTAAGGGTTCTCATCTTGCAAAAAGTCACAAAATAGAGCCCCTGAAAATAACAATCTTCGTCCATTTACCCTCCCATAGCACTCCTGGCCTTCTCCGACAGCTATGCCACAGGTCAAATCAATAATGTACAATACGGTTAACGGAGGGGATTTGTTCACACCCGACCACCGCCCAAGCCCGATAATCATCACGATAGCAGGACAGGTAATCCTGGTGAGAAATGCCGCGTTTTTACGGCGCAAAAAGACCACCTCATTTGACTTGAATGGCAGAAAAAAATTTTATAAATGCCAATTAAAACTGCAAATTACGATGCGTGATACGAGACACGCAATTTGTCTGCCGAACCACCGCCCTTCAAATACCCTCTCAATCCTCGCAGCGACGTAATATCAATCCGTCCAAGGGCCGGACTTTCAGCATTGGCCTTCTTTAGGATGCAACAGAACCTGCTCTTCAACGACTACTTCGTGGCTTTTAACAGATAATAGTCTATTTTAACCAGCCGCTCCTGCAAAACACCGTCGGCATCGGTTCTAAATATCTCTATCCGAGTAGGAACAGCAACGCCCTTCTTTTCAACCTCTCTATAGTCATAGCCTCGAACTGCTAAAAACTTCTCCCCAGCAAACCAAAGCATATCAACCAAAGAAGTATCTCTGTTCTGATAGAAAACCACTTTAGACCAATATGGAATAGCACCAATAAAAATCCTTTCTCTTTCAATCGGATAATACCATTGTCCTTCTATTTTGACCGGCTGTGGCACTTTGGTAAATGTAAACGACTTATCTAAAAAACGCACCGGTGCTGTTATTATATTTAATATGGCATCTGCTAAGTGTCGATTCTCTATTGCAACGGGCAAAGCGTCAACCCGTTCAGCACCTTCCAATACACTAAACAGCCCGCCCGATAATTGCCAGACGAACTTGCCTTGCGGCTCCTCGGCTGAAATCCGAACAGAATTCAACGGCGGACCTGTGCCGGCAATATAAATCTCGTGATGCTGCTCAGTCAGGTAAAAACTGCCGTCCGATTTGTAAAGAGTAACCACACAATCGAACTCCAGCTTTTTCGTTTTCGTCCAGGCTTCGAGTCCGCCGGTCGCCTCAATCGCCTGAGACGCATATTCAGGCATAACAAAATTTGGGTCGAGCAACACATTGTAAACTGACGTCTCTTCCTTCTGTTCCTGCTCACAGCCTGCGACAACGAAAGCTGCTGCAAGAATCAGCCAAATTATTTCTGAGAATCGATTAATCATTTTATCCTCCTGCATATTAATAGTTTGTAGTCCCAAGCGGGATGGCCGAGCCCATCTGTAGTTTATAGTCTATCAACTCCCAGCTATAAACTCAATCACATTTCAATTTTGCAAGCTGCTCCATCAAAGCATACCTCTGAACCGCATCGCTCCTGGCAAGTTTGAGCAGTTCAGCCGCCACCTCCGGCTTCGACTGCTTTAGCGTGCGGTAACGATTCTCTCCGTAAGCATATTCTTCGAAATCAAGCGTAGGAGCTTTCGAATCAAGCTGCAGCGGGTTTTTACCCTTTTCTTTAAGCTGCGGATCAAATCTATACAACGGCCAGTGACCGCAGTTGACCGCCTGTTTCTGATGCTCGTAACCGTTGACCAGGTTGTAGCCGTGAGCGATACAGTGCGAATAGGCAATTATAAGCGAAGGCCCCGGATACGCCTCAGCCTCGATA
>Ga0209636_10003837_pt1 | contig 15347 bp, 17 predicted proteins | sample DeeMarSWOR152_54_FD_187464 | JGI IMG/M metagenome (GOLD analysis project Ga0209636, IMG submission 187464) | Marine sediment microbial communities from White Oak River estuary, North Carolina - WOR-1-52-54 (SPAdes) (version 2) | ecosystem: Environmental > Aquatic > Marine > Intertidal zone >...
ACCTTTCCACTCAGGTATGCATAAGCCTTATGAGCCAGTTTCAGCCACGTAGTAATATGTCGGATCAAATAAACAGGAGCATTTCACAAGAGGAGTATGATGCAGCCCTGGCAAAGGCAGAGGAATTGGGTTTTGAGAATGTTTACTTTCAACCCTACCCGTTCAGACCTGAAGACCACCTACTTCCTGATTTTGACCAGGAGAATCCCTTTCGTTGGGATGTGAAGCAATAGAAAGAGATAAATTCAAGAAGACCTCCCTTCACCGTGAAAGGAATATTTTAGCCGTAGCCCTGGGTGCGCCGTGATTCCAACAGAAGTGTTGTAGTGAAAATAGATTGTGTAGTATATTTGAATGAATTTCTATTCTTTATCTTGATTTTTTACTGGCTGTGAAGAAGATAGGAGTATTCCTCAAAATTTTTTGTTAAAAGAAAGGAGAGGCAATGGCGATGAATGAGCTGGCAAATAGATTGAAAGAGGTTGATAGCGTTGAGGTTTTTACCGTGATGGATAACTATGTGGATGTTCTTCTCAGGAGTTCTCCTGTCGCTACGAGGCCTCCATTGGCAATGGGCGGACAGATTCCCGATGATGCCCTGTTGGCCGAGCATGGCCTCTCTCTTTTCATCACGGTAAAGAGGGGTGAGGAATCTCATACCATTCTCTTTGATTGTGGCTATACCAAGGTTGGCGTTCTCCATAACATGGAGATTCTAGGGTTAGACCTAGGGCAAATAGAAGCGATTGTTATTAGTCATGGCCATATGGATCATACTGGTTCATTGCATCCTATAGTTGGGAGTCTGGGGAAACCCATCCCCTTAACAGTCCACCCTGACGCCTTTATTTCTTCCCGTTTCTTTGGACTCGATGATGGGAGAAAACTCAGCTTTCCTCAAACCCTTATAAGGGAGGATATGGAGAGTGCGGGCATTCAGATTGCTGAAAAGAGCTCTCCAACTCTGCTGGCAGAAGGCATGATACTGGTGACGGGCGAGGTGGAAAGGATAACGGAATTCGAAAAGGGGTTACCGAATGCTACTTTGGAAAGGGATGGAAAGACAGAGCCTGACCCCATACGTGATGATCAGGCCCTTGCAATAAATCTAAAAGAAAAGGGGCTGGTAGTAATCTCTGGATGCGCTCATTCCGGCATTATTAATACTGTTTTTTATGCCAAAAAGATAACGGGAATCGATAGAATTCACGCTGTTTTAGGTGGTTTTCATCTGTCAGGCCCCAGTTTTGAGCCCATAGTAGAAAAAACGATTAGAGAATTTAAGAGGATTAAACCAGAAGTCATCATTCCGATGCATTGCACAGGCTGGGAGGCCATCAAGAGGTTCTCGGAGGAATTTCCCGCTTCTTTTGTTCTGAACAGTGTTGGTACAAAGATTAGCCTCTAAGAAATCGTTTTAGGAAATGCGAGTCTGGATTTATTTACTTTTGATACTTTATGTCCTGAGCCCCTTTGATCTTCTACCTGAAGCCTTGGTAGGGCCTATTGGGTGGCTTGAGGATGCCATAACAGTGGGCCTGCTGTACTGGTATTTTATCTACCGACCAGCCAAAATGAGGTCCCAATTTAAGCAGGCGTATTATCGAAAAGGGGAGGGCACTAAACGAGAATATTATCAAGAGGAGCAACAACAGAAGGCCCAAACTGATGGAAGGTTCTCAACACGAGATCCATATGAGATTTTAGGAGTAGAAAGAGGTGCTTCACTCAATGAAGTTAAGGCGGCCTACAGAAAGCTGGCCGTAAAATATCACCCAGACAAGGTAGATCATCTGGGGGATGAATTCAAGGTTTTGGCAGAAAGAAAATTCAAAGAAATTCAGGAGGCATATCAGGAGTTAGTGCATAAGTAGGAGAAAAAAGGGAATAGCTACATCCCGAGATAGGCCTCTCTGATATCGGCTGAACCTTTGATTTCATCAGCAGTTCCCTGGACTTTTATTTGGCCTCCCTGCATGATGTATACATAGCTCGCAGCATTGAGGGAGGCCTCGGCGTTTTGCTCTACAAGGAGTATTGTCAAGCCCACGTCAGCTTGAAGTTTCTCAATCGTCTCAAAAACCTCTCCCACCAGTATTGGCGCCAATCCCTGACTCGGCTCATCAAGCATCACAAGTTTCGGCCTTGTCATCAGTGCCCGGGCTATAGTCAGCATCTGTTGCTGCCCCCCACTTAGTGAGCCAGCACGTTGTCTATCTCTCTCCTTTAAAATAGGGAATAGAGAATAAACAAGGTCAAGGGAATCATTGATGCTTTTGAGGGCCTCTTTGCGATAAGCCCCCATAATGAGGTTCTCATGGACATTCATCTCACCGAATAAGTGTCTTCCCTCCGGAGCAAGAGTAAGGCCTAAGTCTACCTTTTTATGGGTCGGCAGATGGGTGATCACCTCATCTTCATAAGTAATCTTCCCACCCCACGGTTCTACCGAGCCTAGCACGGTCAAGAGCAGGGTTGATTTTCCAACCCCATTGGGGCCAAGCAGGGAGGTTATAGAACCTTTCTTAACCTCCATATTCGGTTTCCACAATACCTGCATCACTCCATAACCGGATTCAAGATCTTCTATCTTTAGCATCGCGTTAGCCATTATTATCTCTCTCCTTTTTCCAAATCTCAGATCTCCATTTAGCCTGATCCGGTGGATGCCCCAAATATACCTCAATCACTCTTGGATCGGTTAAGGCCTCCTCTGTTTTCGCATCTATTAATTTCGCACCCTGATGCATCACCATAACCCTCTCGGCCAATCCAGCCACTGCCCTCATGATGTGCTCAACCATTGACACTATCGCTATCTTCTCTTCCTCTCTTATCTTCTTGATGAATTTGACCATATCGTCGATATCCTTGGGATTCATTCCGGCCATGGCCTCATCCATTAAAAGAAGTTTTGGCCTCATGGCCAGGGCCCTGGCAATCTCCATCAATTTCTTCTCTACGGGGGTCAGGGTCCCGGCGGCCTTGTCCCTATGAGTCTCCAAACCAAGCATATCAATATATCGATCGGCTATTTCCAGAGAATTGTTTACGCTGACCTTATGTGCCAATCTACCAAACATGGCCCCGATTGCTACGTTTTCCCTGACGCTGGCCGAACTAAAAGGCCTTGAGATTTGGAAGGTTCGCCCCAATCCAAGGGGGGCTCTTTTATAAGGAGGCAAGGTGGTGATATCTTGCCCGTCGAAGATGACCGTTCCCTCTTCGGGCGGGAATACCCCACTGATTACGTTAAACAGAGTCGTCTTTCCGCTCCCGTTGGGTCCCACTATGCCGATAAGCTCGCCTTCCTTGATTTCCAGGCTTACCTTATCCACCGCTACGAGCCCGCCGAACTTTTTTGTGACATTCTCAAGCCTTAACAATGACATAGTCTTTACCTATTCGATAAACGTTCCTAATCGTCTACCCTTAACTCTCGCCTTGAGTAAGCCAATAACCCCTTCGGGGAATGCAATAATAATGATGATAATAAGTGGCGCAAATATGAGGAGCTGAAATCCTGGTAGGATAACAGCAAGCCAATACTTTGAAAGCCCGTATATGAGGCCCCCTACCACAGGGCCTAGGAGGGTTCCAGCACCTCCAAGGAGAACAATGATGATGGCCTCTACGGTATAATGGATTTCAAAGACCTCGGGTGGAAATACATAGGGCGTCTTTATGGCCCATGAAGTGGCTCCAATCAATCCAGCGAAGCTGGCGCTTGTAATGAAGGCTATGATCTTGTATTTGGTTACATTAATCCCCATTACCTTGGCAGCATCCTCATCTTCCCTAAGGGCCGTCAATGCATAACCGATCTTGCTTCTCATATAATAGATCGTGACAAGTGCAGCCAGTGCAGCGATGATAAACACCATGACATCCGCCCAGAAGGTCGACAGTGCACTTGCTAGTTCTCTTCCAAAGGCCTGATTCATCTCTGCCATAAATATGATTCCCTCAGAGCCATTCCATATCCTTGCCCCCTCAATCAGGTACCTAAACCCCTCATTGACCCCAATGGTTGCAATGGCGAAATAGGCCCCTCTCAGCCTGAGTGCTACTGCCCCAACCGCCAAAGACAGGAGGGTGGCCATTACCAACGCCAGTGCAAATCCTATGATAATAATCCCTATTCCAAGCCCCTCAAACGAGGCAAACCTGGTAATCCCCAAGGCCATCCCATATGTGCCAACACCCAAAAAGGCAACATAGCCGAAATCGACATATCCAGTCATACCGAGAAAAATATTAAAGGCCTGTCCGAGGGCACAGTAAAAAGCCAGCATAGCCATCAACTGCCACATCCCGGACATGTTCTTACCCATCAAGAACATGACAAGGTATGCCGCAAGCACAGGTACTAAGGGGTAATATTTAGCAATATTCTTTTTCATTTTGCCTTCAACAGCCCGGTTGGTCTAATGAGAAGTATGAGGAGCAGAATGACAAAGGATAGGAACCTGGTCAGTGCAAAGGGCTCAACCCCTGGAAGCAGGGCGAATAATGTGTAGGAGCCATTTTCTATGAGCCCAAAGACCAATCCTCCGAAAAATGCACCATATGGGGATGCAAGCCCCCCCAACACGGCGATTACAAAGGCCTTTAGAGTATACCCCCCACCCATATAAGGATTGATTCCAACAGGGATGAACATGGTGAGAAGAACACCGCTTAACGTAGTGAGCCCGATGCCTATGGCAAAGCTCAAGGCATAGACCGATCCCACATTCACCCCACATACCCTTGCGCCCTCATCGTCCTCAACAACGCTTCTCATCGCAGTGCCCGCCCTGGTTTTTTTAAACCAAATATAAAGTAAAACTGCAACAAGGACACTGCCGATACAGGCATAGATTTTTGTCATGGGCAGAACTGTAATGCCGATGTTTATCTTGCCTACGGCCCAATTATAGCCCCTGAACTCTGACCCTGCGATTAGCTTAACGATTTCTTCAAGCAGCATTCCCATGGCAAAGGTAGCCAGAAGGGTGGCAAGCTCTGGTGCCTTGATTAACCGCTGCATTGCCATATAGTAAAAGAGGAATCCTATCCCCAGGCCTATAGCAAAAGCAAAAGGGAGGGCAAATATGGGATTAATTCCAAGGGCAGTGAAAAGCCAGAGGGTAATAAACGCCCCCACCATTATGAAGGCTCCATGCCCGACGTTGACGACCTTCAGGACCCCGAAGATCAAGCTCAGTCCCATAGTTGCCATACCATAGATTGCACCGAGCACCAGACCCTGAATCAGATTTCCTGCTAGTTGTTCAAGAATCATCCTGTCATTTCCTCACAACTGTTTGCAATTGGCGTTTTCAACGATGGCAAAATCCCCCTCACATGCCTTAGTGAGGGGGATTTTCAAGGTCAGAAGGCTGCCTTTATCTGGGTGCGGCAACTTTTCCTTTGGCCTTTTCGGCAAAGGTGGGCATGGGATAGGCGATATCGCCTGTTTTGGCCTCCAAAGGCCATACAATGATTCTCTTTCCCATTTGCCACTGTACGTTTACCATTGAGTGGCCAACCTGTAGCCCGGTGTCATCTACATCCCAGCCTCCGTAAAAGGACATGAACCTTAGCTCGCCGAGGGCCTTTCTGACCTCGGTGGGATCAAGGCTCTTCGCCGCCTCCACCGCCTTCACGTATGCCAAAACCTGGGCCCCGGCCTCAGCGGCATGATAATCCGGGATCATATCTTTTCCGAGAGCCTTTTTGAAGAGGCTCACGAAATCATCCTGGTTTGGGCCAATCCATGGAAGGCCAACCTTCTGAGCCCCTTGAGCGGAATATTTCACCCCGTATTCCCAATGAGAAGGGCCCATAACGCCCTCTGCCATACTGGTTAATGCGTCATAGAAGGCCGGCAGCGTTGCCGCGGCTATCAGTGACAGGGCATTCACGTCTATATCCAGATCAGCCATCTGACGATTGAAAAGCTGGCCGTCCTCAAAATGGCCGCCTCCGATAAGAAAGTCTGGTTTTGTTGCTTTCAAGGCAGAAAGCAGCGGCGTTAAATCGGTCACCCCTTTTGGATAGGTTCTCTTGAACACGATATCGAATCCAAGTTTCTTTGCGTGTATCTCCGCTCCTCCCATCACACTCTTCGCGAACTCGCTATCCTCATATGCCAGGGCAACCTTTTTTGCCTTTGGATCGAAGTGTTTGATCATATCAAGGGTTCCCTCGTGATAGCTGCTTCCAGGCCCGATTGTCTGGACAATGTATTGAAATCCCTGCTGGAAGATGTTGTTGTTTGCTCCACCGTGATCCATGTAAAGCATCTTATGACTTTCTGACACTGGAGCTCCTCGAAGCGTGAGCCCCGAGCTATATGCGGAGAAAACAACATTTACTTTGTCGACCGTTATAAGCCGTCCGATAAGGCTTGTCACGCCCTCTTTCTTGGACTCACAATCGTAGTATTTATACGCAAGCGGGACTTTTTTCCCGCCTAGTGCTACGCCGCCATAGACACTATTTACCCAGTCAATACATGCCTTTACACCACCGAGGGCCTGCTCACCTGCCTTTGCATAGCTTCCTGAGAGGCATGCTGGATGCCCAATTAGAATTTTACTTGGTGCTGCCAAAGCGTTTGTCGCAAACACTAACCCAAACATGGCCATAAAAATGAAAACTCCCAAATAACTCCTTTTCATGGTGTCCCCCTTTTTTGAGTTTTTTGGTTGGAGAAGTATGGTTAATAGTTTATGAAGGAAATCCACAATAACAGTAGACAAAAAGGGCCTGTATGTGAGGTGCACATTGCAGGCCTTTTCGGATCTGCTAAAACTTTTGACATAGAAAGGAAGCTGGATAACTGTGGAGAGAGCAAGTTGAAAAAAGCATTTTTACTGCGCCAAGTAATTATTTTCAACCCCTAGTTACTGTTTGTATTTTGCTGTGTACTTTGTTATGAATCATTTGTCAACAGTTTTTTGGAATAGCAAAGAATATACAAGCCCTTATGAATAGTTACAAGGTATCTTTAAAGCAGCTACTATCTTTCTGCCTCCTTTTGAGGGCTCATTCCTTATCTAGGTTACGGAGTTTTTGGAATAGGTTATGGCACCCCTAAACTCTTGCTCACTTCTAAAATTGCACTCACGCCTAGGGGACCCTCATTTTCTTAGAGCCAAAACTTTCTTATAGGTGATTGGAGTGGAAAAAGGACTATTGGAGAGTACCCGAGAAAAGGTAGCTCTGTCAGATATTGACCTAGAACCAGGTCTATTTTGTATGAGCTTTAGTTTCAGCCTGGAGCAACTTAAGGCCTCTATTGAACAATTTGGTGTGCTGAATCCGCCTTTCTTGATGAAAGATTCGGAGAGCCACTACACGGTAGTTGCCGGATATCGCCGGTTGCTGGCGGCAAGGGAGTTAGGGTGGTTAGATATAGTCTGCCAGGTATTGCCCGATAGGTTTCCCCCTCTTGAGGCGCTCTTGCTCAATCTGTATGACAATCTCATTCAACGGAAAATGAATGAGATTGAAAAAGGCATGGTTCTGCAGAGGTTGGCCCGTTTCGTTGAGCATGAACAAATAATAACACAATTCATGCCCATGCTAGATGTCCCTGCTAACAGACAAACACTAGGACTATTCCTGGGTTTGGAGGAACTTGAGGAGCCAATAAGGCTTTCTATTGCCGTGCAGAGGCTGTCACTAAGAGTAGCGGGCTTAATGATGAATCTTGGAACAGGGGATCGCCTCAAGATTAATGAGTTATTTACAACCTTGAAATGGAGTTTTAATCAACAATGGGAAGCTATTCAGTGGATAATGGAAATTGGCAGTAGGGAAGGGCGGTCAATAGAGGAGGTTTTAAATCACAGGGAAGTCACAGAGATTTTGCATAGTAATAGGATGAGCAATCCCCAAAAATTGAAGGCCATCGTGAAAGTCCTCAAAAAAAGACGATTTCCATCTGTTATGAGGGCAGAAGATGAATTTAGGAAAGGCATTTCCGCACTCCCTCTTCCTAAAGGAGTCAAGATAACCCCCCCGCCATTTTTTGAAGGCATCGATTATAGGGTTGAAATAGTCTTTACAAAAGGAAAGGAGCTCAGGGAGAAACTAGAAAAATTATCTCGCTTACCCGGTTTAGATAAGATCACTGATTTTTGGAAAGGCCCTGAGTACAGATGAAACATTTTACCATCAGGCGGATTTTAATTGAAAGGGGAGCTGAGCGCGATTCCCTCGCTGAAACAGTGCTTAAGAGGTTACCGGATATACCGAAAAAATCCGTTGACCCACACGATTTGGCTTTACCTGAAGACACCGAAGAGATGGATAAGGAATCCCTCCGGTTTATCCATTACAAAGGGGAGTTTCTCAAGCCTTGTCCAGGGACAAAAAGATATATCTGCTGCGGTTACCGAATACTCAATGTCGGCATTAACTGTCCCATGGACTGCAGTTACTGCTTTCTTCAATCCTATATTAATCAACCATCACTGAGGATTTATACTAATCTGCTAGAGAAACTTGATGAAATAGGCGAATATATCGATCGCTTTCCTGAGAGGATATTTAGGGTTGGGACCGGGGAGTTTGCGGACAGTCTCGCGCTTAACTACCTTATCGGATGGACTGATTATCTACTTCCTGTCTTTTCTCGTAGGAAAAACTGTATCTTGGAGCTAAAGACAAAGGCCTCCTCGGTGGAATCCCTGCTCAAAAGCAAATACCGAGAAAGGATCGTTGTCGCATGGTCTCTTAATAGCCCTCGGATAGTATCACGTGAAGAGCGTAAGACAGCGAGCCTGAAAGAGAGGATTCTCGCTGCCCGCAACTGCCAGAAGGCCGGTTTTGTACTGGCCTTTCATTTTGATCCCTTGCTTTATTACCCGGGGTGGCTGGATGATCTGGAAGAGACAGTTAAGCTTTTAGAGAACCACATTGATCCGGAGTCAATAATCTGGATAAGCTTAGGTTCCTTTCGGTACATGCCGGCTCTTAAGTGGGCTATCATGAGACGATTTCCGAAAACAAAGATCTTTGATGGAGAATTTGTTATCGGTTCGGATGGGAAGCGTAGATATTTTAAGCCAATTAGAATTGAAATGTATTCTAAATTTTCAGAAAGATTAAAAAAATGGTATGAGGATTTAGGGATTTATCTTTGCATGGAGAGCAGTGACGTCTGGCACCAGTCGTTTGGATGGTCGCCAAAAACCACTGCCAACCTTTCCAGATACCTTGATAACAGGGTAAGGAGACTCATGACTCACTGATCTACGCAAAATATGTTGTTATGAATTCCTAATTGTGCTAGAAGGGCACCAGTTTCATCAAGTGTCTTCCTTGTTTTGATTAGTACGACTGATATATATAAGAGAATTGAAATAGTTATCGGTAATAGCTAATGTAAAACTCTAAATTAATCGTATTCAACATATTTAAAAAGGAGGGATTATGGCGATTAAAAAGGTAGGTGTAGTAGGCGCAGGCACGATGGGCAATGGCATTGCTCAGATCGCAGCTCAGATAGGGTGTGATGTTGTTATGAGAGATATTGAAACGAGATTTGTTGAAGCAGGCATGAAAAAGATACAGGATTTTCTTGCCAAGAGTGTTGAAAAAGGAAAGATGGATGTTAAAGAAAAAGATGCTGTTCTCGCACGGATAAAAGGAACCGTGGACATGGCGGACCTTAAGGATGTTGACTTAATCATAGAGGCGGTTATCGAGGACTTAGATCTCAAAAGGAGCGTTTTTAAGGAACTCGATGGACTTTGTCGACCTGAGGTGATCTTGGCGACTAATACCTCATCCATGTCTATAACAGAAATCGCCGCAAGCACTAAGCGGCCTGAAAAAGTCTGCGGAATGCATTTTTTTAATCCCGCTCCATTAATGAGACTGGTAGAAATAATTAGGGGCTATGCAACCAGCGACGAAACAATCAAGACGGCCACTGAATTTGCCCGAAAGCTGGGTAAGGTAACCATAGAGGTAAAAAAGGATTCGCCGGGCTTTGTTGTTAATAGGATAATGACCCCTCACTTTCTCGAGGCGATAAAGATCGTGGAGGAAGGTATTGCCTCCATTCAGGATGTGGACGTGGCAGTGAAGAACGGGCTTAACTATCCCATGGGACCCTTTGAACTGATGGATTTGACTGGTATCGATATCGCATATTATGTAACTGAATACCTATATAAGGAACTGAACAAGGAAAGCAAATGGGTTTCTCCCAATCTCATGAAAACGATGGTGCGGTCAGGCAACTTAGGAAGGAAGACCGGTAAGGGCTGGTACTAGTAATAAGAAAAGACGCAAAAATTAAGGGAGACTTTTGCTGAAAGTCTCCCTTAATGTGCTTTCAGTGGATCATGTGATTATTTGTTCTTATGACGCATTGATTTTTTCAATTTGCGGTATTTGTGCTTTCTTATTTTTTTTCTCCTTTTTTTGACGACGCTGCTCATGTAACCGAGAACCTCCAAGGATTTAGTAGGGTAGCGCGATGATGATATACAAGAAGCGAAAAGTCAATATATTTTTTAGTTTACATAATATATATTATCAGACTCAACACCAACCACCAATGTTTTCAATGGACCTTGTTATTCTTTGTAAAATATAGATCCTTATCAGCCAAACCAATCAGCTCAGTGAACTTCATTCCCTTTTCATATGTTGCAGAGCCGATGCTTGCAGTAACCGCACTGTCTTGCTCAAATCCTTTTTTCAGCCTGTCGCTTATGGTTTGTGCGATCGCGCGATCAGCTTCAACCAGAATGACAGCAAACTCATCGCCTCCATATCTGAAAGCAGTATCTACACTATCGCGTATGTTTGAAAGAATAACCTTGCCTGCTGCCATAAGCATCTGATCGCCGGCAAGATGACCATATTTATCGTTAAAATATTTAAAATTGTCCAGGTCCAAAAGAATTAAGGACAGAGGATGCTTCTGACGATTTGCACGCTCAATTTCTTCCTTGAGCCTATTATAAAAATGTCGCTGGTTATAAAGACCGGTGAGATTATCAGTTATTGAGAGCCTAGCCAATTCATCCCGAGTGTTTGTCTCAATGAGAATCCTTTTTATTTTGGCCTCCATCTCATCAATTTTGAAGGGCTTACTGATAAAATCACTTGCTCCGGCGTTAATAACATCCATATAGCTGTAATCCTTGTCGTAGCCAGTCATGGCAATAATATTGATTTTCGGTATCTCTTTCTTGACTATCTTTATTAATTCAATGCCGTTCAGCTTTGGAATATTTATATCGGTAATCAAGAAGGTATAGTCTTCGTTACGAAGTTTCTCTAACGCATTCTTACCATTACTGGCAAATCCGGTATTGAATCCCAATTTTGCAAGTAGATCCTGGATGATTTTCCCTATTTCAATCTCATCATCAACTATCAAGAGATTTTCTTTATGGTAGTCGAATTGTTGCTCCATTTCTGAGTAGCCTAAGAGGTTTTCTGGTCTCCTATGCAAACGATTTTTCCAAGCAATGAATTCTGGAACCCCTCGATAATTTTTAGGCGTACCAGCTCTCCCGTGAGATCGGTTGCAGAGGAGAAATTGACAATCTTATTTCCTGGGGCCCTTCCGCTGAGTTGGTGATTTCCCCTTTTGCCACGGCCTTCCACCAAAACTTCTTGAACTGTTCCTTCAAGGGACTTGTTCTTGCCTAGGGTTATCTCTTTTTGCCTTTGCTGCAACAGAAACAGGCGCTTCTGCTTCTCGGTATCCCCTATTTTTCCTGGCAAGTGCGCTGCCCTCGTTCCTGATCGTTCGGAATACTTAAAGGAAAATATGCTATCAAATTTTACCTCGTCCATCAACCTTAAACTGTCATGAAAGTCCCTTTTCCTTTCACCGGGAAAACCAACAATCATGTCAGTTGTAATAGCTATATCGGGCCTCACCTTCCTGAGGCGTTCTATGAGACTGAGATACGTGTCCCTTGTGTACCCCCTATTCATGAGCTCAAGTATGGTATCTGATCCTGATTGAACTGGCAGGTGAATATGGGGGGAAAGGGTTTTTAATTCTCCAAAAAGACCGATGAGATCATCGGATAGATCCTTGGGGTGAGAGGTTGTGAAGCGAAGCCTTTTCAAGCCTGAAATACTATCCAATGCCTTGAGCAAACCGGTAAATGTCGGTCCAGACCCATTGCTGATATTATAAGAATTCACATTCTGCCCAATAAGGGTAATCTCCTTTATTCCTTGCCGAACTAAACGATTGGCTTCATTAATAATTTTTTTGGCTGAGACGCTTGTCTCCCTGCCCCTAACAAAAGGAACAATGCAGTATGAGCAGAAGTTATCACATCCTTCCATAATTTTTAAGAAACAGGTAACCCTTCCCTTTAGAAAGCCGTTATATGTGGGAAATGAGGTGATTTGACCGGACAAATCGAGCGAGGAAATCCTTTCTCTCTTTTTCTTGATTCGAGCGATGAATTTATCTATGTGGTGAATATTCCTTGGGCCCAAGATGAGATCCAGATGCGGGAAACGTTTCAAGAGACCTATTCCCTGCTCCTGGGCCACACATCCAATGACACCGGTAATCAGGTCTCGTTTCTTTTGCTTTAAAGGGGCCAGCTGACCAAGCACGGTGAGTGCCTTTTCTTCAGCCTTTTGTCTGACCGCGCAGGTGTTAATCAAAATAATGTCAGCATTGTCAACACTCTTCGATTGCTGATATCCTTCAGTCATAAGAATCTGGCTGACAGAATCAGAATCATGCTTATTCATCTGGCAGCCAAACGTTTTTATGTGAAATAATTGGGGCAATTTATCTCTCCTGCTTGGCCAAACCATGAATCGTAATCTTTTTTACATATTCTGCTTTGATAGATAGGAGCCCATAAGAAAGCTGGCCATAAAAAACGCGATCCTTCTCCATTTCTAATTCAACTTGAGATTCCTCCTTCATAGTAACCATGGCAAAGATATCCCTGCCACGGGCATAGAAATCTATCTCCTTGATGTTTTCAAAGGGTATTGAAACCGTGGCACCCCCACGCTTGCCTGAGAGAAATGTTTGTCCCTCAAGACTGAAAACGGTAATACTCGAAGATACATCACGCTGGTCGATTAGCGTTGCCGAGAAATTATCGCTAGGTTCTGGGATTTTTTTGAGCTCTTCCTCTCCCAGACCGCCCATTCCAACCGTGCAGATTCCAATCATTATCATAACGGTTGTTTTCACAGTTCCATCAATCAGCTTTCTTATCCCTACCATGAATAAATTCCTCTTCCTTTAGATGGTTAATAAGTGAAAGAATCTCCTTCCTACATCCGGGAGCTATAGAGATTTCAATCCCACCAGTTTTCGGATTAATGGTTCTCATTGAAGCCATCCCGTCATAGCCTTCTATTATCCATTGCAAATAGCATATTTCCTCTCTATTTACGGAAATTTGGTACCTACTCGTTTGCCTTGTTGGAGGTGGGCTCACCCCATTTGAGTTTTGTTCGGAGAATATCATAATAGTCCTGATCAGGTGATTTAATGAGTTTCAGTTTTTTCTCTGACTTTGAAATAGTAACCCTATCACGAGCCATAAGATCAAAGCCGACCTGGCCATCAAAGGTAAGAATAACTTCCTCGTTTTGTTTCCCCATCTCTACTTCTATAACTGATGTATCGGGTAAGATAATGGGCCGATGTGTCAGGGTAAAGGGACATATTGGAGTCAAGATCAATGCATCGAGATCTGGGTACAATATCGGGCCCCCAGCAGAAAGGTTATAACTGGTTGAGCCTGTAGGAGTGGATATTATCAGTCCATCTGCCCGAAAGGTGGTTAGGAAATGACCATCGATGGATACTCTCAGATCAATAATCCTGGCCAATGCCCCTTTGTTGATAACAACATCATTTAACACTGAGAAACGGCATTTCTCTTCGGCATTTCTCAAAACGCTGGCCTGCAGCATGAGCCTAGGCTCGATAGCCACTTGTCCAGTCATAACCTTTTCGATGTCCTTGTAAAGCATTTTTAAGGGGATCTCCGTTAAAAAACCTAACCCTCCGAGATTCACACCCAAAATAGGGAGGCCATATCGCCCAACCTTCCGAGCAGCTCCCAGTAATGTTCCGTCTCCACCCAAAACTACCACCAAATTGACGGTATCCGGTATAGTTGTTCCCTCTTCAAGGCACTGGCTTAGATGGGCACGAGATGCCATTTCCTCTGTATATACGGTTATTCCTCTTTGTGTAAACCAATCCCTTAATCGCTCGCACTCCTGTTTTGCGGGCTGGAAATCGTGTTTAAAGATTATTCCTACCGATTTTGGTGTCTTTGCCATCACGAGTCTCTAACGTACTTAAAGTCGAAAGTGCCTAAATTACATTCCACAATTAATAATAGATCATCTAAAGGCAATAGCTGTAAGCACTTATAACTTTAGGTACTTTATTACCCTCCATTCATCAACCAAATCTGAGGTTGTATCGACCACAAGATGGATAATGTCGAGACTGGGATACAAGTTTTTCAAGTCATCGAGATCCACAGGCTCGAATTTCCTTTTATTATTGAGATAGGCCTGTTCAGTCAAGGCATTCGATTCATAATTCTCTCTGGTTCTCTCTGAGATCCTTCTGAGAGAAACCTCTTGTGGGCACTGTGTTTGTTGGATAACAAAAACCTTATTATGGTTTGCCGCTATCTGTGCAGCCCTCCTTCTGAGCGTCTGTGCGATAAAGGTGGCATCTAAAATTATCCCTTTGCCTTTGCCTGCAAGCTCATCTGCATATGAAAACATTTTTTCATAGACAAGCCCCCTTTTTTCCATATTTGATGCGACCTTTTCATTAAAGACGTCCTCACCTTTTAATACCTCGAGCCTAATAAGGTCTGTCCTCAGCATTTGATAGCCCTTAAGCTCGGCGATTACCTCCGTTGTTTCTGTTTTGTAGGAACCAGGCAGGCCGCATGCTATAAGGAGTGTTTGAGGCACCAATTCTCTTCTCATAAAACCCACAAAATGTTCTTTCAAAGTACCTTACTCCTGTTCCTGCTGCATAATCCCTACTGCCTAGTCTATGTATGACCTTGCAAGCTGGAAGTATCTCTTCGCTGTTTGCAGCGCTTGCTCTCTTTTTTCTGCACCGATTTTTTCATCATCAACCTGGAAGCTGCTCACCTTGGCCCTCACATAAGCTCGGTAAACCTTATAAAAGGTAAGCAAGGAATCCACCTCAGTTTTTTCACCTGCATTTTTCCTGTAAAAATCCCACAGCTCTTTAGAAAAGGCATTACCCCCGTGATATTCTAGATCCATCAGAAGAAAGGCAATATCGCAAGCACTGTCAGTATACCTAAACCGGTCGTTAAATTCAATGC
>Ga0209636_10003838_pt1 | contig 15346 bp, 13 predicted proteins | sample DeeMarSWOR152_54_FD_187464 | JGI IMG/M metagenome (GOLD analysis project Ga0209636, IMG submission 187464) | Marine sediment microbial communities from White Oak River estuary, North Carolina - WOR-1-52-54 (SPAdes) (version 2) | ecosystem: Environmental > Aquatic > Marine > Intertidal zone >...
TACGAGGAGATGGAGGCAGAGGGTATCCCACGGGAGGAGGTGCGCTTCAGACACTGGATATCTGCCCGCTATATAGGGCAGTTGACTACTTGGGAGGCTCCGGTGGAGAAGGGAAGGGTAGAAAGCATTGAGGATTTCTACAAAGTCATCGACAGTTTTGAGAGGGTGTATACCACGATTTATCCTGTGGCCGCTCGCTTCCCTGATACAGGCTATCAAATCACCGAGGTTTCCGTGGAGGCGATAGCGGACAAAATCAGGCCCGGCATACCCAAATATGCCCTTAAAGATAAGAAGCCTCCCAAGGAGGCTTCTAAGGGGCGGAGGGACGCCTATATGGATGGGAAGTGGTTGCCATTCGACCTCTGGGAGATGGATTTGTTGGAGGCGGGGAATAGGATTGATGGGCCGGCCATTATCGAACATACTATGACGACTTTGGTTATTCCGCCGGAAAATTACGTGGAATTTGATGAGCACAAGTTTATCTGGTATAGGAGGAAGTAGAAAAGGTTAAATATCGGTATGTAGGCTTTCATCTGTTTCAGTATGAGTTTAGCAAACCACACCACATGCCAGTGGGGTGACCTGTTACAAGAAAGCTGAAATAAGGTGAAGGCCGAAAAATAAGCAACTTTTGAACGAAGCTACGTTGACAACAGAATTTTTGAGGGATAAAATTCAGTTAATACAGTAAACTACAAGGGCAGTTCAATCCTAAGTAATATGCCATAAACTGCCTTCTGTAAAACATAAATAAGGATGTAAGAGATGCAATTTCATTCAGAAGAGTGGTTAAATGCTTGCGAAGAGAAGATGAATAGCGGCGATCACGATTATATGAAGAAGGCAGGGAAACTCAAGATAAGGTGGTGCAATGTGTTAACCGATTGTCCTGGTGGAACGGACCGGAAGGAAGTCTGGATTATTGAAAAAGGGAAGTGCCTGAGCGTCACATTCGAAGAGAAGCCAGCCCCCAGCGACTTTAGGGCCGAGCCTTTTGATAAAAAAGAACTTGACTATAGGAATACGTCTGACTATAAGGTACTGGCTGGTCTTTTTCGTGGGGAAATGACCAACATGCAGGCGTTTATGGACCCACGCTACGTAGTTGATGGACCAAAGATGAGGCTGTTGAGCATAATGGATGCGCTAGACGCCTGGGCTGACATTCAGAAGACCGTTCCTACGGAGATATGATGTCAGCGGGGACAAGAAAAGGCGCGAATTTCCTCTCTGCAAGAAAGAGCAGAGGACTTTTCAGGAAAGACAAACAATCTACACCCCTATAGATAAAGAGCAAGCTTATCAGTCTTAGATAGGCAACTTTCGCCGTGCTTTGTCACCTCGGCTCATGTCCCCCGGCAATAGTCCACAGAAGTTCGGGAGCCACAAGATTGACAGCCACCTGGGATTCTTACCCTCTAGCTATTGACAACAACAGAACCTTACACCAGTTTAGCGAAGATACCAGTGAAGGCTACAATTAATAGCCGTCGCACTTCAGGGACGAACCTGGCCACAGTTATAAAAATGCATCAAGACACCAAAGGGATGGGCGAAGGTAGTGGCGAGCATGCAACGCTGAGTAGGAGGGAACAATGGCAAAGGGGGTTCTGGGGATACTTTTCTGGTCATTTCCTTCCAGTCGGATTCAAATCAAAGACGTATTTTCGGTGAATCATAAGAGCTTATGCCACAGTGGAGACCTTCGGCAACTTGGTAACCTCCGGGGATTTACGTACTAGTTCCAGCATGTAATGAGTACCCAAAGTCATGCTCATCCTTTAATCAGGCTTCAACCCTTCATAGATAGCGCGTGCCCCAGTGACGATCTCATCAATCAGTTCCTTCACGCTGACCACATTGTGGATAAGCCCCACCACCTCTCCACAACTGATGAACGCTTCATCCAGGCCCTCTCCAGTCTCACAGACACGTCTGGCCCTTTGGCCACTGTACAACGGTAGGAGCTCTTCGAGGGAGGCGCCCTTGTTTTCCATCTCCACGACCTTCTCCGCATGGGGGTTACGCAGCACCCTGAGGGGGCCTCGAGTGGGGCGCTGAGCGAGCATGGTATCCGTCTCCTTAGCTTGAATCAGAAGTTCCTGCACCCTAGGGTGAACAACAATTTCATGAGTGGCCATGAAACGAGTGCCCATCACCACACCTTCCGCCCCCAGAGCCCTGGCGGCCACGAAACCACGGGCGTCCCCAATCCCCCCTCCAGCGATCACCGGTATCTTCAACAAATCTACCGCTCGCGGAATAAGGATCATGGTGGTGACTTCATCAGCGCTGGGACGACCACCAGCTTCAAAGCCCACGATGGTCACCACCTCAGCTCCATACCGCTCCGCCGACAAGGCATGCCTTACCGTAGCGCACTTGTGCATGACCTTTATGCCAGCCTTTTTTAGCCGCTCCACATAGGGAATGAAGGGCTCAGGGCTACGAGCAGCCGTCTCTACCACAGGGACTCTCTCCTCGATCGCTACTTCCATCTCCTGTTCGACCCTCCCAGGCTGTCTTGCGAGAAGGCCGATATTTATCCCAAAGGGTTTATCAGTCAAGCTCCTCACCTTTCTGATCTCTTGGCGTAGTTCCTCCATATCAGTATAGGTGGTAGCAGGAAGCAGTCCAAGGCCTCCGGCGTCGGAGACCGCCGCCGTGAAATCAGACAAGGATACATAGCCCATAGCCCCACCAATTATGGGATATTCGATGCCTAAATACTCGGTTACTCTTGTCTTGAACAGTGACATGAAATTCTCCTTTCGACCTATGTATTCGTAGAATGATATCCGAAGGAGGGGCCACCGTCAAGAGAATGATTGTTACTGGACAATACCGAGCCCACCTTCTTGACAAGGGAGCAAAAAGACGCCCATAATAACAACTTCGGACGGGTTAGTCCGAATGGAACGGAGCAGCAAAAATGGACTTCAAATTCACACTTGAGCAAGAAGCTTTGAGGAAGGAGTTTGAGAAATTTTGCAAGGAGGAGGCTAAGAGAGCCCCCGGGGAGTGGAGGGGTGGCCCTGGTGTTGAAGAGGAATCAGACGAGGCGTGGGCTTACCACCGCTCTATAGTACAGAAGGTGGCTGAGAAGGGCTGGCTGCGCCTGCCGTGGCCCAAAGAATACGGGGGACAAGGCTATGGCCCTGTCGAGCAACTCATCTTCTCGGACGTAACAGCATATTACAGAATTCCCGCAGTCCCCATGCATTTTATGGCTGTGGCTGCTGCTATTTTGGCTTATGGGACTGACGAGCAGAAGAGAGAGTGGTTACCAAAAATATCCAGAGGGGAAATATGTTGGACTGAGTGTCTGAGTGAGTCTGATGCTGGCTCAGACCTTGCTTCCCTCAAGACCAGCGCGGTAGCGGATGGCGATGATTATGTCTTCAATGGCCAGAAGATCTGGACCAGCGGCGCTCACCATGCCAACCATGTCTTCATTTTGGCAAGAACGGACCCTGACCTATCGAAAAAACACAAAGGGTTGGGGTTCTTCATCCACAAGATTGGTGGTCCAGGAATGGAGTTTCGCCCCTTGATTTACATGAGTCGCACCCACCCATATAATGAGACTTTTTTTGACAACTTCCGTGTCCCCAAGCGGAATATGATTGGTGAGGTAAATCAGGGATGGTATGTCATGATGGCGGCGAGGAATTTTGCGCGGGCCAATATAATGATGCCGGCCTGGGGCAAACGGGACCTAGAAGACCTGATCAAATATTGCAGAGAGACGCAAGGCAATGGTGACATTCTGTCCAAAAAACCATTGATCCGCCAGAGACTGGCGGAATTTGCTATTGAGTATGAAGCAAGCTTGAAGTTCCACTACTATGTGGGCTGGCTTCAGAGCCAGGGGCAGGATGTTGCCGGTGAGGCCGCGGGCTGCGGGTATTTTGCAAACGAACTGAATCTTCGTCTCGCCAACTTCGCTGTAGAGATTATGGGCCTTTATGGCACATTGAAACAAGGACCTAAATGGGCTCCCCTTTCCGGGAGGTTTCAAGACCTTTGCCAATGGGGTTGCGGCCTCGCCCTTGCCGGAGGCACTACCGAAGTACGAAAGAACGTAGTCGCCTGGCAAGGGATAAAGCTGCCCAGGATTTAACCCAGTGGCTGTCTTCAAAGGAGAAAGTAAAGCACGACCTTGGTCTAAGGAGAGCTGCCCTGGCCAACTTCACTCATGGATTAAGCCGCAAATCGATTTCCTTGACCAAAACGCCAGCGCAACCTATAATTACGAGGCAAGAAGGTGGCAACATAAGTAACGAGCAATAGGGGAGAAAGATGGCAAACGGAGCTCTAGAGGGAATCAGGATACTGGACTGCACAATATGGCAACAAGGTCCGGTAGCAACTACCATGCTTGGTGACCTTGGTGCCGATGTGATCAAGATAGAAGACCCGATACGTGGCGACCCTGGGCGAGGTATGCAAAGGCTCCTTGGCCTGGATACCACCTTACCTGGGGGTCGAAACCTGTATTTCGAGGGCCAAAACCGTAACAAGAGGGGCATCACCCTTGATATGAAGAGTGAGGCGGGCAGACAAGTTCTCTACCGACTGGTGGAGAGGTCTGACGTCTTTGTTCAGAATTTCCGTCGTGGGGTAGCTGATAGGCTGGGGGTAGCTTATCGTAACCTGGTCCAGTATAACTCTAAGCTTATCTACGCCTCGGCTTCCGGGCTCGGCCCCAGAGGCCCCGAGGCTGATAGACCGGTGACCGATAATACGGCTCTGGCAAGGTCGGGAATAATGAGCACCATAGGTGAAGCTGATATGCCACCCCTGAGGCTGAGCCCGGGGCTGGCTGACCAGATGGGTGCTATAATGTTAGCGTATGCCATACTGGCTGCCATAGTCGCCAGGGAGAGGTTTGGGGTTGGGCAGGAAGTAGACGTGTCGTTACTAGGTGGGGTAAGTGCCCTGCAAACTTTGACCTTGATGTCAGTACTGGTACTTGGAAAGGAGCTTCCTAGGGTATCGAGAGCTAAGGCAGCAAATCCCCTGTCCAATCATTACTTCTGCGCCGACGGCAAGGGTATTGCCTTCGGCATGCTCCAGGGTGATAGATACTGGCCTGCCTTTTGTAAGGCGCTGGGAAGAGAGGACCTTCGAGACGATCCCCGCTTCCGAGATGCCAAGGCCAGAGCCCAAAATGCTGAGGAGATAGTCACCATCCTGGACGAGATATTCGCCACCAAGACCTGTGACGAATGGTTAAAACTCTTTGATGAAGCGGGGGATTTCGTCTGTGCGCCAGTCAACTCTATCCCGGACGTTTGTAGCGATACCCAGATGCTGGAGAACGACTATATCGTTGATTTTGACCATTCTAGTATGGGCAAGGTTAAGCTGCCAGGCATTCCATTTAGTCTGAGGGCTACCCCGGGGAAAGTGAGGCGCGCTGCTCCCCAGTTTGGCGAGCACACAGAGGAAGTGTTGATCGAGGTCGGTGGTTATACCTGGGATGAGATTGCCAAGCTGAGAGAACAAGGGGTACTCTGAATCTTATATAGTTAGGGAGTAAATAAATGGCAGGTGATGATCTCGCATTTGCTCTAGAAATTTACCGTGCTCGTGACAAGAGGGTCAAAGAGCTCAAGGCACGGGGCAAGAAGATCATTGGTTATTTTTGCTGTTATCCCCCTGTGGAGCTCATGACTGCCTTGGATTTAGTTCCTTACCGCATTATCGGTGACATAAGGGAGCCTATAAGCAGAGCCGATGGTTACATAGAGACCAATATATGCAGCTTTGTGCGGAATTGCTTTGAGCTCTCATTCAAGGGCAGATATGACTTTCTTGATGGCGTCATCATACCTCACAGTTGCGATGCCATTGAGAAGCTATATGACATCTGGAGATACTATCAGAAATCGACTCCCACGTATTTTCTCAACGTGCCTCACATAATACACCAAGGGTCATATTCGTTTTTCCATGCGGAGTTACTTCGCCTTGGACAAAGCTTGGAAGGACTAGCTGGGAAGAAGCTGCAAACTGAAGACCTTGCTAGTGCTATTCGACTCCATAATGAGAATAGGGCCTTACTCCGTAGCTTATACAGATTGCGGGTGCCAGACCCGCCGCTCATGTCCGGCAGTGAGGCGATAAAGGTATCACTAGCAGCAACGGCGCTGCCGGTACCCGAATGCAACGAGATGCTAAGAGACATAATTTCTGAAGTTAATGACCGGGAGGAGCCTCTGCCAAGCGGGATAAGGGTGCTCCTTTATGGTGGGCAGATAGACGATGCCGCCTTTGTGGATATAATAGAAGACTGTGGTGCCAATGTAGTTTTGGATGACCTGTGTACCACTGCCCGATGGTTCTGGCGTGAGGTAGAACTGGATGGCGACCCTATACACAATCTCTGCAGGCATTATTTGGACAACATCATGTGCCCCCGCACTCTCAGGCAGGGCAAAAATCATGCCTCCGAGTTGGAGAATCGATTTGGCTACTTGAACAGCTATGCAGCCGAATTCAAGGCTACCTGCGCCATCGCATATACCATGAGACTCTGTGATACCTTTGAGTTTGATGTTCCCAACCTTGATGATTACCTGACGAAGCAGGGACTGCCGTTCTTTAATCTCGAGCTTGAGTACAACCTAAGCAGCATGGAACAACTGCGGACCAGGATAGAAGCGTTCCTAGAGTCAGTGGCTGCAAAGACAGTGCGAAGTTAAAGGGGCAAATGGGAGAGGATAAAACTAGCATGTCGGAGGAAAGACCTAAACAGAAGACCACTGCCATTAAGTCAACCCAGACTGCCAATGAGGCATACAAGGTAGTCAAGGCACAGTATGCCCGAGCTCGAGAAGCAGTAGAGCAAGGAGCGCCTGTGGCCTGGGTAATGGTGAGCACTTGCTGTGAGGAAATGCTCAAGGCAATGGGAGTAGTGCCGGTTTACACTGAGAACTTTGGCGCCGTTTGTGCCGCCAAGAAAGCGGCTGAGCCATTTCTTCACTCAGCCGAAGCACATGGCTTTTCTAGACACCTCTGTAGTTATGCTCGAAATGGGATAGGGTATGTCGTTCAGCAAAAAGAGCTGGGGATGATACCTCCGGAGGCTCCTGCGGGGGGTATGGCTTATCCCTCTGTCTTGATCGGTGGCAGCCATGTGTGCGACCCCAGGTATAAATGGTATCAAGCCCTGGGGAGATACATGGATGTGCCTTACTACTCTGTTGAGATACTAGAGCCGCCTATTGATGCCGATTTTGAAGCAGTCAAGCAGTATTATATTGACTATATGGTAACTGAGCTAAGAGGACTCCAATCTTTCTTAGAAAGTCATCTAGGCAAGAAGCTGAATCAGGACGTCCTGATGGAATGTGTTCACACGGCCGAGCAAACCCGCACCAAGTGGTGGGAATGCTATGAATTACGCAAGGTGATACCTTGCCCCATGCCCACTCAGGATGCTTTTAGCTGTCTGGTCCCCCATGACTTAGATCCTGCCGATAGAGAGTCACTGGCTTTCTATGAAAGGTTGTACGATGAACTAAAATACAGAGTGGATAACAAGATAGGGGTGATACCCGATGAAAAGTACCGGCTACTGTGGGGCGGTGGTATACCACCATGGCACAGCATGGGGATTTTCAATTATTTTGAGAGCCTGGGGGCGGTTGTGGTCATGGATATCACTTATTATCCCGGCTCACCTTGCCCAGAGGTTGCTGATTACGCTGACCCTCTAGAGCGCATCGTGAGGTGGATGTTTCACCGTTTTACCGAGTGGCATACCCGAGCAGCTAGGGGCTGTGGCCATCCTATTGCTCAGCGTCTCTTGGAATGGATAGATGACTACCATATCGATGGCATTATAATGCATGGCAGCACGTCGTGCCGTGCCAGCACTCTGGGCCAAATATTCTTTAAGAATGTCATCCAAGAGCACAGCAAAGTGCCAGTGCTCTTTATTGAAAGCGACATAGTGGACGAGCGAGATTACTCCGAGGCTGACATGAAGCGGAAGATAGACGATTTCATGGAGGTGGTGGCCTCAAACAAAGAGAAGTTAATTGGCCAGGGCGGTTGTTCCTGAACATTAGATAGCAACAAGTTAAAATGCTTAAAGTAGTTTTCACGGGTAAGATGGACTTGCCGCGGCTCCCTGCCAATGAGGAAGAGTATCGCCGCCTGGGAGCCCAATTCGTCAAAAAGGTGCCTTGTTCCACAGAAGAGGAAGTGATAGCCGAGGCTGGTGATGCTGACGCAGTGATTGCCCTTCGTTGCCCTTATACCCAGAGGGTAATCGAAAACCTGAGCCGATGTCGGTTGATCAGCGTTCCCAGCGCAGGTTACGAATGGGTTGACGTCGACGCGGCTACTGAGCATGGTATCTGCGTTACTAATGTGCCCAACCCAGAGGAGGTTTCCGATCATGCTATGGCTCTGCTTCTTGCCTGCGCTCGCAAGATCAGCCTTTTGAATGACGCTGTTAAGAAAGGGTGGTGGGACTCGCTGGAGAAGCCAAAGATAATGCAGTTATTGCCGCCAATAAGCCGGCTGCGTGGCCAGTGCCTGGGAATTATCGGCCTGGGGCGTATCGGCCGCTCCCTTGTTCCCAAGGCCCAGGGCTTTGGGTTAAAAGTCATTGCTTATGACCCTTATCTATCCTCTGCAGAGGTGGAAAAGATAGGGGTTAAGCTAGTAGCGCTTGACGAGTTGCTCAGCGAATCCGACTTCGTGAGTATACACACTTCGCTTAATTCTCAAACTTACCATTTACTGGGAGAGGAGCAATTCAAAAAGATGAAGCCCACGGCCTACTTGGTTAACGCGGCACGCGGCGCCATCATCGATGAGGCGGCATTGTATACCGCTCTTTCTCGCGGCTATATTGCCGGTGCTGCACTGGATGTTATGGATACTGAGCCACCCGCTCCCGATAACCCTTTGCTCAAGATGGATAACATTATTATCACTGCCCATACGGCATATTACTCACAGCAGGCTTTTGCCCAGGCTCTTAGGCAGACTGAGGACGAGGTATTTCGGGTTTTACGGGGGGAATGGCCTCACAACCTGGTAAATCCTGAAGTCAGGGAAAGGTTCAATGCGAGATGGCAAAGGCTTAAATAAACTCAGGGCAAACTACCAGGGCTAAGCCAGGTCTCAGGAGGGAAGAGGGAGAAAACATGGCGAAAACGGAAACTGTTTTAATCAGTGGCATGGAAGCGATAGGTTGGGGAGCAATTCATGCCGATTGCCAGGCTTACTTTGGCTACCCCATCACCCCTCAGAGTGAAATCCCGGAATTCATGTCCCGGGAAATGCCCAAGCTGGGGCGAATCTTTCTCCAGACGGAGTGCGAGCTTGCAGCCTCTGGCATGGTCTATGGAGCAGCTCTGACCGGGGTCAGGGCCATGACCTCTACCTCCGGCCCTGGTTTCAGCTTGATGCAAGAATTCATTTCCTTCATGACATCATTTGAGTGCCCGGCAGTGATGGTCAATGTGGTGCGGGGTGGCCCCGGCACTGGGGGGATCACCGCTGCCCAAACCGACTATCACCAGGCGACCAAGGGTGGAGGTCATGGGGGTTACCGCTGCATCGTTCTGGCTCCAGCCTCGGTCCAGGAGTGCTTTGACCTTACCCAACTCGCCTTCCACTTGGCGGATAAGTATCGCATAGTGACCATAGTGCTAACTGAAGCAGCAGTGGGACAATCATTGGAGCCTGTGGAGCTAAGGACATTGGACTTTGGCCCTCTTCCTGAGAAAGATTGGGCCGTGCGAGGACGGTTCCAGAGGGAAGGGAAAAAGCAGACCATGCCCCTATCCAAAATATGGATCAGTTATGTCGGCTTTCACCAGGAGCAAATCGAGAAATACCAGAGGATAAAAGACAGCGAGATAAGGTATAGAACCTACCAGGTTGAGGATGCCCGGCTCTTGTTGGTAGCTTACGGTTATGTGGCCAGGATGGCTCAAGAGGCTGTGAGCATGGCACGAGCCCAAGGCCTCAAGGTGGGGTTGCTCCGGCCGATAACCCTCTGGCCATTTCCCAGTGAGGCCATCAAAGAGGCTGCTTCGCGTATCGGAAAGGTCCTGGTAGTAGAAGATAGCTCTGGGTTGATGGTAGAGGATGTGGAGTCGGCGGTGCAGGGGCAGGTGCCGGTTTATCTTCTGGGCTGCTGGGGGCGTAATGTGTCTACGGCGGGTGGTATTATCTACGCTGAAAGAATCTTAGAGGAGGTGAAAAGCCTATCATGAAGAAAGAAGCCCCTGCTAAAAAGGTGATTTGTACCATACCTAGGTTGCATGATGGGTGGATGCTAGCGTTTGCCCCCTGGTGCCCGGGCTGCCACATTGGCATTATTAATCGTTTGCTTTGTGAGGTTATGGAAGAACTAGGTATTCAAGACCGGGCTATCGGAGTCATGGGCCTTGGCTGCAGCGCTGCCATCACCCCCTCCATAGATACTGATAGGGTTTGGACCCCGCACGGACGTGAACTAGTGGTAGCCTCAGCGGTGAAGCGCTGTGTTCCCGAATCAGTAGTTTATTCCACCGTTGGCGATGGGGCGCTGCTGGCTATTGGGTCCGGTCACTTTCTTAATACTACAGCCCGCGGGGAAAAGATTACCGTTATCTTCGTAAACAATGGAGGTTACAGCAGGACCGGAGGGCAGGTAGCTCCCACCACTCTAGCAGGAATGAAATCCACCACCACCCCCTACGGCCGAGACCCCCAAGTCACCGGCTTCCCACTTCACGCTGCTGAGATTGCCGCTATGATGAAAGGAGTGGCTTACTCAGTCCGGGGCACAGTCCACACTGCGGCTAACTATCAGCGGGCCAAAAGAGCCATAAGAACCGCCTTTCAAAAGCAGCTAGACAAGATTGGCTTCAGCCTCGTTGAGATCCTTTCTGCTTGTCCCATCAACTGGCAACTGAATCCCGTGGACTGTCTGGACTTCATTGACAAATGGATGATACCAGAATTCCCCTTGGGGGAATTCAAAAATGTTGATAGCATTGACTACTCATTCGACCCTGAGCTTACCAAGTTGGGTATGGTCATAAGAGAACGACCCGCAGGATAGACGGGCTTGATTATACAGGCATAAAAAAGGGAAGCTTTATGGAGCAAAAAGAGTCAGCTCGATTTCAGGTCGGAGTAGCCGGATACGGAGGCCAAGGCATCTTGACCATAGGCAAGTTCTTGGCTGAAGCCGGGATGTCAAGGTATAAACACGTAGTCTTTTCCCCCAGCTATGGGGGAGCCCAGAGAGGAGGAGAAAGCACTTGTTCGGTCACCCTATCTGATGAAGAGATCGGTGCCCTAGTACCACTCAATCCCTCCACAGCCATCATCATGAGCCCTGAGGCGCTACAGGATTTGGGAAAGAGGGTAAAGCCTGGCAGCATTTTGTTTGTGGATAGTTCCATAGTGTCTGACAAGGTCAACAGAGATGATATCAAGGTGTTCTACATTCCGGCTACGGAAAGGGCCTTGAAGCTCGGTGACAGCCGTGTGGCTGGCTTCGTTCTTCTGGGCGCATACTTGGAAGCAACAAAGGCAATTCCGCTGGAACTTATGGAGAAGGCCGTAGAGAAAAAGTTAGCGGGAGGAAGAGGAGAAGCACTCCTTTCCCTTAACAAGCAAGCCCTGAGAGAAGGGGCTAGGCTAGTGAGCTCAGCTTAGCCTTGCAATAGCCGGAGCTCTCTTATCATAGAGATAAGCACTATCGGGCAACACTCTCAGAAAGGAGAGATATGGCAAAGGGTGAGATAGTTATCAGTGAAGAACGTTGCACGGGTTGTGGTTTGTGCGAGCATTTCTGCGCCAGAGCTTGTATCAGCCTCGCTGAAGGCAGATTAGGACCCAAGGGACATACCTTGCCTGTCTTCATAGCTCCCGACCAATGCACCGGCTGCGGAATTTGTGGCTGGCTGTGTCCCGATTTCGCCATCGAAGTTTATCAGTATATTGAGAGTGAAACCCCGTCTGCTGGTTAGCCCGGCATAAGATTTTTAAACCTTTAGCCACGCAAGGTTCATCAGTAACCACCGCATTGAAGATTAAAAACGCAAGCCCTATACCTCCCAAACGACCTGTTTGCTACTTAACTATAATACAGATGGCAAGCCTTTATAGCTGTGCCAGATTGCAATCGCTAAATTTAGGATGCGGGTTCCTTCTTGACCAAAAGCTTCCCACAAGTTTATAATCTTGGGATAAAGTAAACTGAAGTCCTTTATTCAAGAGGAGCAAAGGCTATGCTAGAAGATTTAAAAACCTTATTTGAACCAATAACAGTAGGGGGTGTAGAGCTAAAGAATAAGATTGCGATGGCCCCTATGGGGACTTTTTTGTCAGCCGGGGACGGTTCTGTGACCCAGAGACAGATTGATTATTATGCAGAGAGAGCCAAGGGAGAGACAGGCTTAATAATCTCAGAAGCCTCTAGCGTAGCTCCTCCAGAATCTGGTCCTGGTAGCGGTACAACATTGGCAGTAGACCATGATGCTTACATCCCAGGGTTAAAAAAATTAGCAGATGCCATCCACAGCTATGGGGCGAAGATGATTATACAGCTAACGCATACGGGCCCCCTGAGACCAGGAGGAACAAGCAGCATACAGCCAGTGGCTGCTTCGGCAGTTCCCTCCCGTTTGCTTCCGAAGACGCCGCCTAGGGAGTTAACAACTCAGGAAGTGGAAGAGCTTGTAGAGAAAAATGCCCAAGCGGCTAGACGAGTACAACAGGCTGGATTTGATGGAGTGGAAATAGGGGCTGGTCAAGGCTATCTCATTAGCACATTCTTATCGCCTCTCACTAATAAGAGAACAGACAGATTTGGCGGTGATACCCCGGAAGCTAGAGCTACTTTCCTCTTGGAGATTATACGACGTATTAGGGAAAGTTTGGGAAGAAATAGTTTTATTATCGGCTGTAAATTGAGCGTTGAGCAAGGCGTGCCAGGAGGCATCACTATTGAAGATACCAAGAGGATAGCTCCCCTTTTGGTTGAGGCCGGTGTGAATATGTTTAATGCCTGGGGATGGTGGCATGAAGCTCCGGGCCATAGTACCATTGCTGCGGCGCCCAAGGGTATTTTCGTATACTGTGCAGAAGCCTTAAAAGAAGTGGTATCTGTTCCTGTGGGTGCTGTATGCAGACTCAACGACCTCAAGTTAGCAGCAAAAATTATCGCCGAGAAAAGAGCCGATTTAGTGATAATGGGCAGGCCTTTGCTGGCCGATCCCTATTTGCCTAAGAAAGCAGCTGAAGGGGATTTAGACGATATAAGGATGTGTATTACCTGTAACGCCTGCCTTGATGAAGAGTTTTCAGCTCTCTTAACAGGTACTGAGCTGCATAATCCTCATCCTCCTATTTGCTCATTGAATGCAGAGATAGGCATGGAAGGGGAGCATAAGATGCGTCCCAGTGATGCTCCAAAGAAGGTGCTTGTCGTTGGCGGTGGTCCAGCAGGAATGGAGGTAGCCAGAGTCGCATCCCTTCGAGGGCATAAAGTGACTCTTTGGGAGGCAAAAGATAAATTAGGAGGAGCTCTTATTCCGGCTGCCGTGCCTCCTCATAAGGAGGAAATTAGTAATATGATTGATTATTTGACCTATCAGATGAAAAAACTTAACGTTAAAGTAGAATTAAATAAAGAAACCACACCTGAAGCTATTTTGAAAGAAGAAGCTGACGAAGTGGTCATTGCTACCGGTGCCTCACACATAATCCCGAAGATACCTGGTGTAGGAGGAAAGAATGTAGTTACTGCGACCGAAGTCCTCACAGGCAGAAAAGAGGCGGGGGAAAAGGTGATCATCATTGGTGGGGGCATGGTTGGATGTGAGACTGCCGAATTCCTAGCCAGTAAAGGCAAAAAGGTGACCATTGTAGAGATACTCTCGCGAATTGCCCGAGACTTAGGAATTACTAACCGAAGAGCAATGAGAGAGCGCATCCAAGAAGCCGGCATTGCAGTGTTAACTTCGACTGAAACGAAAAAAATCTCTGAGACAGAGGTAACAGTAGAAGTGGAAGGAAAAATACAGCCTATTGAGGCAGATACAGTGGTCATCTCTGTAGGCTTCAAGCCCAACAAGAGTCTGGGGGAATCCCTGGAGGGCAAAGTCCCCGGGCTACATACTATCGGCGACTCCAAAGAGCCAGATAAAATATTAGGAGCCATTCACGATGGTTGGCAGGTAGGTTGTGGGATATAGTCTCTATACTGAAAACCAAAAAATTCTCCTTTTAAGACAGGTACATAAGTGAGGTGCTCCCTAGACTTGGCTACTCGGAGGAAATCAAGCAGTTAGCAACAGTGAAGGTAATTGGAATCTAAAGCGGAGGTGTAAGAATGAAAAAGGCTCAAAGGGAATTCAGGACTGTTCTTCTTTCCCAAGAAGAGAACATTGTTACCATTACTCTTAATCGACCGGAAGTACTAAATTCTATGTCTCCAGCACTAATGAAAGATTTAATAAAAGCTACAGGCATAGTAGCCAAAGATGAAAATATACGGGCTGTAATCATTAATGGAGCTGGGAGAGCTTTTTGCGCTGGAGGAGACGTACAGGATATAGCTCGAATGTCCAAAATGAATCCCTTAGATTATAGGGAATATATAGACGAGTTTTTTGAATCGATAAGAAGAATAGTATGGATGGAGAAGCCTGTAATAGCTGCAATAAAAGGATTTGCTGTAGGTGGAGGACTCGATCTGGCCATGGCTTGTGACATTCGTATAGCTGCCCGGGGGACAAAGATGGGAAGTGCATTTATAAGAATGGGACTTCTTCCCGAATTAGGTGGAATTTATTTTCTACCCCGCTTAGCTGGAGTAGGTATGGCAAAACTTCTCGCCTTCACTGGAGATTTGATTACGGCAGAAGAGGCCGAGCGTGTAGGACTGGTGGAGAAGGTAGTACCAGAGGAGGAACTTGATAAAGCTGCCAGAGATTTAGCTGAAAAACTAGCAAAGGGACCAACAAAAGCCATAGCCATGACTAAAATAGCTATCAATAGATCTCTTAATATGGATCTAGAAAGCTCTACAGATTATTGCTGGCGACTTAATCCCCTGCTGCTTCGAACAGAAGACCTTCATGAAGCTTTCACGGCATTTCTGGAGAAGAGAGCACCAATCTTTAGAGGCAAATAACGCAGAAGGGTTCTATACCACGTCAAAGTTGACACTGCGGTGGACAAAGTAAATGGAGCTTGTTTTGCTCAAGAAGCAATAGCTGAAAATAATTAACTCTTGAACACCACTAAATTGAATCGTAATTTGCAGGCTGAGAATCTCGTGTTATAATAGCGCAGAACTGGGGGGAAT
>Ga0209636_10003839_pt1 | contig 15346 bp, 10 predicted proteins | sample DeeMarSWOR152_54_FD_187464 | JGI IMG/M metagenome (GOLD analysis project Ga0209636, IMG submission 187464) | Marine sediment microbial communities from White Oak River estuary, North Carolina - WOR-1-52-54 (SPAdes) (version 2) | ecosystem: Environmental > Aquatic > Marine > Intertidal zone >...
CTCAGTTACCTGATCTACTTTTTTCCTCTCCCTGAGATCCATCTTTACGAATTTACACTTCGAGTTGACGTTTGTTACCAATCCTCCCTGAAGATTGTCAACACACACTACGTCGTGCCCTCTGCTAATCAACTCGTCTATGAGCCAAGATCCCATGAATCCCGCTCCGCCAGTGACTAAAATCTTCATGTCAATACATCCCACATCTGCTATTTTTAAATCGGTTTTTCTCTTTCAAAATTTTGCTCTCATCAATACGCTAATGGAAGTCCCTCTCGGAGTGAAGAAGGTTTCTGGCACTATCATCAAGACTTGCATCTTTCAATCACGTTTGAATGTAATCCCAAGATGATTTGGCATTCGTTTCAAAACTTTTCAGCTCTTTGTTCATCCACTCGAGAGTTTTTTTCAAGCCTTCCTCGAGAGAAACAGTTGGTCTATAGCTCAGCAATCTTTTAGCTCTCTGGATGTCAGCCCTTGAATGTCTCATATCGCCTTTCTCACTTTTGATATATCTCCTCTTTGTTGTCCTGCCTGAGATTTTTTCTATTGTATCTAGGAGATTGTTTACTGAAACTGCGGATCCCGTTCCGATGTTGATGGTTTCTCCGTCTATATGGCTTTCAGCAGCAAGCATATTAGCATCAACTACGTCTGAAATGTATGTAAAATCTCTTGTTTGATTGCCATCGCCATAGATGATTACGTGGTCTTTGGTGAAAAATGACTTCAAGAAACGCCTTATCGCCATATCTGGACGTTGACGAGGCCCATAGACTGTAAAGTATCTTAACGATATTGTAGGTAGATCATAATTTTTCCAATAGAGATGCATCAAGTTCTCTGCGGCCAGTTTGGTTACTCCATAAGGAGAAACTGGCCTTGGCAAAGCCTCTTCGTGCATTGGTAGATGTGGTGTGTCACCGTAAACTGAGGAAGAAGATGCAAATAGGATCTTTTTTACATTTGAGTTTATTGAAGCCTCTAGAATTTTCTGAGTGGCGAGGATATTGTTTTTAACGTAGATATGAAAATCTTTGCCCCATGAATGCCTAACGCCTGGCTGGGCAGCCTCATGAAAGATATAGTCAACATCTAAATCCTCAAGTTCGATATCTAATAGATCCCCTTCAATGAACCTAAACCTTTCATTCGACATCAAGGAAGCTAAGTTATCTTCTTTGAACCTCTGAGGATAATAGTCAGTAAAACAATCGATTCCTACAACTGAACAGCTCTCTAAGAGTCGTTCTGCCAAAGTTGAACCTATAAACCCTGCAACTCCAGTTACTAAAGCCTTTTCGTCGGTTTTCAAGTCTTCACTTCCAAACTTGATTACTAGCTAGCTCACTTCAATTCTGATTCCTTTTGTTTGTATATACCTACTGATGCTCCAGAACTTCTTCGACAGAGTAGGGTTTGCTTTCCCTTATTTGAAAAAAAATTCTTGATGTGAGTTCGGCCATCATAGCAAAGGATATCATTTGGACTCCGAGGACAAGTAGAAGGATTGATAATAGGAGCAAGGGGCGTTCACCAATCCCCACTCCAGTAAGATACTTCAACAAAACTAGGTACAATCCGATTAAGAAACCGATTGTGGAAAACGTTGCTCCAAGCAGACCGAAAACGTGGGCTGGGCGGGTTGAATAAGATATTATAAACTTCACAGTCAGCATGTCTATAAATCCTTTAAATAGACGTGTGAAGCCGTATTTTGATTTTCCATGCTTGCGAGGGTTATGCTTGATCTTAACCTCACCTACCTTAAATCCCCTCCACGCTGCAAGTGCTGGTATGTAGCGGTGCATCTCTCCTACTATTTCAAGATCCCGCAACGCCTCTTTCCTAAATCCTTTCAACCCACAGTTTAAATCGTGGGTATTTATATTTAGGAGACGTCGGGCAAGCCAATTGTAGATTTTTGAGGGCCATCTTTTCGTGAACGGGTCTTTACGTTCAGATCTCCATCCACAGACCACATCCAGTTTGTCCAGTGCCTTCAGAAGGTCGGGTATGTTTTCTGGATCATCTTGTAGGTCAGCATCAATGGTCACAATAATCTCTCCTTTGGCATGGGTTATAGCTGTATCTAGGGCGGCGGACTGTCCAAAGTGGCCTCTAAGTCTTATCACCCTTACGTGTTTGTCTTCATTGAAGATATCTCGCATAACTTGATAAGAACGATCCGTGCTTCCGTCATCGACAAATATTATCTCATAGTCTTCTCCAATCTTTTCCAAGATACTTTGAAGTGATAAGTGTAGTTGAGATAGGTTTTCTTCCTCGTTAAGAACTGGTATTAATATTGAAAGGTGTTTTCTTCTTTTTTCCATCTAATAATCCTCCAGAAACCTCACAGTTTATTACGTTTGTTTATTTGGCTTCAAGGAGATTATGTCATCTCACCCGTGTTTTTGAAATCAGCAGGAGCTTCCACTAAAGTGTGTAGAAAGGTTTCTATTTTTTTAAAGCGTCTTCAATTTCATTAAGTCCCATTTATCCTTGTCAGCTAGCTAGATATTACGTTCTTAAATTATGATTTTTCTCTATCTAGTATGTGCTGCATTTTTAATCATCAATAGCATACTAGGTGTCGTCTATTTGGCCGCGTGTTCTCATTCCTCCTAAACATACGATATTATTGTCCGTCTCTTTCCTGATTTCTCCTTAGGAATCTTTTGAACAATCTCAAATGTAAAAGTTATATCTTCCCCTTCAAGGGATCTCTTGATTTTTCTGATTATCTGTTGTGTGATATCATTATTATACTGTTTTCCTTTTACTATTCTGAAAACTATCTTGTCTTCTGCCTCTTGAACTATCTGGTATTGAGAGAAACACCAAATATTTTCTCTGATCTCTGGATGCCTCCATTGCCATATTTCACTAAGGGAGAGAACTCTTCCACTCGGTAAGGTGAAAGAATCGTTCTTTCTTCCTTCAACAACTTTAATCAGAGGCCAACCTCGTCCACATGAACAGCTTTCATCTGTTGGAACTACAATGTCACCAAGTTCGTATCTGATCAAGGGCATAAAATAGTTCTGTAATCCAGTAACAACAATCTCACCGGATTCTCCAGAAGCAACAGCCTCTCCTTCTTTTACACATTCCACAACTGCACTGTCTGTTATCATATGCATCCCCGAGTGTTCGCCGCATTCGGAACCTAGAAGCCAAAACTCAGTGGAACCATACGTATCGAATACCTTGGTTTCTAAAGATGATTCAACAATCTTCCGAACACGTTGAGTCAACACTCCAGCATGACTGAATATTAGTCTTGGATTTATTTCGGGTTTCACGTTAACGCAAATATCTTCGAGCCTATTGGGGGAACAACGTATTACATCCGGCTTAATCCGATTTATAGCATGTACTATTTCATCAACCGATAAGCGAGGGTTCACATACGCTGTGTTGAGTCTTAGAAAGAGGGGGCTAACACTCGCACGCGCACCTTCGATAACTGGTAGTTGACCGCTTGTTGACCGCTCGATATTTAAGAGGTTATCTGTTAACTTAACACCGCATTCAAGAAAATTATAGAGCAGCAACATTTCAAAATAATGCCTAGTCTTATAATCGTACATGAATTCCATAGGAATGCCTGTCGAACCAGAGGTCTTACAGGACCTATATCTTGATCGATCAGCGTTTTTGATAAAGACGGCTGGATAATTCTTTTGTATATCTAACTTAGTGGTTATCGGTATCCTCTTAAGATCCTCTAGTTTTTTGAGATCTTTGGGTTTGAACCTTACCGAATCAAAGAGTTTGTGATAGTATGGAATATAGTCATAAGCATGTCTTATTATTGCCTTAAGTCTATCCAGTTGAATTTTCTCGAGTTCATTTCTCTTTAACCATTGGTTCTTTCTTAATTGTAAGAGATATGATATTCTCTCTCTCAGACTTATTCCTTCACGGATAATATTTGGTAACACCCTCGAAAGATTCATCTTATGGTACCTCTGATTATGTTAATACTATGTTTTTCTTCATTCGCATCAGTTACCCCTGTGATGACACCCTTTGATCTACAAAGTTTGGATGATGATGTGGCCTATCAGAACATAGCTTTGATTTCAAGTGAGGATTATCCATCAAACCATCATGCCCGTGCTTGTAACTAGCCTCAACAGATAATGAGTGGTCCGATTGAGGCAAAACCACAAACACACCATTTCCTTCAACAATAAATGGACACCAGGTAATCCCATTGATTTTCAGAGAAGAGAAGGTACTCCCAGTAGGCAGCTCGAATAAAAGGGTTATCCCGAATCTTTCTACTCTTGTAATCTTGACAATAATCTTTTTATTAGCTGGGAAAATAATCACTTCAAAATTCTTCACGAGTTCTTCTCTAGCTTTCCACCATTTTGCATACTTCGACGCTGAAAAAATTGAAACTCTGTCTTTTTTGAGTATGTAGTCTAGAAAAGCTCCATAGATTCCCCTAGCTATGCTAGGCGAGCCTGTGCCCAACTCAAATCTACTTTGTGGGTGGGCTAACAGGCAAAACAAAACATTTTGCTCATAACAATAATCGAATATTTGTATCCATTTTTGGAGAGTTTTCCCATTATAGTAACTTTCTAAAGCTAACTCCCATAACTTTGCAGCTCGCTGGAACTTTAGGTAGGATTTTAGATCTTTTAGATGGTTTTCTTCTATCCAATTGTCCTGAAGGGTAATCGGAACTATTATTGTGGAAGACTCAGATAGTCTCTGTCTCTTGGAATCCCAATATACGCCATGGTATGGTAGATAGCACTTAACACCAGAGACAACTTTGTTTTTTGATTTCGAGTACACGGGGAAGGTTGATGAGCAGATAAAGCCCGATTGTGACTCATAAAGATGGGTTGGAAAAACTTCTTCATTTAGATCTTTCAGTCGAATCCTGCGTAAGTTATGTTGCCTCTCGCTCTCAATCTTATAGTCCGGGCAAAAGGATTCCAATATATCCCTTTCGTTTTGCAGTTCCTTCACGTTGTTATGACTTTCTGTTCCGTGTAGTCCGATCTCGTGGCCTTTATTAATCAGTGTGAATAGTTTGTCCGATTTGATATTGTATTCTTTAGAGTCGGATTGAATGTACCATGTAGAAACAAGTCCTCTTTTCTCCTCCTCCAACAATAGATTCGATATTCCGATGTTCCATCCATAACTCGTGTCTACATCATGTGTTAAAACTACTACAGAATTTGCAGCTTTTATACCCTGCCAGACCCTCACGACAAGTCCATATCTCCATTTCAAAGCGTAATCAATAGTATTCTTCATCATTTTCTTTAGGACAAAACATTCTCCGTCAATACATCCGTTTTTCCTCGGGAGTGCCCTTACTGACGCCTCTTCAGCCTTTTCGCCACATACATCGTTTTCATAATCGGCAACGATGCCTCCAATCTGAAAATTGAAGTATACACATATTCCATCTCCATAGTTATGAGTGATTATTGCTGGAACCTCTATTGAATCACTGGATACTTTACTTACAACAATCGCGTCAGCGAGAACGCAAAACCCTTTCCCTATGGACCTTGCCGAAAGGGCTATTTCGGCTTCACTGTGAGAGACGTGCTTATAAATAGGGTGAGTTGCGTCGATATGCGTAAAAATTCCACCACATATAATGTTCCCCGTTGGCGGGCTATCAATTCCCATCATTTTTGTGAAATTGCTAGGGTAGCATGGTGAACCATCACTGCTTTCTCTTTCAGCTCCATTAGGGTACCAGAAGGGGCCCCATTTCGATGAGATTATAATTGTCCCGCCGTTTTTCACAAATTCTATTATGTTTTCTGCTGCGGAATCGCTCATTACACTGACTTCTGGCAAAACAATGAGTGAATAACTTGACAATTTAGACGCGTTTTCAAGATCAGAATCGGTCACTATATCATATGAATAACCATATGCTTCTATGATGTGCTTCCAGCCTATCCATTCCGCATGCTTCCGTCTAAGTCTGGATCTTAGCCAAAACATCCTTGCGTGTTCGCTTATAACCAAAGCTATTTTTAACCATCTATCGCTCATTAGTGCCTACCTTGTGTATATCACTTTTTGCAGGGTCTCAAGATAGTTATCCACTATGAGTTCCCAATCGTAGTTTTCAACGGCTAGTTTCCTAGCGTTTTTCCCCATTTTTTCAGACAACTGCTCATCGGATGAAACCCTCATCATCCCTCTTGCAAACTCCTGTGGGGTTCTTTCTTTGACGAGAAAAGCACTCTCCATATGTTCAAGGATCTCATTTCTTCTTGCGCGAGGTTTCACTATGGGTTTTCCACAAGCCATGTACTCGTATACCTTCAACCCGCTGTAATAAGGACACACAGCCACGTCCGCTGCATTAATCAGTTGGGGTATTACATTGTGTGGTTGAAAACCTGCAAAGACTATTGAGTCTTGTAGCCCAAGCTTCTTGGAATATGTCTTCAATTTTTCGAGGTCTCTACCGTCACCAACAAGAAAAAACTTGGAAAATGGTTCCTTCTTTATCAAATAAGAGAAAGCGTTTATCAAAACATCCAGATGATAGTGAGATTCCATTTTTCCTACATATATAATGGTGGGTTTAGTCAAACCGAATTTTTTCCTCATTTTTTCCCCATTGATGGATGGATTAAACATTTCTGTGTCAACGCCAAGGGGGATTGTTACAACTTTCTTGTTTTCAACACCGAACGAAGTACATCGTGTCCATAAATCCTCCGTGGCAGCTATCACTTTATCGGCGAGATTCAAGACGATCTTCTCCAGATACGTGATATAACGATCTCTAATAATGGATCGTGAGGTGGGACCGTATTGCGCTAGTTCGGTAAAATTGTCTCTGTAATCGAATACAAAGGGCTGTCTAGACTTCACTTTACACATATATGCTAGAACGCCTGCTTCAAGATAGTCTGCGAGATAGATATCAGCTTGAGTCCTAAGAGCTTGAAAAAGGGAAGTACAAGCACCTACTCCATAACTTATGTATGGGTTAGATCTTTGGCCGAGATATGATTTGATATTAATAGGAATTACTTCGTTTCCACGATTTATGATATGCTTTAAAACCTGATTGACTCTACGTGATTTGTGATACTTTCTATGGATGGAATGAAATCCAGCTTGAATGTTCCCATTTTGGAGGGCTCCGATGTATATATAGCAAATTTTCATTTGTTTCACAAGCAGGTAGTGTATCTTTAATACGTCTAAATCTAAACAGATGTTTTAGTTATTATGTGAATTCTCCTTCTACTCACCCTTACCAACCCCTCACCTTTCATATCATTCGCTAGCTATACTAAGGATTGGGGAGTCAATCCTGTCTGTCTTGATCCTTTGGCTTGGGCTATAGCCTTCGTCTTCAAAGAATGGGGCTAGCCTCACGTTGTAGCCGTTATCATCAAATCAGTCGTAGAGAGGTTGCCAGCAGTACCCCGCCTCCTTCACCACCCTCGCCCCCTTAACCCCACTCTAGAACTCATCCAAATCACAGGGCTCGTTGCTGAACCCCTCCTGCTTAAGGATTTTCATTTCCCATTTATCAGGGTTCCATGATAGACATGCGTGTGGACATCCAATCCCACATACATCATTCCCTATTCTCTCTCCAAATACACCATGGTCTGTTCCTACACCATTGAAAGAAAAGGAGAAGTCGACATCCCATCTAGCTAGTAAATGGGTGTTGATAGTAAAAGACGCTTATATTTCGCCTGCGACAATTGACTTAACCATTCATATGTATCTCTCGGGGAAGACAACCGAACGATATTGATGTGAGCATATGTTGGGTTACTTATCAGTATTTTAAAGATTTTTTTTCCCTCGCTTGTGAAATAGCGTCTGAGAATGTTTAAAATAGACCCCAGTTCTCTTTTGAATGCGAGCTTGCTTCTTGTGCCCTCTTTCCAATACATTTTATTGTTGTGATTGAAGATTATTCGATTAAATGCCCGTCGTGCTACTCTATATAATACGAGTGAAAGAGGATAGTCGATCCAGACGATCGTATCAGTTTGAGACCAAATTACATCTCGTATCGCTTTACGAACGCGTGAGAAATGACATTCTGTGACCCAGTCTTTACCATCTAATTCGTTTACTACTAGGTCTAGAAGTAGGGGGGTTGAAATTTTGTTCTCTCTCGCATGATATTCTAGTTTATCGAGTTCAACAAATGGTAATTCAAGGACCTTTGAGAGTAACATGCATAGTGTACTCTTTCCTGAACCAGTCTCGCCTATCACGGACACACGGTGCATTGTTTCGCTCGTGGGTTTTTGGTTGAAATAAATAGCCATAACAATCATCCGTGCATGATTTAGCAGGCTAACCAGTTCTCCAGTATTACTCCAACAAACGCCTATAAAGAACAACATGCATGTTTGCGATCTTATTCCAGTCATAGCTTTGCGAAAGGTTTCTGGCATTTCTACCCATAAACTGCATTTGCGTTGGAGAATGAATTAGCTCGATAATCGCCCTTCTCAGTGAGGCCGAGTTACATGGAGGAACCAGATAAGCACTCATATTGTGTTCAAACATCTCGTTAAATCCGGGACATCGGGTCGCCACAATGCATTTTCCAAATCCCATCGCTATATGGGCGATACCTGAAGCTGAAGAAAAGTTAACATATGGAAGAACGACGATGTCAGCTGCTTTAAACAACAATGGAACCAGAGAGTCTGGAATGAAGTGGGGAAAGATTTTTACTTGATCCTCAATTCCCATGCTCTCTATAAGTTTTGTGTAATTATCCAGAGGTTCAATAAATTTACCTGCAATAATCAGAGAACAGTTAACTCCACGGATAGCCATCAGGAGATAGGATAATCCTTTATACTTCCTGATATACCCAAAGAATAGGAGACACGGTTTATCAGGATTGACGCCCAATCTTGACTTGGCTTCTGGGCTAGAAACCCGAGCCGAGTTTTGATAGATCAAATTGCCATGTGGGATCACGGTTACTTTATCTTTAAGCTTTGTGTGCATTTTAATTATTGCTTCTTTGGCTTCAACGGTGTTAACAATGATCTGATCGGTAAGTGCGAACATCAGCCCGTTGAGCTGGTCGAGGGATCGAAAGATGAGTGAGTGTTCGTGAGAGACAGGATTATGACACATAACTACAGTTTTGTATCTTTTGAGCGTCTTCAAAAGATATATGTATGTAGGATTTAGAATGGATGTCCACCAATGAAACTGAATTAAATCCGGCTCGAAATGCCTGATTAGAGTGGAAGCCCTTGACCACGTAGGTGGGAAGTAGGTCGATAAGGTTTTATAGGTTTTGTGAGATATTGGTGAGCGATTGTCTGGAAAGTTAAGGATATGAGGGTACAATTTTTTGAAACTGATTAAAGTTATCTCATATCTTTTGCTTAACTCTGAGGTCAACCTTGAGACATATGTGATGATGCCAACGGCGCCTTTGCTTGGATCTGTGGGAGCGACGAAACACAGCTTCATATTTTCACTTTCACTTCAGGCATATATTTGATCTGGAACGTTATTTTCATCTTGGATGTTACCATCTTTCTCTGTAACTTAAGTCCAACTAATGCGGTCTTGACGATTGCTTCGCATACTTCCACATAGAGAGAGTTCCCTGTCTCACGTGTTCCCTAGTCAGGTTCTCCTGGATAATTTAATGCTAGCTAGCTCTTAAGAGCCCCAGTGATTCATGGAAGAGAAGGATGCAAATGGTGAGTGATCCATGCGGGTGAGTCATAGAGAAATCGCATAGGAGCTAGAAAACGAATACGAACCCTCCTCAACAGCTCTGATTGGTGTACTCTTGAGCAAATTTATCATAATGTACTATTGTTTCTAGTGGGCGCCTACAAGCCTTATTTTTATGTCTCGCGGGATATCCGAGGGCCATTAGGGCAACTAGCCGCAATCTTTCTGGTATGTGTAACAATTGTTTAATCTCCTTAGTGAAGGGTTTGGTTAACCACAAGGAGCCCACTCCAAGCGCCGTGGCCATCAACATCATGTTCTGTATTGCTGCAGCAATACTGAAACTTATGAGATCTTTCTTGAACTCTTCAGATATTATAGCATATCTCTGTAACTCTTCTATGTCATAGTCGGCACAGACTGCCACAACAACGGGAACCGTTGAAATCAGTTTTGGATCGCGGGGTGTTGTGCTCCAAGGAAACTCTGGATGCCTTTTTCGTACCGCGCTTCCCACTTTCTTCATTGTGAGATTTAGATCTTTTTTGATTTTTGGGTCTTTTATTACAATGAATTGCCATGGCTGGGCGTTAGAAGCGGAAGGCGCCCAGCGAGCAGCTTCCAAAATCATCATCACGTGCTTGTCGGGGATAGGTTCGTCTTTGAAGAATCGAATGGATCGCCTTGATCTGAACAGATCTAAGTACATATCAGCCTTAGGCAACTTGCTCACTTCGCAGAGAGAGTCTTGTCGTTTGCACAGATTCGTTTTAATCTTTGAAGGAAGCTTTTCTCATGTTTCTCAAGCACACTTGTCGTGGTGAGGACAGGTGAGGTGTCCATTCCTCTTATCCAGCATAACCCGCTGGGGAGCGGATTGACCCTTTTTTTAACGTTTATGCTCTCACCATAGGCCAGCTTCACGAGTATGTGGGGCATGTTGAGTCCGGCTTTTGTGAAGAAGTAATGGGTTGTGAAGAAACGCCCAGCGTTTATTTCCGTTGGGTTGGGTACGCCATCTTTGTCATAGGTCAGGTCGGCGCCAAAGATTCCATGCGGAGAACTGTCGATCGCGAAGATGGATTCTTGCGCTATCTTGTCCAACTCAGGGTCAGACACAGTCATCCCGGCTCCAGTTAGACCGGTCACCCCTGACGGGCTTCTGCTGGAGAATTCCCAGTAGAGTCTCTTCCTTCCTTGTGCGACAATGAGTTCTCCTTCATTCCAGATTGACAGCCATGTGGTCGAGTTAGGAGTTAGATACTCAGCAGCTGTGAATTTTCCCCAACCTCTGTGGAAGTCGATCCAATTCTTCGCTACATCAAACCTAGACGTCTTGATCGATCCCTTACCTGCGGAGCCTTGTACTTCACGCAGCCATAGTGTAGAACCCAACTCTTCGAAAGCATTCTTCAAATCCTTCTCGGTTCGAATCATGCAGGTTTTGGGAACAGTAAGTCCTGAAGCGCTCCACCTCAGATACGATTTCATCTTGTTATTGCAGATCTCAACAGTTCTATGTTTAGGAAGAAAAGTGGATATGGGGAGTTTGTTTCTTTGCTTCGAGACGACGTATACTTCCTGATGGTTTTGGCAATGAAGGAAATCGCACTTGGTTTCCTCTATTAAACTTCTTATGAATGGAATGTAGGCCTTATCGTTGGCGAGGGGGACTAGGTGTCTCTCGTCTGTTTGGGCGCGTTGGATGCGATACTTGTCACAATCAGTGCCAACGATGTAAATTCTCTCTCCAGAGTCTCTCAACGATAAAGTAAAGTTAATTGAAGGGGCTCCACCGGCGCCTGTTAACATCACTTTCTTCATTCAGACGTCTCCAACTCTGTTCTTAGCTCTTTCAAAACAATATTGGGTTAATTGACTTTTTCGATGAGATCATGTGTTTCTTCCAATTTAAGAGACGATGTTTTAGTATTAATAAAAAATATGATTTATGCCTCTACATTATAGTTCTTTTGGACAGGTTCTCGTCCTTTTCTGCCCATCTGTTTCTAAATCGGAGGGAGTGAAATAAGAAATTCCAGTTTCTCTGACAGTGTATCAATATTCCTTTCTGGCACAAGAAATCCGGTTTCGCCGTCAAGAACAACTTCAGGTATATCGCAATAGGTTTTTGAATGAATTAGCATGCTGGATGCATACCTATCCATTATGCGCACAGGTTCCCCTTCCTAGCTAGCAAACAATCGCTAGAAATCGTCGTACGCGGGCACGCATCATCACCACAGATCGATTTGGTCCATTAGTTAGTGAACAACATGTTGTTGTCTGCTTTGTCGATCATTTTCTGGATAAATTCGATGTATGGGGAGTAATCCTCAGTGTTTGAAGCGTAGTAGTGTCTGATCCCTGAAAATATGACTGTGCCTTCTAGGTAAGGTCTAGCGAATATCACTGCGGCTCCATCTGGGATGCGTTTTGCGTAGACCGTTACATCTAGCTCTGTCCCTGTGCAACCCGTCGGTGAGGACCATGGGCTGTCAGAGTGTAAAGCGTAACTCTTGTTCAAGTCTATCCAAGGTATGATCTTTTTAGCAGTCTCGCTAAAGGTTATATTCCACTTCGCGTCCTCAGGCGCTTCAATAAAGGTCTTTGCTCCAAAAAACTGATTGTTCTCTTCAATCTTCATGTAGGCTGGCGATAGACCGTTCACAATCAGAACAGATCCATCCGCCACCCTTTCTCGTAGGATATCTAGTTCTTCGTCTTCCAAAGGGCGCATAATGTCTGCTAATACTATCAAGTTGTAATCAATAGATAAATAAGGGGTTAAATTTTCTGTGTCTTCGACTATATCAACGAAGTAGTTCTCGGATAGAAAAGAAAGCCATTGGATGCCCAAATCAGAATGGTGAACAATAAGGGCTGTCTTTTCCAGCTCAACCCAAGAGATACTGTACAATTGATCATAAGGCCAGTTTTTGTTGGACATTGTCAAATTGAAGTAGCTAAGGCGCATGAAAGATTCGTCTTCCATGTAGCCCCTGAAGAATAAGGATTGTTGTGCATATGAATATACACCAAAGGCGTCCGCAATAATGTATTTGATTTTCTCTTGGCCAGCTCTCTCTGCAATTTCACGAAGACTTTCAATAGAGAGAAGCACAACTTCATCATGCCCATATATCTCTTGGAGGAAGGGATTAAAACAGTAAACTTTGGGTGAGCCACGATCTGATAGCCAACCAATAGAAGTGTACCTTTCTACCAAAGAGTCATGGTCGCAATTGGCTTTCAAACGTAAATTCGCATCAGCAAAATAAAACTGTGTAGAGATAATGAGGGTAATTATACAGACTAAAATTATCTGGCGTATATTTCCTGTTCGTCCCCTAAGGATATTCTGCAACTTCCTAGCTGATAAAAAAATCCCATAAGATGCAATGATGGCTAACACAGGGATAAAGTTGGTGCAGTATCTCATGGCGTTATCAAAAGGCCATACAGGGTGATGAGCGACAACTTCTTCAAAGGTTAGGTTGCGAAACTGATAATAATGGGAGGGAAGGGTGACTGCAAACGGAATCCCAGAAAACATGGGTAGAAAAAAGAGACCCATGATGTTGTAGTCATATATTTTTACACCATAGGCTACTACAAGAAGCACAACTATTAATAGGATGCCGAGGGATTCGGGCGCAGCTAAACTCTCCATCAGCTTAATAAAGCCTACAGTAAATTCAACAGGAAACCTATTAAAGGATAACCGCGGATTTTGAGTGTTAGGTTGAAGACCTAGGATATACACAGCTAGAGAACTACCAACAAACATTACGGCTAGTAGTATTACAGTCACAATGAGGAACAACTTGATAATCCTCACGTGACGATGTGTTAGCGTTAATCTATTCTTGGAGAAAAAACCTCTAAAGAACAGTACATAGGGGACAATAACAGCCATAAGCCCAAAGTATCCCCAAGTGATAGACGACCCTAAAACACGGGTGAATTGTTTAAAGGCATCACCATACGTTAAGTAGTTTCTTAATAAGAAAGGAAGCATTGTCAGAAAGCACGAACAACATAGAAGGTCTAGATTTTTACAACTCACGTCTTCGTTCTTGATTGTTTCGAGTAGATAATAAAAAAGAAGGCCTATAAAGGTAAATAAGCCCGCTTCTATGGTCATCGCTGAAAACCCGAGGCATACGCCGGCAAGAATCGAAGAAACAATGTTGCCTTTGAAGCCGCGGATCGAGAAGAAAAAGGCGGTAATGGACATGAACCAGAATAGTCCTTCTCTAAAGGGAAGGCCTGAATATAGGGTGAGGAGGGGGCTGATAGAGACTATAAAGGCAGCCAAAACCCCAACTCGTCTACCAAAAAAGTGCGAACCTAGAAAGTAAACGGGTATGGGTAATAAGCCACCAAATAACAAGGGTAATATTCTACTGACTGAAAATGTGGAGCCAAAGATGCTGAAAAACAAGCTGAGCAGCATTGTGAAAAATGGAGCCTTTGGAGTAGTGTGAAGTGATAACCATTCACCGTTCTGAAATAGCGTAGAAGTGTGAATATACCATATAGAATCTTCATAAACAAGCAGATAATCGTTGAAGTGGTAGAGTCGCAACATAAAGCCAAAAAAAATTATGGTAGACAGTAGAATTAAGGAAGACATCGCGTTCTTGACTTTGCGCTCGTCCTGTTCAACGATCATAATACTTCACCTACGTTCGAACTAACATAATCTTTAAGCATGTCTTTAGATTTTCATAAACCAAATAACGTATGACTGGGTACACTCTCTTTTTAATACAGTAGCGAGAACACACAACAGGAAGGCATTCCAGCCATCATCACTATGCAGGTGTGTAAGGATCGTCAAGGGATAATATCGAACGCATATTGTCAAGTAGAGTAAGTCAGAGGTAAGAGTCAAATTCGCTTACGGGAGAATGAGAAGAAACGATCAAACAGGATCTTCTGAATTTATTACCACGTGGGTATAATAACGACTAGTTCGCCTCATTATCCATCTTTCGGAAGTTTTGTTAAATAATCTTCGTATTGTATTTTTATGTGATATGACCAAAACTTTGCACATACAAATATGTATCCATAATTTGTATGGATAACTCATAAGATTTAACTTGTATTCTCTATTAGTCTTTGCTGGGATTACGCCTGTACAGAAGGTGACTTGAAAAAAGGAGTGCGCTGAAAGTAGAAGATTTAAAACCATCCTTCTTACAGATTGTTAGGAATCTATATGATGAGGTAGATACAAAATAACTTACAGAGTGTTGTTAAATGAAACCGGTTCAACAATTATCTATCTTTGCAAGTGTATCAGTCCTTATCGTGTGTTTGACTTTTTCAGCAGGTTTTGCCTCAGCAGGTTCTATAGGCATCCCTTCAGGTGGGGTAATTAGTTACCCTGGCATAGTATATTTCAAAGCTGGGGAAAATCTTGGGGATTGGTATCCTTATGGAAACGTTGAGCCGGGAATCACCATGGTTACTTCGCCCGTCTATAAGGGAGCCTACGCATACAAGGTGTTCAGGGCGGGTTTGGATACTCAGCCCCATACGATGATTAACTGGGGTCAAAGCGTGCATCAAAAGGAGGCTTATACAGGCTTCGCCCTCTACATCCCTAGCGACTTCAGCTCTCCAGAATGGT
>Ga0209636_10003840_pt1 | contig 15340 bp, 13 predicted proteins | sample DeeMarSWOR152_54_FD_187464 | JGI IMG/M metagenome (GOLD analysis project Ga0209636, IMG submission 187464) | Marine sediment microbial communities from White Oak River estuary, North Carolina - WOR-1-52-54 (SPAdes) (version 2) | ecosystem: Environmental > Aquatic > Marine > Intertidal zone >...
AATTTTATCCGAGATAATATTCAAGCCATTAATGGTGTACAAAACCTTGATGTCAGCTCGTCTTTAAAAATTTTTAAATGGGATACATGCTATTTTTTTGACATTCCAGAGAAAAAATAAAATTTGACCTTTTTTTCATTGAATGCGTGATTTATATCTAGAAATAGTAAATGTTAAGAAATTTGGAGTCAGATGGTTGTTGTTATAATGACTATTAGGTGATGCGATTTAAAAACAAATTAATAACTCCAAAATCCATTAAATATTAAGTGCTTTTAAAAAAGAAGATTTATTTTTTAATTTATTTTATTGCCAAAAAGTTCCTTTCCAGCAATTACCAACGCAAATGCAGTTATGACGGTTAGCATTATATATGCCATATATGGAATGTTGAAATTAAGTACGGGAAAGGTTTGAATAAGCTCCATGATAAGGGGGACTACAGAGCCGATCAGTGCAATAATAAATGCTTGCTTGGAAGATTTCCAGAAAATCAAATATACTGCAAATAAAACGAAGACCTCCACAACTACAACAAGAATTCCCATCATTCGGATGTATCCTGAAATCAAATACGCTAGATGGGGATAATTGCTGCTTAATTGTGCCCAAGATAGCTCGCTATATGCGAGATCATCTAAAATCAATGATCCTATCGCAAAATATGTTGAATAAATAACAATGTGTATACCTGCCGCAAATTTCAATAAGAAAATGGCAATTTTTCTTAAAAATTTGAATTGATTCATGGCTTAACCACCTTGTTTAGTTTTTAATTGAATAGTTGATTTATACATAGAAAACGAAAATATTAAGAAATCTGACCGCAGATTGTTGTCAAGATAATTATTAGGAGATTGAAAAATAAAAAATAAGGTTAAAAAAAAAATAAAAAAGTTTATTTCTGAAGCTTATCCTTCATTTCCATGTAGAAGTCCAGCGATTCTGGGTTTCTGAGAGCGCCACGGTTGGTTACTTCCATGTCGTGGATGATTTTGGTCACCGCTATTTCGACTTTCTTATTACTAAAAGTGTAAGGAATCCCGTCAGTTGGTGCAGCATATATTAACTTTGGCACATGTCGTGGACTTGTTTTTTCTCGAATTGTTTGTTGTATTTTTGTTTTTAGCTCATCTGTTAATTCATAACCTTCATTTAATAGAACGAACATAACAATACGAATATCACCTTCCCACTGTTGACCGATTACCAATGAGTCTAAAATTTCAGGAAGTTGTTCCACTACATTATAGATTTCTGCCGTACCAATTCTTACTCCTGATGGTTTAAGAACAGCATCAGAGCGTCCCCAGAAAGTAATTCCACCGGTGCCACTATGAATTACTATATAATCACCGTGCCTCCATACATTCTTTCCTGTATTCTTAAAGTGATCAAAATAAGCAGCCTTATATTTTGTCATATTATCATCATCTCCCCAGAAATACACGGGCATAGAAGGAGCGGGTGCTTCACATACAAGCTCCGCTTGCTTATCTTCAATGGGTTCTGCATTATCATTGTACGCTTCTACTTTCATTCCTAATGCACGTCCTTGCAATTCACCAGAATAAACAGGAAGAATTGGAATAGCTCCTGCGAAACATCCATTGATGTCAGTTCCACCACTAATAGAATTGAAAAATAGATCTTTCTTAATTTCATGATAAACGTATTCAAAACCTTCTGGAGAAAGAGTTGATGCAGTTTGTGATATTTCCCTTAAAGCACTCAGATCATATTTCTCAGCAGGTTTTGCACTAAGACCCATTAGATAATGAATATATGCAGCACTTGTACCAAATATTGAGATTCTGTGCTTTTCTATTAATTCAAAAAATCTTAATGGTTCTGGGTATAGCGGATTTCCATCATATAAGAATATTATTGCGCCCACTGCTAAGGCACTGATAAGCCAGTTCCACATTTTGGCTGGTATAAGGGATACTTAAACCATCATCCATGAGGGCGCAGTAATATAGTTTATTACATCACTCCTTTTGCAATCAGTGGAGAGAATAAGTTCCTTTAAATGATTTATCAGGACACCACCACCACTCTGTACCATGCATTTCGGTTTTCCTGTGGTTCCAGAAGAGAACATTATATAAACTGGATGATCAAAAGGTACTTGTTCAAATTCAAGTTCAGGATCTTGATCCTTTGAAATGAAATCTTCCCAATTTATTGCTTTAGGAATGCTATTAACATCAGCTTTACCATTGGAAATATAGGAAACAACAATTACCTTCTCAATGGAAGGAATTACTTCTACTACTTCTTTGATATTATCCTTTATATCAAAAATTTTATCTCTATAATAATATCCATCTACAGTAAAGAGCACTTTAGGCTCAATTTGACTAAATCTGTCGATGACTGCACTTGATTGAAGTTCAGCTCCACAAGAAGCCCAGATAGCTCCAATAGCGGTCGTTGCTAGCATTGCGATTGGTGTTTCAATTAGATTTGGAATATATGATGCAACTCGATCACCAGCCTTAATTCCAATACCTTTAAGAGATTTTACTAAACGAGCTACTGTCCTATTTAATTCCGCATAGGTCATTTGTTTCGATATTTTTGTTTCTCCCTGAAATATAAAAGCTAATTGATCATCTTTATACTTCAAAAGATTTTCAGCAAAGTTTAATCTAGCACCAGGGAACCATTTTGTCCCGGGAAATATGCTTAAGTCTTCAACAACTTTATCATATGGTTGAGATGCTAAAATACCAGAAAATTTCCACATAGCATCCCAAAAATCTGGAATCTTCTCAACAGACCATTTATAAAGTTCTTTTCCACCTTTTATTTTTTGATCATATTCTTTATTGACAAACTCGATAAACCGAGTTGCCTCTGCGCTTTTAATCCATTTTTCAGAAGGTTCCCATAGTTTTTTTCTCTCATCACTCATAAATTTCACGATTTATATTTAAAATATAATATTTAATTATTGATTTAAATTTAAAATGTATTAATGTATATACATAATAATCACTAAAATAAGATTATTTTCGTTTTTGCTTGTAATTAATATACTCACAAACTTTTGCTAATGCATTTACAGGTCTATCCCATAATTTAAAAAGAACAGCTCCATTATTTCTTAACCTTTTAGACCAAGGACTATTAAAATTCATTGGATTGACATATAATATCGGTATTGAATATTTCTGGGATTTTTTCATTGTCGGTTGGAGCAACTTTTTTGCTAATTCATCCACAATTTCATCCGGTTGATGATGAAATTCAGCATGTTTTTTTATCTGTTCGTATTTTAAATATTCGTCTAAAACTTCTTGAAATCCAACTACGCCATATTGAATTATTGCATCTATTTCTCCTGATTTCATTAATATTTCAGGTAGTTTAATATAAAAATAGGGTAAATCCATGTCAAATGTGCAATCGACAGGATTTTTATAACTAGCAGTGGTGGGCAAAGAGCTTTTTAATTGTTCTTGGAGAGAATCTGAAAATTCTGGTACTAGTAAATCCTTATTCTCAGCGTTATTTGCTATCATTGCTCCTGGACCTCCTGAATTGGTGATAATACCTAATCGCTTTCCTTTTGGTAAAATACCTTTTGAAAAGATAAAAGCAATATCTAAAAATTCTTGGACATAATCTGTTTGGATAATCCCTGTTTCATTAAAGACAGTTTCATATATTTTAGAATTACCTGCTAATGATCCAGTATGACTCTGTAAAGCACGATTTCCTGCTTTAGAACCTCCAACATAAATTGCAATAATTGGTTTTTTGGGCGTGATTTCTTTTGCTAATTCTATGAATTTTTTCCCTCTTTTTACTTCTTCTAAGTATAATCCAATAATTTCTGTGTATTTATCATCCTTATAGTACTCTAAACAATCCACGATATCTACATCTGCTTCATTTCCGACAGATAAAGATCTACTCAACCCTAAATCCAAATTTTCAGGATCATACCAAATATGGCATGAAAGAGTACCTGACTGAGAAGCGATTGAAAATTTACTTCTCTTGAGATTTTCCCAAATAAATATATTAAAAGATTTATTTTCTTCTTCTGGCCCATACCAATTATTATAAACTCCCAAACAATTAGGACCAATAAATCTTATTCCATAATGTTTAGCAATATTGTTTATTTCTCCTGTGAGAGAATTTTTGCGTTCTCCTATTAATTCACGGAAACCTCCAGAAATTAGTACAATTCTTTTTACTCCTTTTTCTCCGCATTCTCTAAAAATTTGAGGAACAATATTAGCTGGAAGAACAATCACTACAAGATCAGGAACCTCCGGAATATCATCAATTGATTTAAAAGCTTCAAATCCCATAACAGATTCTAATTTTAGATGTATTGGAAAGATTTTACCTTCATATCCAGACTTAATTAAATTCATAATTTGAAGACTAGCTAATGAATTACCTTTATTATTAGCTCCATAAATAGCGATGCTTTTCGGATGCAAAAATCCATGTAAAAAGTGAGATTCATTCATAAATATAATTTTAAAAAAATATTACATAATTTTAAAACCTAAATAAATAATATTTATAAACCGTATGTGTACCCATGTTCGAAAAAGAATCCAATTTTAAATTATTAAAAAAAAGCTAAATTATAGATTGGAAGATTCCATTATCAATTAAACTCAGAATTGTTTCAACGTCCTTAGATCTCCAAACATTATCGGGTATTAAATAGGTTACATAAAAATGATCTAAATTATTTAATTTTAGAATTTCTAAAGCTTTACGAACCATTGATTTTTGATATCCGCTCAATTTTATATCACTCTTAACTACTTTTAATGGATATATAAAAGAAATTTGTAAATGCTTCTCAATTAAGTCTCTTATACCCATAAATTGTTTTACTGATCCTCCTTTAAAATTCTCAATTGATGTACCATAATATACCATGACATCTTCCATCAAATTTTTAACTGTTTCTGTAAAGTATTGAGAAGGATTTTCTTTTAAAATAAAAATTAATCTAAAATTCTTAGAATCTGACATTAATATCTTTAAATTCTTAAAATCCAATTTTATCGATTGAGAAGTTTCTTCAGTATCAGTTAAAGCAATTCCAAAATTGTTTATTGCCTGTAAGAATCCAGAAATTAGTGAACTATCGATTTTTTGACCTGGTAACTCCTGTTCATATATGGTAAGCCCAGATTTAATATCTGCCACTAGTATATAATTTAAATTTAACATATCACTGCATTTGGAAAGTATTTTTTTCTTATATTCTTCGTGCTTTGTCTTTCTTTTCTTGATAACTCTACGTAAGGTAAAGATTGCAACCCCTGAAAGAACTATAATGGCAGCAGTAATCCCAACTTCATTCCAAGGAAAGGGTGTAGGATGTGGAACAACTTTGATACTTTCAACTTGAATTCCTGCATCATTTTGATTGTTCCAAATCATAAAAACTTTGTACTCTCCTTCTGTCCAATTTCCGGGAATTTCAAATGAGATAATATTATCATCGGGAGGAATTCGTTTTATAGCCTCATAATAGTTTATCCCATTAGGGGAAAACATTATAAAATTATAAGTACCAGGTAAAATTGGTGCTTTAATAGAAACATCTAATAATTTTTCAATTTCAATTTCATCAGGAATGTCTAGTTGAAAAAAAACATTTAGAGATTTTGCTTTTATTTCCCATTCAGCATCATTTTCAATACTATCGTTATGAATAGTTATATAATGATTAATACTATCAAATAAGATATCTGAAGTGATATTATCATCATTTCTGAATACCTCGAAGTTATACCAACTATTTGAGTGCTTAAATTGAACCACATGATAATTTGTGACTCTTGTGATTTCTGGATTTAGAGTCCAATTAATAGATAAACCTTCATAAATCTCACCTGTAATACCTTTCCTTATTGATATAAATCCTTCTGTATATAGAATTTTAGTAAGGTTAATATGGTAAAAATATGAGAAATTTAATGATGAATACAAGGACAAACCTATTAGATAATTATGATAATTTATTGGAATGTGAAGATTAGTATTATTAGGCCTAAAATTGATGTTTGAAAGCGATAGAGTACCTAATCCAATTTTCGTATTATTGGTGATATCATAAGTTTGTCCATCAATTTCAGCAACCATATTAATATCTGATGGAAAACATGATACATTCGCTTTTTGTGCAATTTTATAAAGAAAAGTTGAGTTTACAATTCCATTACTCCATGCATTAGCGAATTCTGAAATATATAAATTTGGATTTAAAGGAACAGTATTTAGGGGATTATTATACATCCAGTAGTATCTTTTAAATTGATTAGGATCTTCTGGAATAAGAGAACCGTTCATAACTAAGGAATAATTACCTTTATTAAGACTAATAGGATTGGGTGTTGAAAAGTTTTGGTAATACCAATCTTCTGTAGTACCTAGATTTAAATAAATTTGTTTGTAAATAGTATTGTTTGGTCTATGATTTATTTCATTATATCCATTTATTTGAAAAAAAATAGGTTCTATCGCATCAACAGTTCTCCTTCCGTATATAAATACACCATATATTTTTGTAGGGATGGAGAGCTCCAATTGTACTCCCAATGCCAACGTTTTTTGTTCTACTGAAGGATTTTTTTTATAAATAAATTTTTCAAAACCAGAGGGTTGGTCTTCAACAGTTTTTATTTCATGATTCAGCTTTATATTTGTAAAATTTAAATAAATATCAGTTAAATTCCACTGACCTTCTGGTAAACTAATGAACAGAGAATTAATTTCTTCATTTTCCCCATTATCTTCAGCGAATTCAGTGAAATTAAAATCTTGTTCAATTGAAATTTCGATAACTTCACTATTTTCTTGAGCAAATGCTTTATTGATATTTTGATTTAAACTTAAAAAGAAAAAAATGACAAAACAAATAACAATCTTTTTTATAGAGGATTTTTCTCCGTCCATTAAATTATTTAAGATTTTGATTATTTTTATAAATTTGTGTGAAATTGTCTGGAAACTGACATTTTTATAAATTAAAAATTATTATCTTTTTGTTTATAAATCGATAAAAAATAAAATATAGAATCCATTAAGTAAAAGAATTGACAAATATCATAAATATTAATTAAAGTTGGGCTTTAAATTTTTAAAAATAACAAAGATATTGATGTATGTTTAAAATCACAGGTTGCCTTTATAAAACTATTTGCTATTGAATATTGTGCTGGAAGAACCTTAATTAAAAGCTCATTGAATTAAGCTTTATTTGCATTTTATAACTATAAAAACCCTAAGATAAGACCCAATGTAAAAAATTATATTAAAAATTTTTAATTTTAAAAATTCATGACTAAAATATTTGAAGATCTAAGGATTCTTGACTGCTCGCAATTTATTTCTGGCCCTTGGACTAATACTTTTTTCGCAGATCAAGGAGCAGAAGTAATAAAAATTGAACCTCCTCCCTTTGGAGAGGCATTCCGTTTATTTGTTCTTTACGATAAAACAATTTTTCCATTATTTTCCATTTTAAACAGAGGAAAGAAATCTATTTCACTTGATTTAAGAAAAGAAGAAGCAAAAGAAATATTCAAAAAATTAGTGGAAAAGTCAGATGTTCTTGTGGAAAATTTTGTGAAAGGAACAATGGAAAAATGGGAATTAGGATATGAAGTATTAAAGGAGATTAACCCTAGATTAATATACGCAAAAATCTCTGGTTATGGAAATGAAGGATTAGAGCGATATACCCAAAAAACTGCATTTGATATTATTATACAAGCTCAAGCTGGAATTCTTGATGCTTTAGGCTTCAAGGAAGGTCCACCAAGGTTGCCTATAGCGGATTACACTGCTGGGCATATTGCGGCAATCGGGATAAGTCAAGCACTGTACCATCGAGAACGAACTGGAAGGGGACAATTTATTGATATTTCAATGCATGATATAATGTTTGCCATAAATATTAGAGCTCAAGCGAAAGAATTTATTCCAAGAGCTCAAAATATTGATTTAACTTCAAAATTCTTACCAATTTACAACCAATATCACTGTAAAGATGGTTTAATTGTTATGACTACTCTTACTGAAAATCAATTCCAAAGGCTAATTAAGGATGTGTTAAAAAAACCAGAACTCCTAAAAGATCCTAAAATCGATAATATAATAAAACGTTTTGATCATGTGGAGGAATTAGATAAAATAATTGAGGAGTGGAGTAAAAATTTGACACGAGAAGAGGCTATCCTAAAACTAGAATCTGTCAGAATTCCATGTGGTAATGTTTTAACAATTGATGAAGTTCATGACCATCCAAATCTTAAAGAAAGAGGGATGCTGTGTGATCATTTTGATTTCTCGAAGTGGGGAGTTAAAAATGCTAGCATACCAAACCGCTTAATTAAGTTTTCTGATACTAAGGGTTCAGTTGAGAGTTCAGGACCAGAATTTGGTGAGAATAATGAAGAAATTTATTGTAAATTACTTGATTATACTAGTGATGATCTCAAAATTTGGAAGCGAAAAAAAGTCATATAAATGAAATACGAAATTAAGAAAAAGAAGTATGGATTTTAATATTTTAAAAAATTATTAAAATAAATATTTAAAACAAGTGAAATAAAATGAGTGATGAAGGAGAAAAAAAGGAAAATTTCATAGAGAAGTTAAATAATTCTTTCAACGAATTCTTTGGAAGCGTTTTTGGCGAATCTGGAAAAGATTTCATTGAAGAAACCTCTGAAAAAATCAAAGATTTCTCTTCTGAAGCTATTAAGAAAATAATGGAATTCAGCGATGATGCTCTGGAAAAACTTAATTTAAATGAAAATGAACAAGTAATAAAAGCTCGCGATAGCATAGAAGATATGTTAAAACAAGCAGGTCTCTTAAAAGAAGACGAGGAAGAAGAGGAGTTTTAATAGATCATTTAGAATTTTGGATTTATTTTTTATTTATTTCTTTATTTTAATTTTAAGAACTTATATTCACGAAACGAAATTACAATGCTTTAGCATTTTTTAAGAAAGATTTAATTTCTTCTTGAGTTGCGTTGAACAGTTCTGAGATTACCATTAGAGATGTTTCTTCATCCATTCCTAGCCCACGATAATCCTTCCATAGTTTTACCCAAGTTTCTTTTTGGGTATATTTATCTTGATGTTCTGCTTGGATATGAGCCCAATATGGGTGTTCTAGCTCGATTCCGCAATAAGGACAAAAACGAGATTCTTCTTCACTCATACAATTAATCCCTAACCTTATTAATCAATATTTTTATTTGAATAATTGTAATAAACTAATATTAGTATAAAAAACTTTTAATTTCAAAAAATTAAAAATTTTATATTTGAAGATTGTTTTAGAATTAGTTTATTTCCATTTATCTTTTAATTCTATTTGTGTGAATTTTCTTACGTGATCTACTGCCCACACTACGTAATGGTAACACTTTTTCTCCCAAGTCCCACTATTCCTATATTCTATTATAACTTCAGGTTGACTAAAATCATATCCACAGAGTTCTGTACATACTACAGCCCCAAATTCTTTTTCAAATTCACTAGCAAATTTAGCGGCTTTTAAATAGGCTTTAATCATAGTTTCATTATCCATTCTTTTTTTTCCTCCCATTGTTACTCCAATTGCCGCACATCCGCCACAAACAGCACCACAGGCTCCTTGCCAACCATTTTTTGATTTATATCCGCCAAAACCTCCTGCTAAGGGAATTGCAGCATTATGAAAGACATAATTGTCAATTCCTAATACTTCTAGAACACTTGTTAATGTTAATTCCGCACAATTAACATTTACTTTCAGTTTGGGCAATGAATTATTCAAATCTTTAAGTTTTTCATCAAATCGTTTATTAATTTCAAGTATCATTTTATAACTCGTTCTTTTTAATAGTATATACGCATTAAGTCTAAAATTAAATATGAAAATAAATATTAATCTTTTAACAACCATTTAAAGAAAGATATTTATTAATTAAATTTTTCGATTCTAAATTGAAGGAACTTTACGAGTTAGGTTTTGTATTTCGGGGATTTGTCCTTGTGAATCATATATTCAAAGAAGTTCCAATTCAAAAAGATAGTGGAATAAATAAAGACCTTAGAGGAGCATTCATCTCTGCAATTAATACATTTGTGAATACTGCTTTTAACAAGAATTTTATAGAATATTTAGAATCAGGAAGTATCTTATTTATATTTAAAATAGCTGAAATTAAATCAAAAGGCACTCATGTAAAAGAACCAATAATTTTATATGGACTAGTTGATAAATCAAAAAAGAAATCGGATAAACTTGTTAGAAAATTTTTTGAAAGGGTAGATCCAGTATTACAATTATTCATCCAAAAGTATAACGAAGCAGATTTCACGGAATTAAATCAATTTGAACCTTTTCAAGAAATAATGCAAGAATTTTTTATAAAGAAGACTCAAACATAATTATTCAACTAAGGTCCAACCTTTTGGTTTAGCTCGTGAATATTGAATTTTACCTTGTTCCTTTAATTTATTTATTTCCATTTCAATTTGTTTATCAGAAAAGCCTTTTTCTTTAAAATAGTTAAGGAATTGCGCTTTTGTTGCCACTAATTTCTGTTCTCTTAAATATTTAATTATTAATTTTTTTAATGTATCTCCAGCACTGCCTATTTCTTCAGCAACGATTTCTTTAGATTTACTTTCTAAAGCAACATGTAATTTCTCCTTTTTAGGTGTAATAGATTCTTCAATAACTAATGGTTGTACTTTAGGAATTTGTTGTTCTTCAATTAAGAGTTCACCTTTGACCTCTTCAGGCATTATTTTCTCAATTTCTTCACTAGGCAAACTCCATACAGGATATGTGACTTTTTCATAAATAACTGATTTCTGGGTCTTTAAAAGTGCAAATTCATCTAAAATCTCATCTTCAGAATAACCTAATTTTGATAATTCACCCATTAAGCTTTTTAAATGCCCTTTCTTTTGAAAAAAATTGAAAATGTATTCTCTTATATTTGTTGGAACTTCCTTTATCTTCGCAATTTCATCGAGTAAATCTCTCTTTGGTCTTTTTTTAATTTTATCAGCTTTAATTTCTTGAGGAATTTCCAGTGCTTCTTTTTGGCCCCATTCAAAATCAGTAACATTCCTAATTTTACGATCATACCCTCCAAATACAATATGCTTTACATTCTCATCTTCTCTTGCAAAATCACATACATTTTTGATAGATGTAGATACCTTAATCTTCCATTTTAATTCAAATTCATGTGAGTTTAATGAAGGATTATGAAAAACTTTTAAATAACCATCTGCACAACCCGCAACAATTTCTTTTGCATTATCACCATCTATATCTTCAATTAATAATGAAATTGGACGTCCTTCTTCAGTACTAATCTCATTGATTGGTTCTCCTTCACTATTTAAAATTTTAATAATGGAATCATCAGTCGCTAGTACAATTTCATTTAACCCATCATTTGTAACATCTCCAACTTTTATATCGTTGATCTGCGTGTTAAAATTACTCTGCCAAATAATATCTAACAAGTTATCTTGGAACTGAATCAATTGAACTAATCCATTTTTGGTGCCAACTAATAATCCATATATTGGATCTTCATTTTCAGGTATTTTTAAGAACCCTAATGTGCAAGTAGTTACCCAAGAATCATAATATAGTATATATTTTGGCTTTTTTGCCTTAATACCATCTAAGATTCTGAGAGTTTTATCGTCACTTCCAAAGATCAGTTCAATATTCCCATCTCGTGTGAAATCTCCCGCGATACAGCAATTAATCCTCTTAGAGGATTTATATCTCATTAAACCTACAAGCTTTTTTTTATCGACATTTAATTTTAATACCATAAAATTACCATCACCAGCCCCAACTAATACCTCATCACATCCATCTCCATCAAGATCTATTGGATAAGTACATCTACACCATCCATTAAATGTTCTATCATCAATAATATTCATTTGATCATCCATTAAGTAAAGAGTTTTATCATGACCACCAAAAACTAGAAATTGATTATTTCTACATCTCAAAAATGAGCAAGTCAACACCGCATCTGGACATTCAAACATCCAATTCAGCTGATAACGTTTTCGTAACATAGTCTTTTAAGATTTCTCAAAAATGGTAATTAAATTAAATTTCGTTATCTAATCATTTAATAATATTCCTTAGACTTTAAACTATTATTATAAATGTAAAAATAAAAAAAAAATAAAAAACGATTATTAGATTTTAAAGCGCTAATTGGGCATCAGATGGACTGTATTTACCTTTTCCAGTTATTTCGTATGTGATTTCCAGTTTTTCTCCCACATCCAAAAGTTCAATTTCCCATTTTAATGTGTCTTGTCCAACTTCATCTGTTATTTCAGGAGTCATTGAATAAGAACCGTACTCAAATAAATCCGGTACCTTATCAAGAAGTACCAAATTGTGTAATTTGGATTCTCCGATGTTTTCAAGAGTTAATATAATTCTGTAATTTCCCAGATCTCCAATAGGTATCACTTCTTTTCCAATTCTGAATTTTCTTCTAATATGCATTGCCTCAAGGACAGGAACTTCTGGGTTGAATTCTAACTCTTGACTTACTGGAAATGTATTTGCTAGATAAATTACTTCAGATTCAAAAGTAGATTGACGAGCTGGATTAACGCAATGAATAGGATATTCAAACTCTAAAGTTGAGTCTGGTTTAAACATACCAGTACTAGCATCTTTCAAATTATTGAGATTAATTTTGAAAGCCTTGTCTTCGAAGCTTACAGCTCCAGCAGCAACCTCTACTTCTTCATCATCCCATAGTAATTTAATTTCATCCGCTTTTGGAGGCTGATATTCATCATTAAAGTATTGTTGAATAACTGTAATCTCATTAAGTGGAGCTGAACCGTTATTAACTATTTTAAGGGTAGCAATAACATCTTTTGTACGATAGGTTGGAACTTCAGTTAAGTTATAGGTCATTACTCCTGTAATACTTGCAATCTCTAATATAACATCCGATAGAGACATTGTTCCATTCACTATCGTTTGAAAATCGGGCATTACTCGAAATTCTAATTTCTTTCTAAAGGTTGGATATTCTTCACTCTCATATTGCCATTTTGTTGAATGCCATTGGGCACCACGGGGTAGCATTGGGACATCATTAGGATCAATATCAACAAATTTTTTCGTCTCGTCTTTGGGAGAATATACATCTGCATTGAAGAGTTGTATGATAAATTCGGATGAATTATCGAATACAAGCTTACAATCAAAGATACCAGGCTCCTCATCTCTTTCAACTGTGTCCACATAAAATTTGTTTCTTGTATAGGCATCAAATTTCTGTATAGCTAATCCTTCAGCATAAGAGGATGCTGCCTGGTATGTAATTTCAATTGGTCCTGTCTTTCTTTTCTTAATATCTGTTACCATAATATTACATGTAAATTTGCACATCACGGTATATTCTGGAACTAGCTTCTCTATTGTCCAAATGATTTTATTATCTTCAATTCTAGCCCTTCCTTCGGTAGTATCTTTGATTATTGGATTCCTAAAATCATCAGGAATCTCTTTTACGACTTTAATATTTGTAACAGGTTTATCAAAGAGACTTCTGATCGCTATCGCAAAAGTTACAACATTTTCTTTATCAATTGATATTCCAAAAGATTCTAATCCAGTCTCAACAAGAGTTCCTCCATCACTCCACGATTCACCTTCCACCTCTAATTCTTCTTCTTCCTCTTCTTCTTCTTCCTCTTCTTCTTCTTCCTCTTCTTCTTCCTCTTCCACTTTTGGTTTGGGGGGTGGTTTAGGCGAGGGTGCTTTAGGTGAGGGTTTACCCGTTTTATCTTTTAACTTTAAAAGCTCCTTTTCAATATCATTGATATTCAAAACATCATCAGCATTAGGGAGTGTACTTATAAATTCCTTAACAAGTAATAAATTTTTAATATCCTTTGTTATTTTAAAATTTCTTGAGTCAACATTATCTGGTGATTCAGTACCTAATTCTCTTATTGCAATATCCTTCGATTTTAAATCTGTGCTCCCAATCTTTTCAAGAGAAACATCAATATCCCATAATCTGTCAACATTACTAGGATTTTCAATGTTTAATTTTCCACTATGTGTAAATGCTTTAATATTGGCATCGTGATCTTGTTTAACATCCACTTCCTCGATTATTTTAACTAAGGCTAATAAGCCTTCTCTGTTTCCATCTTTTAAAACAATACTGCCTTCAAGTTTTCCTGTATCTTCATCATATGTTTCAATAACTGGGGTTGCTGTATCTCTATCTACTAACTCAACGCGTCCTTTATCCATATCTTTTCTTTTCAATGCATCTGCTATAAGTTCTTCTTTAGATTCGGCTTTATCCCAGCCCATTCTAGTTGTTCGCGCTTCTGGTTTTTTTTTCTTATCTTTTCTAGGCATTTTATTTTACCACGAATTTAGTTTATATCAAATTGAAAATTATTTGTCAATTAATAAAAATTCATCGGTAATCTAAAATCAATAACAATCTTTAAAAAATTTATCACTATAGAAATTAATATTGTGTAAAAATAGTTTGTCAAATTATAAAAAAATCTAAGTTCTTCTCTCCAATCTAACTTTTGTTCTCAAAAATTTCTAGAATTTCTTATCAAATTCTTTTAGAGGGAAAGAAGAAAATTCATAACCACACATTGGACATTTAATTTTTTGCTTTATGGTTTTAGAGTCTGAATATTTAAAACTAAAACCACACAAAGGGCAAACTAATACTTCATTCATCTTTCGTAATTTTAGAATAACAGTAAGTATTTAAATTTATATTGAAATAAGTATCAAGATTAAATCATTTGCATTACAACCGGTTGGACCAGTAATTATTTCGGTCCTTAATTTCTTAAAAAAACTATTTGAATCATTATTAGCAAGAAATTTCTCAGGGCTGATATTTTTTGAAATCATCTTATTTAAGGCATAATTATCAATTAGAGCTCCCATCGCTTTACTATTACCTTCTATTCCATCCAGATTCACAGCAATGATTAAAAAGTCATAATTAAGTTTTTTATCTTTTACAAAATTTAGGAAACTTAGCAACATCTCTTGATTCCTACCCCCAATTCCACTTCCTCTAATAGTAACAGTTAATTCACCAGTTCCATAGATATCAATCATGGAATAATTTCCATACATTATTAAAGTGGTATTCTCAAGCGCAAGCAGGCCAGTTTCATCGATGAACAGCTGGTTACAAGCAATAATAGTGTCAGTATACATTGTATGAACATCTACCTCCATGTAATCCTCTACAACATCTGGGACAGGCGTA
>Ga0209636_10003841_pt1 | contig 15340 bp, 14 predicted proteins | sample DeeMarSWOR152_54_FD_187464 | JGI IMG/M metagenome (GOLD analysis project Ga0209636, IMG submission 187464) | Marine sediment microbial communities from White Oak River estuary, North Carolina - WOR-1-52-54 (SPAdes) (version 2) | ecosystem: Environmental > Aquatic > Marine > Intertidal zone >...
TGTCCAAAAAAGCAGGAATTCCTATGCCTCGAATTGCCATTATTAATAGTGAAGCTCCCAATGCGTTTGCTGTTGGCAGAAATCCGGAAATTGCAGTCATTGCAGTAACCAGTGGGGCATTAAGCTTGTTGAGGAGAGAAGAACTGGAAGCAGTACTGGCTCATGAACTGGGCCACATCAAAAATAGTGATATGTTCATGTCCACACTGATAGCTGCTATTGTGGGGGCGGTTGGTCCAGCATTGCTGTTGTGGTCTGGGAGGTCGAGGAAAGAATTAGGGTACACGCAGTTACTACAGGCTGTGCTTCTGTTCATCTTTGTACCGCTGGCTGTGTTTTTGATCCGTGCAGCTGTGTCACCCTCCAGGGAGTATGCAGCAGACGCGGTGGGGGCTGCTATTTCCGGTAATCCTCACGCACTGGGAAACGCGTTAATCCGTATAGAAGATTCTATTAGAGAGAATCCCTCAACGCAGGGGAGTCCTGCCACTGCGCATCTCTTTATCATCAATCCCTTCCGAACAAGAAGACTGGTTCATTTGCTCCGTACACATCCTTCCACCGAATCCCGGGTGCAGCGCCTCACAGAAATGGCAGAGAACCAGTAGTACATTCCAAGTAATACTATCAGGCTATCACCCTATCAGGCTGTCGGGCAAACCTTTATATTCATCAAATGCTATCCCCTCTCATGAAGGTACCTCGCGGTAGCAAGCTCGCATGGTATCGGTTACCAGATGTGTTATTGGCTGATATTGTGAAGAAGACCACCGAAGAAAAAAAGACAGGATATATCAGGTTCACTGCAGAGAAAGAAGATCTGATTGACTTTTATTTATTTTTTCTGAACGGAGAAATGGTGGGTGCGTTTTCAGACACAGCTGAAGAACAGATCTTTGGCGACGCAGCCTACAATAAAGCGTTTCTGTTCTATGATCGAGGATTAATCGATGTACGAGAAATAGACGAATCAGTGGTCTCGTTATTGATGGAAAACTATCCCGAGGCCAAAGTCAGTACGTCTACGATTCCAGAAGTTCCTGAAGAGAAGAAGATTCCTGAAGATATCAGGTTTCTGAGAATTGCCAATACAAAAGTCCCCTATGGGAACCTACTGGAGTTTCAATTATCGGTGGATGTTACTGATTTTTGGGAGCTTTTAGAGGATATGGAAAGACGTTTATTTTCCGGGTATTTCAGAGCGTTTGCAGAAGAGGATGAATCTCCCAGAGATGGATGTATCTTCTTTTTAAAGGGGAGCGCAAAAGGTGCTCTGTACGAGTCAGGAGCTGAAGTGAAATATGGAGATGAAGCGCTGTTCAAGGTCTTATTCACTTTTTCTCTGGAAAAGGGAGTAATCGACTTCCACAGCTTGGAGAATTCTCTTCTGGAAATCGTACTGGAGCGTCCAGCATTGGGGTTATCAGGAACTCCTCAGGAAGTGTTCCACCATATTGAGGAAGAGGAATTACAGGCCATAAAGAAGGCCCGTTCCTATTTTGGCATTCCTGAGGGAGAGCGGGTCGTTTCCTCCCAAGTGCGAGGACTGGCTGCCTTTGAAATCTTATTGCGAACCTTAAAAGACAGAACCCTTGATGGGTATGTGGTCTTATCTTCACGGGCAGGAGCTGGAATTCTCATCGTGCAATCAGGACGCCCTCGGGCAGCGTTCTACCTCTCAGAGGGGACAGAGTTTACAGCAGGCCGGGCACTGGAAGCTTTCTTCGATCAGATCCAGGAGGAAACAAGCGTCAAAATCTTCACCATTTCGCCAGAAGAAGTCCAGCAGGCTTTGGGCCATAAAGAAGCGTCCATCAAGACCTCAGATTCAGTAAGTGATGCCATTGTGAAGGAGTTGGGCGATGATTTCTTTGTGGAAATTCGGGAAGCCCACAGGTTCAAACAGGAGTTTCGGAAGAAGAGGAAACGGATTGTAGGCAAGTAATAGTTTATATTTCTTTTTCTGGGTTGCTGCATACGCAGCTATTCACAAAAGAATGTAGAATGTAGGATAATATCAACCTATATCAGTATTCGTAAGATCAAAAGCAGATCTTTAATGCCCAGCAGCCCGATGCATTTTCTGTCTTTGGTCACTGGCAGATGACGAATCTTGTTGTTCCGCATGATTCGGGCAGCATCTTCCAACATAGCATCAGGAGAAATGCAGATAGGATTCCTCGTCATGATATCTCCCACTTTCTCTGCACTCCTGAAGAACAGAGACTTATACCCCAGTGCGCCAATACCTGTGTGAGACATGGGCTTGGAGATCAATTTCATCAGATCGCTTTCCGTCACCAGCCCCACAACTTCCCCCTCCTTGTTCACCACAGTAAAGCAGGTTTCCTCTTTCTTCTTCAGCTCGTGCAGAAGATCACGGATCGTCATATCTTCTTTCACTGCATGGATCTTTCTCATGACATCTTTCACCCTCATCTTAGAAGGAAAAACAATCTCCTTACGAACCTCAGCTTGCTTGAGACTTTTCATTTCTTCCAGTGCTTCGTGGAGAAAACTCTTTTTAATGGACATTATCTGGACGTACTCTGTTAAGATTTATAAGTGTTTCTGAGCGTTCTCTATTGTAATAGATTCTATCATTCATAATGCGCTGCACAAAAAGTACAGAACGCCTGCAATCCTTGCTGAGGGCAAAAAATAGTACATCACTAGGTAGTCTTACCTTCTGGAATTATTGATGGGTAATTGCTTTCTCCATCTCGCACAGGTAATTCTCTGCTGAAGGTTCAGAACCTCATGAATTCAACTTTCATTACTTCATCCAAGGTTTTCAACTTCTCTTCCAGGTCTTCAACATCAAAGTCTGCGTTGCACATGTCCAGCATTTTCACCGAGGTATACAATTCTGGTTCATCCTCCACCATTTCACCTTCTGCATAGATGATGTTAATGCTGTGCTCTCCCAGCAGTGTGTCCACCTTTGCCATTGCTCCAGGGATGTTTCTCATGAGGAGGTTCATCTCTACCAGTTTGACTCCTGAGGGAGCTAACCTGGTTATCACAGCTTCTCTGGTCCTGGAATCTGCTTCAATGAGCACATATGCGCCTGACTGGATTCTGAGCATCTCTGATAATTCATTGGGAAGGGATAGCGTTTCAGCTTCGACCTTGACTATCCAGTAGTTTTTCATAGCAGCACCTCGTGTTGATGATTTACAGCGCTTCTTATTAAATCTTTTCCTTTCAGACTGGCTTCACCCTTCTCAATTCTTCGCCAATTCCTTCGTCCTCCTAAGGCGGCAAGTCTCTTGTCAAAGCTTACACATTTATGTGGTCCTCAAAATCTTTCAATGTAATCGTTCATGAATTTCACAACCTCTATGAGTGACAAATTCTGAGGAAAAGTTTCATTTTATCCACAAAGACTGTCCACATCTAGTTTTTATAGTAACGTTCATACGAATGACCTTTTTCGTAACACCACTTTGGGAAGGAGTAATACAAAAAGAAGGATTTTTTTCGGGAATTTCGCAAATATCACTAAATCAAATGGAAAGATATTGGGAAATTTCGAGAAAATATGAGAAAATTTTACACGTTAATCCGAAAAGTTTATATCTCTAAGATGATAGTATAGATTGATCAGGAAGAGTGAGGAAATCTCTCAAGACGAAACGAAAGATTTATAAGCGCACAGTGGAAAAGCGTAAGAAAAGGTGTAGAGATGGATAAGCGAGACCTTAAAATCTTGGAAAAGCTATATGAATACGGTCCAAAGAATCTGCCCCAGTTAGTTCGCTCTTTGGATATTCCGGAAAAGACTACCTATCGAAGAATTCGAAATATGGAGCAACGGGGTTTCCTGATTGCCACTGTGAAACCAAACTACAAAGCATTGCGCATGCGTTACATTGTAGTTTTCTCAGAAGCGCTGTCTCACAAAGCCAAAGACATGTTCTGCTCTCCTGATGTCAAAGGAGTGTCGAACTGCATCGGATACATGAATGGTTACTGCACCACCCATGCGGTTGCGGAAAAGAACGTGGACGACTTCAAGAGGTATGTGGAGTATTTACGAGGTGAAGATATAATCTCCAAGTATCGTATGTACGAAACGGTGCGATTCCACCAGATACCGGTGCGTGCAGAACCGTATCTTGAGAGAAGGCCCTTCGATTGGGATACCTGGATTGATTCGGTAAAGGAAGGAGAACCAGAAGCAGAGAAGAAGAGAAAGAGAAAGGCCAAATTTGACAAACTCGATCTTTTCATGCTCAAGGAACTGGAGCTGAATCCTCGCCAGGAGTGGGTTGAAATTGCTGAGAAATGGAAAAAGGTCACTGACGATGAACTATCCATAGATTCTCTATCCAAGAAAATTGGCTGGCGATTTTCAAATCGTCATCAACACCTGATTGAGACCTTTTTCGTAGCTGCTTCCAAAATGCGTGGAGAACGGCTATTCGACCTCACCAATTTGTTTTATGTCACTCTACACGCCAAGAATGAAAACTACGCCTACGGGATCGGCCAGGCACTCAATGGTCTTTCTGATCTCCCTGCCTTCGCCTACTGGTCAAAAGTGGAAGGAATTCCTTCAGTGATTTGCAAGTTCCAGATGTACAAAGAAGATTGTTTTGAGTTCTTTGAGGCACTATTGAGACTACAGAATTCAGGTGCATTGACGGGAGCAGAAACGTACATGCTCTCCAGGCAGAAGGCACTCTCAAGGACGATTCCGCTGGAGCTGTTCGAAAGCGGAGACTGGAAGAAGATCAACTTCGAAGACTACAAGGGGGGTGAAAAGTGTGAAGAAGTCTTCAGCAAATCTGGTAATACTGGGAGGTCTGGTCAGCCCTGAGCAAGCAGACCTCTCCAGAGACTGCAATCCTGGGGTCAAATGTAGGTCTTCATGGAAGCCTGCAGGAAATCATCCGGACTGACCTAGGTTGTGCAAGGTGTTTTCTTTTTTTCTTTTTTTTCATTTTCATGTTTTAATCTCAATGCTGTCTGCTTTCTCCAGTGTCAACACTTTTAGTGAGTGTTCATCCATACTAGAAGCAGCCCATTCCCCACTGATGATCTGATGACCGAAAGATTTATATATACCTTTTGTTAACTTAACAATAAGTAAAGGTAAGAAAGAGGTGATACAATGGTATGGGATATCTTTGAAGAGATGCGAAGGATGCAGGAAGAAATGGACAGACTGTTCAGCGACTTCTTTGCACAACCCTACCGACGGCTGGGACCAGGCAAAGCAGTAGAGAGAGTGGAACCTGAGCGAAGAATGCCTTCTTTGAGAAAGGCGTTTACAGATGTCCAGGAAACTGATAGAGAGGTCATTGTGACAGCAGAGCTTCCAGGAATGAATAGGGGAGACATCGAATTGCATGTAACTGCTGAGAATCTGGAAGTGAAAGCACAGAAAAAGGAAGAACATAAAGAAGAGAAGGAAGGTTACAGAGCATACGGCAGACGATATAGCGGGTTTTACAGAAATGTCCCTCTTCCCACAGCTATTCAGCCTGATGATGCAAAGGCTACCTATAAAAATGGAGTCTTAGAAGTTATCCTGCCCAAGAAAGAAGTTTCTGAATCACACAAACTCAAGATCGACTAAGTTATTTCCTCTTTCTTTTTTTTAAGGTGATCAAATGGATGAAGATGTTATGTTAACTGTAGCAGATGCAGAAAAGGTGGATGTTGGCCGACATGTGGTCCGGCTGAATTCTTCTGTCATGAAGCAGCTGGGGATGGAAGCTGGCGATGTAGTAGAATTATCTGGTACCCGTGCTGTTCCTGCTTTGGTATGGAGGGGCAGATACGAGGATGAAGGACTGGATATTGTACGCATGGATTCTGTATTGCGAAGGAATGCAGGTGTCTCTTTGGGAGACACGGTCAAAGTGAAGAAAGCAGAGCCATACGAAGCCCGTATACTGCATCTGGCTCCAGCAGAGCATGAGATTACAATTCGTGGTGATATTTCATCGTATTTTAGGGAAAAACTCCTTGGAAAACCCCTAACCCAGAACAATGTGGTGCTCTTTGAGGTGTTCAACAACGTGTTTCCCTTCGTGGTTACCCGTACAGATCCCAAAGGAGTGGTTCTGGTTACTGTGGGTACACGAATAGAGGTAGGGACAAAACCTGTCCGTATCTCTGAAATCTCCCGGATTCCTGAAGTAACCTACGAAGATATTGGCGGGTTGCAGGAGGAGATCAGGAAGATCAGAGAGATGGTGGAAATCCCTATGAAACATCCAGAAGTTTTTGAACGACTGGGTATTACACCTCCCAAGGGCGTATTACTGTACGGACCTCCTGGCTGCGGGAAGACCCTATTAGCAAAAGCACTGGCCAACGAGATCAATGCTCACTTCTCGGTGATCAATGGGCCAGAAATCATGAGCAAATTCTATGGTCAGTCAGAAGAAAATCTGAGAAAAGTCTTCGAGGAGGCTGAAAAGAACGCTCCAGCCATCATCTTTATTGATGAGGTGGATGCTATCGCTCCCAAGCGAGAGAATGTCACCGGTGAAGTGGAGAGAAGAGTAGTTTCCCAGCTGCTGACCTTGATGGATGGATTGAAGGCTCGAGGAAAAGTGGTGGTCATTGCTGCCACCAATATCCCCAATGCCATCGACCCCGCATTGAGAAGGCCAGGACGGTTTGATCGAGAAATTGAGATTGGCGTACCTGATCTGGATGGGAGAAAAGAGATTCTGTTAATCCACACCCGGGGCATGTCTATGGGCAAAAACGTGGACCTGGACAAAATTGCGGCCATGACCCACGGATATGTGGGAGCAGATGTAGAAGCCTTGACCAAGGAAGCTGCCATGAAGACCATGCGCAGAGTCATCCCCAAGATCCACGGAGAAGATGTAGATATTTCCAAGGAGATTCTGGATCAATTAGTGGTCACCATGGACGACTTTTTGCATGCCTACCATGAAGTAGAACCCTCAGGCATGAGAGAAGCCTTTGTGGAAGTGCCCAATGTGACCTGGAAGGATATTGGGGGGTTGGAGCTGGTGAAAGAGGAATTGAGAGAGGCAGTGGAACTTCCCCTGAAGAATCCACAGGTGTTCAAGAATGTGGGTATTGAAGCTCCCAGAGGTATTCTCCTGTATGGTCCTCCTGGCTGCGGGAAGACGCTGTTAGCTAGAGCAGTAGCCACAGAGAGTGAAGCTAACTTCATTGCTATTCGGGGACCTGAATTACTCTCCAAGTGGGTTGGAGAATCAGAAGAAGGAGTACGCCGGGTTTTCAGAAGAGCTCGACAGGTAGCTCCCTGCATTGTCTTCTTTGATGAGATCGATGCAATTGCTGGAACCAGAGGGCAGGAAGTAGGGACTAAAGTGACAGAGCGGGTGGTCAACCAGCTGCTTACTGAAATTGATGGGATTGAAAAAATGGGAAAAGTGACTGTCATTGCTGCCACCAACAGACCTGATTTATTGGATGCTGCGTTATTAAGACCTGGACGGTTTGACTCCCTGATTGAAATTCCAATGCCTGATCATGAAGCCCGGGTGGCCATTTTCAACGTACACACAAAAGATATGCCCCTCACCGATGTGGATCTTAAAGAACTGGCCAGGAGAACGGAAAATTTCTCAGGGGCAGATATTGCTGCTCTGTGCAGGGAAGCGGGAATGTTCGCCATTAGAGAGAACATCAATGCTGAAAGAGTGGAGATGAGACACTTCGAAAAGGCACTGGACAAGCTGATGAAGACCAAGACCACTGAGCAGGAAACATTTTCCATCGTCAGGTAAAGGTAAATCATTTATCTTTCTCTTTTTTTCCATTCTCCCCCTTTTGCTTTTGCAATACTTTCAGATTTTAGTAATATTCCTGTAGATTATTTCATTTCTCATGCTAAGTAAAAATCTTTGCCTTCAAGCGCATTGGACTTTTGCTGCACATCTGCACGATAATGCAAAGATTTATATAGGTGTTATGGATACGCTGATATGGAGGAAAGGATGAGAAAACTGCCGTGTCTATCTAGCTGAATATACCGTGATTAGGCATGCGAGCGAGCACTTGTAGGTACGGCTGGGCAGAAAGGAAAGTCAGAAGAAGGTACCTACTGTCCTTCCTCCTCCTAAAATTCAGGAGGTGGAAAGATGAATCAAAAATTACTGCGAGTCCTAGAAAGACTTGCAGGAGATGATAGTACATTAGAGAACGCTGAAGAAGTGCAGGAACAAGTCTTACTCAGGATTGTGAAAAGAAGCCGGAATACGTGTTTTGCTAAGGATAATTCTTTTGAGAACATCAATTCTTCAACCCAGTACATCAACCAGGTGCCAGTGGGAAAGTACGACGATTTCAAACCCTACATTGAGCTGATGCGAAAAGGAGTGTCCAATGTTCTTCTGGCAGAAGATTTTCCCCGGTGGGCTCAAACTAGTGGAACCCTCTCTTCACCAAAACTCTACCCATTTCCTGCAGAAATGGCAGAATACTTTGGTCAAACACTGGCAAAAATCATTCTCAGTTGCATAGAAGAAGAGCCGAAGAGAGCAAAGATCCTGCTGGGCAAGATGTTCATGGTGGTTGCAGACGTGGTTACCAGTTACATTGCAGGAAAACCCGTGGGTTATATCTCAGGTATTGTCTCTCATGATGTACAGCGCATCCAAGGGGTGGACGCTATGTTTACTCCTCCCTGTGAGATCTTGGCCCAGGAGAGCTGGGAGGCCCGCTGGCTGGAGATGATTCGCTGCGCTTCAGGTCAGAACGTTACCATGACATGTTCTACACCACCCATTCTTCTCTCATATTTCAAGAGAGTTGCCAATGAATACAGTTCAGTACTGAATCTTCCAGAGGATATTACAGAAATCTGGCCCAATCTCCTGTTGATCACAGGAGCTGGAGTGAAGATGTCGCTGTACGAGAAGCAGTATCAACAATTACTGGGAGACCAGGTGTGCTGCAGAGAGTTCTACTGTGCTACAGAAGGGTTTTTTGCCTATCAAAAGGACAGTGCTGAAGGGCTAGTCCCCATTTTAGACCACATCTTCTACGAGTTTATTCCTCTAGAAGAATGGAATACCTGCATGGAAAAGGGAGAAGACTACAGAACATTTGAGTTCACCCGACTTCCTTACTGGCAGGTGAGCTGCAATAGAGACTACGTCATAATGATAACCACGCCTAGTGGGCTGTACAGTTACGTTATCGGAGACATCATCAGGTTTATTGCCCCGCACAGAATGATCTGGGTAGGCAGAGTTGGCTGGGAGAGTAATGTAGCAGGAGAAAAATTCAACGAGATGCACATGTCCATGCTGCGGCAGAATGTGGAAACGACATTAGGAGTGGAAATTTGCAACCAAATGGCAACGGTCAAGGACGATCCACTGCGGTATGTCTTTGCTTTCGAATTCGAGGAAAATGTAGACGTTAATGAGGTCATCAATACAGTGGACAAATCGCTTCGTGATGTGAATTCAATCTATGACCGATTACGGAAGATGAACATACTCAAGCAGCCAGACATTGTGGCACTGCAATCAGGTGCTTTTGATCGTTATTTCCAGTTAAAGCAGAAAAAGACAGGATCTCTAGGCCAGGTGAAACCACCAGTGTTTGCCAGTTCAGACCTGGTGGAAGAATTGACAAAATCCTGAGGGAGATTGTATGATCTTTCTGTTAATGAGTGCCCATAGGTGGGACCCTCCATCACCTCCGGCGGCGCTGGACTATGTGGCATGGGAACTGGAGAAAATAGGGATCGACAGTGAAATTGCAGACATATCATTCATGGACATTGAAGAACTTGAGTCACTGCTGCAGTCCAACCAGTACGATGGGGTTTGTGTAACTATTCGTAACTTGGAGAGGACTGCATTCTCCGAGAAACTTCATTTCCCCCTGCCAGCTATAAAGAAGCTGGTACAGCTGGTGAAGACGTACTGTTCAGAACCCATCATTGTGGGGGGCAACGGGTTTTCTATTATGCCGGAGAGGATTCTGGACTATTTGGGTGCAGACTATGGCATACATGGGGGAGGGGAGGATTCTCTCCCCTTGCTCATAAAATATCTCTTTGAAAATGAAGGAGATCCTGGAAAAATACCCCATTTAGTCTACCGGCAGAATAGCAGTGGAAAAAAATCCATAATCAAGCGCAATCTGATGTCTCCTTACAAAAGGAAGCTCCCTGCAGTGAAGAGAGGTTACGTCAACTATTGCCGCTATTTTCGTCCTGGATATGAGAATTTTTCACGATTCGGGAATATTGAGACAAAACGAGGATGTCCATACCATTGTATGTATTGTGTAGAACCGGAAATAAAGGGGCGGAAAGTGAGGGTTAAATCCCCTGAAGACGTCACTCAGGAGGTTGACTGGTTCCTAAGAAAGGGAATAACCTGCTTTTTTCTGACTGACAGTGAATTCAATGCAGACTGTGAAGCTGCTGTCGCCTTACTACAATACTGGAGAAAACGAGGATATCACCGCAAGATACAGTGGTTGACCTATGCTACCCCTGCTCACTTTTCAGAAGAACTGGCAGCACTGCTGCCGCAGTCTGGAAATCTGGGTATTGCCATCGACTTTGGACACATCTCCAATAAAATGCTTGCCAATCTGGGGAAGAGCTACACAAAATCAGATATTGAAGAGGCACTGCACCTAGGCGAGCAGTATGGGTTGACCTTCAAAGGGAGTCTCATACTGGGGGGCCCGGAAGAGACTCGAGAGACTATAAGGGAAGCAATCGAATTCTTCCATGGTGTAGTCTGCGAGATAACCATAGCACTGGGCATTCGAGTATTTCCCAATACGCCTTTTGGGGAACGCATAAGGAAATCCGGATCCCTGGTGGATAATCCGAATCTTTATGGGAAAGTGATAGATAATGATGACCTTCTTGAACCAGTGTACTACATCTCTCAGGAACTGGGAGAAGATATTTTTGACTACCTTTCAGATATAATACCTAACCCACAACAATTTTATACGCTTGCCTCACCGTTCAAAGTACAGTCAGTTATTAATGGACATTTCAGAGGAGTAATCCCAGAATATAAGACTGCAGGGGCCCTCCAGATGCAGTACATCACGCCTGCAAAAGAAAAAGACGCATCTCTGTCCTCGAGGAAATGACAATGATCCAATCTATTCCCACCTATGATGAATTGTTCCAGCGTAACATAGGAATTCTCTCTGAAGAAGAACTCCACACTGTGCAGACATCCAAAATTGCATTAGCAGGAGTGGGGGGGGTGGGGGGTGTCCAACTGGTTGCCCTGGCCAGAACAGGCATCAGCCACTTCAGTATTGCAGACCCAGAGTGTTACCAAGCTTCTGATGTTAACAGGCAATACGGAGCTTCCATTTCCACCCTGGGATGCAAAAAGGTGGAGGTGATGAACCGTGTTGTACAGGACATCAATCCCCAAGCATGTGTTGAGACATTTCCCCGCGGTATTACCAAAGCCAATGTGGATCAGTTTATTCAGAGAGCAGATGTGGTTATTGATGCAATAGAATACTTTGCCCTCGATGAAAAGATCCTTCTCGCCCAAAAGACAAGAGAATACAGCCGTTATCTCATAACATCTCCCAGCTGGGGGTACGGAACATCCATGGTGGTGTTCTCTCCACAAGGGGTGACTTTTGAAGAATTCTTTGGAGTTGACACAAAAGAAGATTTCTTAATACAAGGAAAACGACTTGCAGGCAGAGTTTTTCCCCTGAAACCTGATTACCTCGATCCCTACCCGTACGGTGAAGATATGCTGGAGGGAAGACGACCTGCATCTGTACTGTGCCTAGGAACATTTCTATCTGGTGCACTGACAGCAGCAGAAGTCTTGTTCATCTTGCTGGGAAAACAGCCCATAATTACTGCCCCAAAGGTTATCCAGGTAGATCTCTTCAGGAGAAGCTTCGATATAGTTGATCTTTCCCACTCTAAAGCATGTTAATGGCCTGTAGCCTTACCAAAGGTCATTCCGTAGAGCAGCATCAAGAACAAACATGATGCCAGAATGTAAAAACCCCAATCATAATGCTTGCCAAAGTACGTTGACGTCAGAAGACTCTGCATGCTGTAGAGAAGCCAGGCTGCTCCTACCAACAAAACATTGGGTTTTCTCGGATTGTCAGCACTCAACCGACTCCATATCATGAAGAAGATTATGGCCATAAGCAGGGTGATGGGAAAGAAGAATCCAGTAACCACAACCATAAACATGGACTTCAAAACAGTCTCAGTAGACATGGTAATGGGAAACATCAAAATAACAGCCATCATGGCCACAAAGAAGATGATACTGAGTTTTTTTCGCATGAAAGAGCCTTTCTTAAAGAACAACAGTGCTGTACCATAGTACAGAAAGGTAAAAGCTAAGGCAGCAAGAGAGGAAGCCAAAAGTGCAAATTGCATATTGGTGTTGGGATCCTGAAAGTACCGCATGATCATAATAGGAATCTGCGACAATGCAAAAAAAAGGAATCCAGTTCCCCACATCAGCGGAGTTGCCGCTCTACTCTGGGAATATCTTCTAAAAAAGTAAAATACCAGAACGATTTTTACACCAATACTTATCAAGTTGCTTGTTTCTCTCAGGACGTCTGCAGTGGAAATTGGGATCACCTCTTGTTCGACCTTTCTCCTCCGTTTTCCTTAAATAGTTTTCGGTTCGGTGCAACATCTGTTCTTTTAGCCCATTTGATATAGTATTCACAATTTTTATGAAAAATCACAAAAGATAAGATATTTCATCTCAGAAATTGAAATACCTGCACAGGACAATTATGTACAGCAGAGGAAAGCAAAAGACCTTGGGCGCTAAAAACCTTTTTAAGCAGGGTACCATCAACTGCTTCGTGATCGATTACCACATTCATTCTGCCTACTCTCTGGATGGAAAATTTCCTCCTTCTTCATACATTGAGTGCGCAGAAGAAAAGCACATGAGAGAGATTGGATTTTCTGAACATGTGGATTTAGACTCCACTCTGTGGGGGTACAATTTCCTTGATTATTCCAGCTACCAGAAAACCCTGGAAGCGCTGCAGTCCCGCACTGCTGTTTGCGTTCGCTGTGGAATAGAAGTGAGCTATCAACAGCATCTGGAGCGAACCATCAGGGACTATCTCTCAACCATTGAATGTGATTTTGTCATCGGATCTGTCCATGAGGTGAACAGGATACCTATGGATCACACTTTTTTTGATCGATTCAGTCCTGTACAGTACTTTGAAAGTGTCGAAGACATGGTAGCCAGCGGCATGTTCGATATTGTGGGGCACTTGGAGTATTTTAAAAGATGGGGAAGTACATACTCTTCTTCTCAATTTTCAGAGGAAATATGTTTGCTGCTTCAGGTAATGATTGACAGAAACGTGGCTCTGGAGGTCAATACATCTGGTCTGCGCCATCCTGCCCAGGATACATACCCCTCTCTTAAAGTGCTTCACCTGTACAAACAGCTGGGAGGGGAGCTCATTACTTTAGGTTCAGATGCGCATCATGTCCATGATCTTGCCTTTCACTTTCAGCCAGTGATAGGCCAGCTTAAATCACAGGGGTTCCATACAATAGCTACTTTCAGAAAGAGAACCCTTACCCTGACAGAGCTTTAGTCATATCTCCCTCAATGACCGAAAGCTTTATATTGAACAATGTTGATTAATAACTATGATTAAAGCTTTCGCCGTCATCTTGTTGATAGCTGCTATGGGAAGCTCCATTTCGGAGTTTACACTGTCTGTACACGAGTCATTCACCCTCCACTTTGACCAGGATTATGTGTTCTCAGTGTCGGAGTGTGGTCCCACCTGTATTTCCCTGCGCATTTCTCAGTTGATAGATGGGAAAACCACGTGGACTGGGCAGCTTTTTGATTTGCAGGCACAGCAGATGTACCCCTTGGATATGGCCTTTGAGGATGTGGTTTTTGATTCGGTGTACGTGGTCTCAGCAGGTGAAACCATTACCTTACGAGTGAGCTACCGGGAAGTGGCACCTGTAATGTCCAATGAGCGGTTGGTGAAAGCTGCCTCTGAAAAGGAGACAGTGGAAACAGTTTCAGTGTTTATCCTTCTTGAGCTGGGAGCAGTGATCTTTCTCATTTTCTTTGTTGCTCACCGAATCTTTCACAGGAAATCAGGGAGTGAGCATGGTCCTGGAGGAGCTCCCCAGGTTCCTCAGAATGTTCCCACTCCTGCACTGGGCTTCCATGATCAATATCACTGGCCGCCAGGACCGGGGATACCGAGGCAGGAGGAAGAGGATACTGATCTGGAGCTGCTTCAGCATATTCGAGAGATGGAAGAATTCCAGGAAATGGAGATGCAGCGAAGAAAGAGGAGGAGACTTGACGAAGAAGATACACTGGGGCTAGAGTGGATCTAGATGGAAACAGATTCTTTTTCCAAAAACCCCAGTTCTTTTTCCGAAAAGGCTTCCGGATCCAAAGGGATCAGCAAAATACCCCCATGCCGGTAGAGGACTTCGCGGATAATGTACAGCTGTTTGAGAACCCTTTCAAATTTGTTGTGCACAATCAGGTACTCAATGCCATCTAAAAGAACTACTGACCCTTTCTGGTCAAATACTGCCTGACTGATCAGGTAAACCAGCTTGGGCAGCTGAGAGGGATAGAGAACATTCTCTTCCTCTTTTTGACTGAGCCAGAGAGCTGAAATACCAGCCAGGTTGTAGGCTGTTTTCACTCGGGAAGGGCTCTTGCGGGTGATGAGCAGCCCCCCGGTCTCTGGGTTTTCACCAATTGCTTCTGCAAAGAGGAGGTAAGAGCGTTCAATATCTTTCCCCTTTACCAGATACATGGTACCTTCCTTGAGCTGAGGCTTTTTACCGCCTTCAGGGGAGGAGAAGTACTTCCCTAGATTGAATTTGGCAAACAAAAAGGGGATAACCAGGAGTAACCAGTAGAAAGCATGGTGAGGGGAACAATCCCAAAGGTCAGCTACAACGTGCGTTATCATAACGGTCCTCCTTTATATGTCTAGTGTGGCTTCTTTCGCATACTGCTGGATGAACGTGCGTCTGGGTTCCACATCAGCTCCCATGAGAATGTCGAAGATGCGAGACGCTCTTTCTGCATCTTCTATTGTCACCCTGCGAACGGTGCGAGTTTCAGGGTTCATGGTAGTTTCCCACAATTGATCGGGATTCATTTCACCCAACCCCTTGTAGCGCTGTATCTCAGCACCAGTTCCCACCTCTTTGAGTGTCTCTTCCAATTCTCCATCACTATACAGATAATATTCTGCCTTTTTCTTTCTCACTCTGTATAGAGGGGGCTGTGCAATGTAGATTTTCTCTTCTTCTAACAATGGCTTCATGTACCGGTAAAAGAAGGTAAGCAGCAAC
>Ga0209636_10003842_pt1 | contig 15339 bp, 14 predicted proteins | sample DeeMarSWOR152_54_FD_187464 | JGI IMG/M metagenome (GOLD analysis project Ga0209636, IMG submission 187464) | Marine sediment microbial communities from White Oak River estuary, North Carolina - WOR-1-52-54 (SPAdes) (version 2) | ecosystem: Environmental > Aquatic > Marine > Intertidal zone >...
AAAGGCATATGAGATAAGCATGAAGGCTAAAATCGACGAGGCAAAGGAACTAATGGGTGCGGAAGAGTATCCTGATGCCGTGTTCGCATTGAACAGAGCAGAAAAATATGCAAGACTAGCGGATGTTCCCGTACCAAAAGAGATCGAGAGCATGAGACAGGAATCGCTGGAGAAAGGAGTTCCCGCCAAGATTAATGAGGCAAAGGAGGCTATAAAGACAGGGGCTTATAGTGATGCTTTCGGACCGCTGAACACAGCAGAAAAATTTGCGATTGTTGCGGGAGTTCCGGTTCCGGAAGAAATCGTAAAATTGAGAAAGAAAGCCTATAAGATAGGAGTTGATGCAAAGTTGGATGAACTTAAGAATCACCTGAAGGCAGGAGTTTATGCTGATGCAGTCGGTTCTTCCCATGCGGCAGAGATATATGCCGAAAGAGCGGGCATTACGGTTCCAAAGGAGATTTATGATCTAAGGCAGAAAGCCTATGGGGCGGGAGTTGAAGGTAAGTTTAAAGAGGCAAAGGATGCTTTGAGTAAAGGAAAGTATGACGACATGCTTGAAGCACTGCACGGGCTCGATGTGTATTCAAAAAGATGCGGGGTTGAAGTCCCTCCAGAGACTGAAAAGTTATGGGTAAAAGCTTACAAGATGGGAGTTGATGCTAATACTAAAAGAGCAAGGGAAGCAGAAGCTAAGAATGATCAAACACTGATGGATGAGGCATTAACCTTTGCAGAGGTATACTCAAAGAGGGCAGGTATGGATGTGCCCTTGGAGGTAGTTAAATTAAAAGAAAAACTTGAGAGAGACGGTTATTATAGAGGAAAAGCGGTCAATGGAATAGAAGAGAATATAAAAGAGGCCAAAAGTTCATTATCTGCTCGAAAGTATGATGATGCAATCAGTTCATTGTGCGTGGTGGAGATGTATGTGGAATCTGTTGGCTTGGAGATGCCAAAGGAAGTTGATGAAATGAGGCAGCAGGCATATCGATTAGCGGTAGATACTCATCATAGCGGTCTTAAGAAAGCAATTGGTAAGGAAGATTTTGCAACAGCTACGGAGTCTTTGAATTTACTGGAATTGTATGCAGGTAAAGGTAACCTCCAAATTCCAGATGATGTTGATGGATTCAGGCCATTGATCGAAGAACATAAAAGAAAGATGATGGAGAACAGTATCGAGGACAGAAAAAAAGAGATTAAAACAGCATTGGATAATGGAGAGTATCTAGAGGCTTTAGGGTCGTTAAATGTTATAGCGGCAAATGCAAATAAACTCGGGATGTCTCCTCCTTTGGAGATTGATTCTTTAAAGGAAAAATCTTATGAGCTAGGCGTCAATACTAATCTGGAGAACGCCAGAAATGCGTTAAAGAAGGGGAATCATGCTCAAGCAGAGCTTCATTTAAATCTGGTGGAATTATATGCCGAGAAACTGGGTGTGGGAGCTCCAGATGAATGTGCCAGCATAAGAAGCGAGCTTGAAGCACAAGGATACTTTACGGAGATAGCAATTGATGGAATGAATAATGCGATTAATGAAGCAAAGACAGCATTGGATGAGGGGGAGTATATAGATTCTCTCAGTGCGTTGAGTATTGCGGAGATGTATGCAAAGCAAACCGGTATGGACATGGATGAGATTAATGCACTCAAGCGAGATGCTTATGTTGTGGGTATAGAGAGAAGCATTGCTACTGCAAATGAAGCGCTGGGGAGGGGAGATCAAGAGGAAGCAAAGATATATTACCATATAGCGGAGACATATCTGGATAAATCCGGCATATTCTACTCAAAAGATGTGGAGGATTTAGGAAAGAAACTGGGGACTGCAGAAACAAAACCTGAAAAAGCATCTTAATTTTATTATAAGATCAAATTTATCAGTTATCTGAAATGCTGTATATTGACTGCTTTTCCGGGGTGAGTGGAGATATGTTGATAGGGGCGCTAATTGATCTGGGTGCAGATGTTAGTGCTATCAAAAAGATCCTTTTGGATATTAATGGCGTGGAAAGTGTCAGGGCAAGCAAGATTAATAAGGGGGGCATTACGGCATCAAAATTTACCTCATCTTACACCCCGGACTCCCTGAGATTGGATGATCTGATCGGGCATGTTGATGATCTAAAGATATCGCAGGATGCAAAAGAATTGTCCCGGAACATTTTAAAAACTCTTGGTGTCGCGGAGTCAAAAGTGCATAATGTAAATCTAAATGAGGTTCATTTACATGATGCGGTGGATTGTATTGTAGATGCGGTAGCGGTTTCACTTGCACTTGAGGATCTAAATCTGATTAATGAAAAAATCTGCTCTTCTGAGGTTTCCTGCGGCTTTATCGCCCCAGCGACCAGGTCCATAATTGATGACCACGGAATCCATGTAAGAATAAAATCAGAAAAGGAGATCACAACCCCAACGGGAGTTGCGATTCTTGCAAACATAACAGATAAGTTCGAAGATGAAACAAAGTTTCGCCAACACAAAAAAAAATTTAGTGGAAGAACGGGTTATGGGGCAGGGGATATGGACCTGTCCCACCCAAATGTTCTGAAGATGGTGATGTGAACCGATAATAGTGCTTTTTATTGTAATTACAAACGGTATGTTTTCTAGGATCATAACCCTAAAAATTATTTTCCTATAAACTATATGTTTTTTTCTGTTTAAATACTCTGTTACGAGTGCTATTGAGCGTAGCGAAATAGCAGTTAGAAATCAAAGATTTCTAACTAATTTAGAATTTACTTTTGTAAATTCTAAATAGCACCTGATGATCAACCTTTCTGAAGGTTGCTTTTTATTGTTGCAAATTTAATATAAAACCTTAATGTAAAAAATGGTAAATGACACTATTAGTTATATAATCACCGCCCCTATCCGTGATTTTCTTGAATCGCACGGTTTTGGGGCATATAGTGATCCAGTGATAGGGATTCTTATTATAACCGCCTCACTTATAGCCGCAAAGATCATATACTGGGTAATAGAGAAATGGTTGATGGGACTTGCAACCCGCACACGAACGGAGTTGGATGATAAAATACTCGGAGTTTTGAAAAAACCTGTTTATTATGTGGTAGTATTGATTGGTTTGCAGATTGCTCTTGGTTATATCCTGGTTTCCACTTACGCCGGTTACTTTGAAAGTCTCATGGTCATTATCCTGATCATCGTGATTGCATGGACTATAGCAAATATCGTTTGCGCCATCATAGATGATTTTGGAAAAAAGATCGCAGAAAAGACGGAATCAACTCTGGATGACGAAGCGATTCCGTTTGCATCCAAGATGATCACCTTTTTTATCTATCTTATAGCATTTATGATCATCCTGGATAGATTAGAGATCAATATAATGCCGCTGATTGCAAGTTTAGGTCTGGCTGGCTTTGCTGTTGGGTTTGCCGCTAAAGACACCATATCGAACATTCTGGCAGGGTTTTTTATACTGATGGACCGACCTTTTATACAGTGTGAGAAAGTAAAAATAGGAGGTTACGACGGCACAGTCATTGATATAGGCTTAAGAACAACAAAAATAGAAACCGACAGTAAAGAGATTGTGATAGTTCCTAACTCAAAAATAGTTTCGGATTCAATTGTAAATTACACGTCACCCGAGCGTTTTTATGTATCAAATAAAACGCAGGGCGAATCTTTTTAATAATATTTTCTTAAATAAATAAAAATGATAGATGGACTAATACAGGATTTTATCGGGGGCTGGGATTTTGGGGCATACACCAACGTGGTTATAGCAGTAATTATCTTATTGGCATCGCTTATAGCCGCAAAAATTACATACTGGATTATTGAGAAATGGTTAATAAGACTTACTGCCCGCACAAAAACAGAATTGGACGATAAAATACTTCGTACACTGAGAAAGCCCGTGTATTATATCCTGATATTGATCGGGGTACAGGTTGCATCCGGATACTTATTCATTGAGACGTTTGAGACATTTGCGGGATATATATCAACGTTCATTTCGATTGTTACGATAATTATTGTTGCATGGATTATCTCAAGGGTTGTTGATATTGTCATAGATGATTTTGGAAAAAAACTTACCGAGAAAACAGAATCAACCCTGGATGACGAGGCTCTTCCATTCGTTATTAAAATCGTGAATATAGGGATCTATTTGATAGCGTTTATGATCATTCTGGGCGAGCTGGAATATGATGTAATGCCCTTGGTTGCCGGGCTCGGAATTGCAGGGTTTGCAATCGGTTTTGCGATGAAGGATTCCATATCAAACATACTTGCGGGTTTTTTCATCCTGCTTGACAGACCATTTGTCAGGGGTGAGAGGATAGAGGTTGGGGGCTACAAGGGAGATATTGTCGATATTGGACTCAGAACCACAAAGATAAAGCCCCCTGATAATGTTATTCTCACAATCCCAAACTCCAAGATCATCTCGGAAGTGGTTACAAATTACGCACTTCCGGAGCCGGAGGTGAGGTTAGAAACCGGCGTCGGGGTGGCATACGGAACCGACGTTGAAAAGGTAAAGAAAATTCTTCTAAATGTTGCAAAGGGATCAAAAAATGTTTTAAAAAAGCCCGGACCAGAGGTCTCTTTTGTTGAGTTCGGCGACTCGTCCCTGAATTTTAAATTAAGGTGCTGGATTCCTGATTTCAGAAGATTTGCCGTCCTGGATGAATTAAATACGGAGATAAATAGAAGATTTGAGGAGGAAGGCATTGATATACCATTCCCGATACGAACGGTTTATCTGAAAAAGGAATGAAGGATAAACAAAATTGAGATGAAAGATGGGATAGAAAATTTACTGGATAAAAGACTTATTGTAGTTTCCAATAGAGAACCGTATATCCACAAAAAAATACGCGGTGAAATTAAATGCGAAAGAGCGATAGGGGGTCTGACTTCTTCGCTCGATGCAATGATGCAGTCCTTTAATGGCATATGGATCGCATGGGGAAGCGGCAGCGGGGATAAAGAAATGAGCGATTCGGAAAACAGGGTGTTGGTTCCTGATGATAATCCCAGATATACTCTCAGGAGGGTATGGCTTTCAGAAAATGAAGTAAGTAACCATTACTATGGTTTCTCTAACTCGGTTCTCTGGCCGCTTTTTCATAACTTTTTGGATAAAGTAAAACTCAAAAGAAGTTATTGGAATGCTTATAGGCGTGCGAATAGGAAATTTGCTTTATCTGTTTTGGATGAATTAAATCCAGGGGATTTAATATGGATTCATGATTATCATCTATGTTTGCTGCCCCACCTCATCAGAAATGAAAATGAAGACTCTGAAATTGGATTTTTTTTACATACGCCGTGGCCTCCGTGGGAAATCTTCAGAACGCTTCCCATGCGCAGGGAAATATTGGAGGGCTTACTCGACAGCAATATCCTGGGTTTTCACACAAAAAATTATGTTGAGAATTTTATGCAGTGTGTAAAAGAAGAGTTTAACTGTCCCGTTTATATGGGAAAAGGGATGGCTGAGATTAACGGTCGCAAAATCAGGATTGGGGACTTTCCTATTGGGATCGATGCCAAAGAATTTTCAAGTATCTCTTCATTTAAAAGGATAAATCAAAGAGCAAAAATAGTGCGTAGAAGACTTAATGTCAGGTATGTTGTGTTTAGCATCGACAGACTCGATTATACAAAGGGGATTCCCGAGAGATTGAAAGCAATTGAAAGGTTCTTTGAAAAATATCCCAAATTCAGGAAGAGAGTTGTTTTCATACAGGTGGCTAACCCAAGCAGAACAAAAGTTGAAGAGTACAAGGAGATGAAAAGGTATGTCGATGAACTTGTGGGTAGAATCAACGGCAGATTCAGAGATTTTGATTGGGCACCAATACACTATTTATACCGGAATATTTCCAGAGAAGAAGTAATAGCATACTATTTAGCATCGGATGTTGCATTGGTCACTCCCTTGGTCGATGGTATGAACCTTATTTCCAAAGAGTTTGTCTCAACCAAAGAAAAAAGCGGGGTTTTGATTCTAAGTGAATTTGCCGGGGCTGCAGGGCAGTTGAATGATGCAATTTTGGCGAATCCATATGATTTTGATGAGGTTGCAGGGGTCATAAAGCGTGCGCTTGAGATGTCAAATAGAGAGAAAAACAGAAGATTGAAGGTGTTGAAGGAAAATGTAAGAAACTATGATATCTGTTGGTGGCTTAAAAAATTTTTTGAAGAATGGATTAGATAATTTATTTATTATTAATCAAAAAATCTAAAAACAAGAAAAATTTTTGTGAAGCAAAAATTTTTATGTCTCATTATAAATAATTTATAATTACGATGAAAAAATATTATTCATCCGCAGATGTCCAAAAATTAATAAAATCTGAATTAAAGGATTTTAAGTTTGTTGTCGTATCAAACAGGGAGCCGTATATTCATATGCACTCCCCGGATGGGATAAAGTGTAAATTGCCCACGGGTGGATTAACCGCTGCTTTAGACCCTGCAATGCAGGCGTGCGGGGGGTTATGGATTGCCGGCGGCTCCGGAGATGCCGATCGACAGACTGTAGATGAAAATAACAGGGTTCAGGTGCCTCCCAAAAAGCCAAAATATACGCTGCGAAGGGTCTGGATGAGTAAGGAGGAGGTTGACAGATACTACTTTGGGTTCTCTAACCAGGCTCTTTGGCCGCTGTGCCATAATGTGTTCCAGAAACCCTCCTTTAAGAAAGAATTCTGGGATGGCTATAAACATTCAAACGGATTGTTTGTAGATGCCCTCATAGATGAAATTAAGGATGAGAAAGCATTTGTCTGGTTCCAGGATTATCATCTTGCGTTAGCGCCCGGGATGGTTAGGGATTCCGTTGGCATAAAAAGTGCTCATTTCTGGCACATTCCATGGCCCCCTTGGGAGAAATTTGCCCTCTGCCCATGGGCAGATGAAATACTTGAGGGCTTACTTGGAAACGATCTGATAGGGTTTCATTTAAAAAGTTATTGTGTTAATTTTTTGGAGAGCATTGAAAAAATTCTTGACGCGGATGTGGATCAAGGAAGTGGATTGGTTAAATACGGGGGTAGAAAAATTATGGTAAAACCTTTCCCGATAAGTGTTGATTTTGGGACTATAGACAGGTTTGCAAAGAGAAAAAAAGTAGAAAAGGAAATTAAAAAAGTCCGATCCGCATCGTATAAATTCATCGGTGTGGGGGTCGACAGAGTGGATTACACGAAAGGTATTCCGGAACGATTTTTGGCTATAGAACGATTTTTAGAGAAATATCCCGGGTATCAGAACAATTTTGTTTTTTATGAAGCCGGGGCGCCAAGCAGAACAATGATCCCAACATACAAGAAATTGGATCGGGATATTAAGAAATTGGTTGAGAGTATTAACTGGAAGTATCAAAGAGGTTACTGGAAACCTATCAGGTATCTGGAAGGAAAATTAGAATATGAAAAACTTCTGGCGTTATACCGAACATCGGATGTATGCATAATAAGCCCCCTTCACGACGGAATGAATCTCGTAGCCAAGGAATTTGTTGCAGCAAATGTTGAAAATACGGGGGTGTTGATCCTCAGTAAATTTGCCGGGGCAGGTGAAGAATTAAAGGATGCTGTTTTGGTCAACCCCTATGATGTGGAAGAGTTTGCTGATGCAATAAAACACGCTCTGGATATGCCAAATGAAGAAAAAGAAAATAGAATGAAAAATTTACGCCTGGCGGTTAAAAGAAATAATGTTTATAGGTGGATTCGCGACTTTATATCCGAGGCGGTGAAAGTGTTATAAAAATGGATATGGAAACAATACTAAGCACTGATCTGTACGGGGAGATGATAATAGCGGTTATAATAGTTACGGCATCCGTTATTGCTGCAAAGTTAATATTTTTTATACTTGAAAGATATGTCGCAAGGATAACCGCAAAGACCAGGAGTACATTAGACGATGAAATACTGGGGGGTATAAAAAGACCGATCTATGCCTTTGTTATATTGATTGGGGCATACGTTGCATTGCTCTCTATAACACCCGTTAAACCCCACTCCGTATTGATTAACCAGGTTTTTATGGTGGCTGCCGTCCTTGTCGGGGTTTTTACTCTGACGAGGGTAGTCGGCGTGTTTATAAGGTGGTATATGGGCACAATAGCGTTTAAAACAAAAACCGATCTTGACGAGCAATTCATGCCCATAATACAGAAAATTTTAAATTTATTCATCTATTTTATCGCATTTATTTTAATTTTAGATCAATTTGATGTTGAACTAACGCCTTTTATTGCAAGCCTCGGTATTGGCGGATTAGCGGTAGCACTGGCTCTGCAGAATGTTTTAACCGACATATTCGCTTCTTTCTCCATATATGTTGATAAACCTTTTGAAATCGGGGACTTTATTATTGTCGGCGATGACCTTGGGGTTGTCAAAAAAATCGGAATAAAAACCACCCGGCTGGAGAGTTTATGGGGTCAGGAAATAGTTATCTCAAATAGAGAACTGACATCCACAAGAATCAATAACTACAAGAAAATGGAGAAGAGGAGGATTCATTTTACTTTCGGGGTGGTTTACGGTACTCCAACTAAAAAATTGAAAAGAATTCTTGAGATAGTAAAAGAAATTTTCGATAGGATTGAATTGGCTGATTTGGACAGGGTTCATTTCAAAGAATTCGGTGATTTTTCATTGAATTTTGAAGTTGCGTATTATGTTGATACCGGGGATTATAATAAATACATGGATGTTCAACAGGATATAAATTTTGCACTCAAGCAACGATTTGAGGAGGAAGGAATTGAGTTTGCTTATCCGACCCAGACGGTTTTTGTTAATAAGTAACAATGGCTCAGGCAAATGAATTAAGAAAGGACTACATACTTGATAATTGGGTAATAATCTCCCCTGCCAGGAAAAAACGACCGAGAGATTTTAAAAAGAAAGAGGAAGAAGTAAAGGAGGGGATATGCTATTTCTGTCCCGGGAATGAGCACCTGACGCCGCCGGAGATAAGCAGGGTTGAAGAAAACGGCAGGTGGATCATTCGCTGCTTCCCCAATAAATTCCCTGCTGTTTCTCTTGAGGGAGGAAGCGCTCACGGCGAGCATGAAATTGTTGTAGAGACAAATGAGCATGGAAAAGAACTTGAAGATTTGAGCGTCGACCATTTGGTCAAGGTACTGGATTTTTACTCCTGGCGAATAGAAAAACTTAAAAGTAAAGAGGGTGTTGAGTATGTTGTGTTATTCCGGAATAAAGGCAAAGAAGCGGGAGCATCTTTTACCCACACGCACGCGCAGTTAATATCCCTCCCGTTGGTTCCGCCGATTGTAAAGGAAAAAATTGCCGCGTCAAAAAAGTATGCGGATGAGAACGGCACGTGTCCGTACTGCGACATCCTGAAAAAGGAGATGGGAGGCGAGCGAAGGATACTGGAGGATGAAAATGCCTGTGCATTTGCACCTTTTGCATCAAGATTTCCTTTTGAGGCATGGATTATGCCGAAAAGACATATCGGGCGGATAGGTTCGATGAATGAGGACGAGAAGCGTTCATTCGCCAAGGTTTTTAAAAAAATAATGCTGAAGTTGAGATCCATGCTTGGAGATCCTGATTACAATCTACTCTTCTATCTCGCTCCGGCAGGGGACGAACTGCATTTCCATCTTGAAATTTGCCCGAGAATTGCTAAATGGGCCGGATTTGAGTTCGGCTCAGGAATAATAATCAATACAATGGGTCCGGAAGATGCCGCCGGATTTTACAGGGATTAGACAACGGAAGAACTCATTTTCATTTATATAAATGAGGATATACTTTGTATTATAGTAAGGTGGAATATAATTCAGTTCTTTTGTTGGGTTTATTAGGGCTTATCATTATGATCGGTTTTTTAGGAAATGTTCTATTCAGCAGAACGAAAATTCCGGAAGCTCTTTTTTTGATAACGATAGGGGTTATAATCGGCCCGGTCTTAAATCTCGTAGAGTCGGAAATGTTAATCGAAATATCTTCTTTTATCGCAACCATTGCTTTAATAGTAATTCTTTTAGAGAGCGGCATGTCAATAGATTTAAAGAAACTTTTAAGGAATTTCTCCAGTGCCGCGATTTTCACTGTAGTTGTTTTTATTCTGAGCACTTTACTCGTGAGTTTGTTTCTCCATTTGTTAATGCATTGGTCTTTATTTCATTCTCTCTTTATCGGTATTATCAGCGGAGGAACCACCACCATAACGGTGATGACTCTGGTTTCCCGCTGCTCTGCTTCAGACGATACCAAAAATTTACTCTTCCTTGAATCAATGATTAATGATATCACCATCATCTCAGGAGCAGTTATTCTCATACAGGTAATGGAATTTAATGCAGTTGAAACAACAAAAGTTGCCAATTTAATCCTTGGCAGCGTTTCAATAGCAGTTCTCTTTGGATTTTTAACCGGGATGTTCTGGGTTATCACATTATTCAAATACCTTGGAAAGCATCCCCTGAATTATGTCTCCACACTCGGAGTTGCTTTAATCCTGTATACTCTTGCCGAAAGCGTCGGAGCCAATGGAGCGATAGCGGTATTGGTCTTCAGTTTGACTGTTGGAAATTTTCGTAATGTGGTGATAATATTTAAAATCAAAACAGATCTCGTAACGAAACATTCACTTGAGACTTTAAAGAAAATCAAATCAATACAGCTTGGAATAACGTTCTTTGTAAAAACATTCTTCTTTGTTTTTTTAGGCCTGGTTTTTAGTTTTAAAAATTTAAATCAAGAGATTTTGACCATCGTGTTTGGCATGCTTGTCATCCTGATCATCGCAAGGTTTTTCAGTGCTAAGATCCTTCCGCTTTTTGATAAAAAATATGGAAAAGATACCTTATTAATAACAACCATGCTGCCCAGGGGATTTGCCGCAACTGTTGTTGCTTTTCTTCCACTCGAAGCGGGCATAGAAATCCCCGGTTTAATTGAAATAGTGTTATTAATGCTGTTTCTCTCCACAATTATTGCGATTATTGGCGTCGCCATCTACGAGCGGACATCCCCTCATGTAGGGAAATCCAAATAATCCGTAATACAAATGAAACATGCACTTGATTGCTTAAAGGAAATAGAACGGGGGCTAAAGAAAAAAAATCCATTATTTTTGCTGGATTACGACGGCACCCTCACACCCATAGTCGGCGATCCTCAGAAGGCTTTATTGTCGGATGATATGAGGGGTGTGCTAAAAAGAATCCTAAAATCCCGGAAGATCGGAATTATAAGCGGCAGAGCGTTAGATGATGTCAAAAATCTGGTGAGGGTAGATGACATATACTACTCCGGGAACCACGGCTTTGAAATTTCCGGTCCGGGATTGGAGATTATAAACCCTGCGGCAGAAAAAACAAAACCCATAATTTTGGAGATATGCGCAAAGATGCAGAAAAAGTTAGATCATGTAAATGGAGCACTGATTGAAAATAAAGGTTTAACCGCCTCTCTGCATTATCGCATGGTAGCAAATGAAGATTTTCCGGAGTTAAAGGAGGGGTTTGAAGGTATAGTAAAGCCGTATGTGGATGAGGGAAAGGTAAGGGTCACCCGCGGCAGAAAGGTTTTTGAAATACGTCCCAATATTGATTGGGATAAAGGAAAAGCTGTCTTGTACATAACAGACACACTCCATGAAGAAGACATCGTGCCCGTCTACATAGGAGACGACCGCACGGATGAGGACGCGTTTACTGCACTTAAAGATAAAGGGATAACTATCCTGGTGTCACCGGAGCCAAAAAAGTCAAATGCAAAGTATTTTCTGAGAAGCTCAGATGAAGTTAAGTTATTTTTAGTCAATATTTTAGAGGATATCGAGGGTTAATTTTTATTTTCCATAATAATTAAAAATGAGAAGAATGAGAAGGGCAGGAAGTGGAGGATTTGGTTTGGGTTTGGGTGTAATAACGATCGCATTGATTTTGATTAATGCAGTTGTTTTTTTTGGCGTACAAGGGCAGGATACCGCAAAAGTATATGATTCGGAATGGAGCGCTGATTGTATTTCGCACAAGTTGTGTGACGGTTATATTGTAGAAGGATATTGCTGTCCAAATGAAGCATGTGAAATAACGGGTGGTTGGGTAGAATGCGATTCTACCAATTGTGAAAAAATATCCGAAGGAACGGGATCTGAATGTACCTATACAGAGACGGATGGGTTTGGATTAATTCCCATAAAAGCATTTGAAAGACCCTGGACATTCATAACGAGCATGTTCATGCACGTGGGTGTAGAACATTTAATGGGAAATATGATTTTTCTTTTCTTCCTGGGCTCGATCCTGGAGCGAGTTGTCGGAGCAAGAAATTTTTTGATAATTTACTTTTTTAGCGGGCTGTGCGCGGGAATGTTAGTGCTTTTTGCCCCGGAATTGGGTTTGATGGGCTACTATGATGTTGTTATGGGCGCCTCGGGGGCAATATTTGGAGTGGTGGGGGCATTGGTTGTTCTCAGACCAATGCAGACCATCTACTTACAATTTTTCATGCCAATGCCAATGATCGTTTTTGGATTATTATATATAGGGTTTGAACTCTATATGATGATGACTGTCGGGGATGTTGGTATAGCCCACTCCGCTCACTTCGGGGGAGCAGTTGGCGGTTTAATTATAGGGGCATATTTTAGAATGAATAAGAAGTATATACAGCCCGGTTAGCGGGATGGACTTCACCTCCTCATCGCCCTCAACCTCCTGACTCTTTCTTCCATTGGAGGGTGGGTGGAAAACAGACTCTTTACGCTGCCCCCGAATGGATTTGAGATGTACATGTGAGACATCGCTTTCTCACTTTCTCCGCTCCTTTCAGGGTATTGTACCGTTATGCCACCCAGTTTTTCCAGCGCGCTCGCAAGATGCAGGGGGTTTGAGATTTCTGCACCTCCCGCATCTGCCGCATACTCTCTTGTGCGGGAGATCGCCATCTGTATCAATGCCGCAATGATGGGCGCAGCGATCATCGCTATAAGCATTCCCGCTAACCCCAGCATTCCTCTTCTATCGCTTACGATCCAGAACAGGATGTATGAGTATGAAATGAGCATTGCAAATACTGCCGCTATCGTGGAGATCAATATATCGCGGTTTTTTACATGGGTTATTTCATGAGCAAGAACCCCCTCAACTTCCTGATCGCTCATCATATCCAGCAAACCCGTATGTACAGCTACAACCGCATGCCCGGGTCCTCTTCCCGTGGCAAATGCATTTGGATCCCGCCTGTTTACGACATAAACATCCGGCTTTGGAATCCTTGCATTATTTGACAATCTTTCAACCATCTCATGTAGCCTCCTGTATTTTACGGGATCCGCGGGTTTCGCGTGAGTTGCCCTTATGACCATTTTATCGCTGAACCAGTACATAATGAAATTCATCGCTATCGCTATGATAAAGCCGAGGGTTGCAAATCCGATAATCGCTCCCGTACTTCCGCTCCCCGACCACCATCCCGCCAATGCGAATATGCCTATAAGCACGGCCCCCATAAGAGCCATCAGCATCGCGGTCTTTATATAGTTCGTACCTGCCATCTTCTATTTAATCATTAGGATTGAAAATATAAATAAAAATAAATCAATTTGATCACCCCTCGATCATCGTTCCGATCCCGGAACTCGTGAATATCTCCTCAAGCAGCGTATGATCTGAGCCTTTAATGGTGTGGGCTCTCTTGATTATTTATATTTTTAAAATAAAGAAATAATAATGAGGAAAATGAAATCAATCAGTATTAATATATCGGACAGCATGTACAAAAAATTTAGAGATGTGCTGAAACAGAAAGATATTGGGATAGAGAAGGGCATATTAGAAGCAATCAATGAGTTCATTTCTAAAGAATCAGAATATAAATCAGATCCTTTCTTCAAAATGGGCTCATCTGGTGAGAGTGGGGTAAGAGATATATCCAAGAAACACGACTTGTATCTATATGAACAATGAACACTTTCAGAATGTTTGTGGATACAAGTGCATTTTATGCACTTGAAGATGTTTCAGATGATAACTATGGAAATACCTTTATTTTAGTGTATCATATCAGTTAATATGAAGAGATACCTCTTGGATACATCTGTTTATGGTGTGCTGGTTGATGAAAATGAAGAAGATTATGATGTGGTAAGGAAGATCATCGATTACGCCAAAAGGAACAGAGAGCAGTTTGTCACAACCTTTATCATTGCAAAGGAACTGGATTCTGAAGATGTTGGCAAATATATAAAAAATATCACATTGCCAGCATATTACTCATCTATTTCGGTGAATGCTGGAATACTTGAGATCTTGTGTTCTGATAAATTTGAGTTAGCCGAAAAACTCGCCTGGAATTATATCCAGAGATTAGAGAAAAAGGAAGCTGATAAAGTTATGTATGATGCGATGAATTACGCGTGGAGCAGCATTGCTGTAATGGATGTTTTTGTAACCAGAAACAGGAGAGGTATTTTGGCAGAGAATTATCGTCAAGTGCTTAGAACGAGTAACAACCGGATGCGGCTCAGATTTGTGAAAATAATGTCCCCTACTGAGTTTTATGAGATGCTGGTTTAGCAAACTTGGCAGCAAGCCTCTCATAGAGAGCTCTACCTCCCCTCTCTTTTACAACAGCTATTTGCTTCATAAAATCTGCATAAGTTATTTTTTCTTTTTCTTTCTTCATTGTAATATTTAGTTAATATATAGATTATAAAAATATAAATGCAGATATATCAATAGCGGTTCATGGAATTGAACAGGCGGCAAAGAACACAAAACAGATACTTGGGCGTTTAAGCCAGCAGCAGGAGAACTTCACCCTGGCGATAAACGAACCGGGCAGAGCAATGCTCAAACTCGCTGAGAAGAGATGAAATTTCGGATTGAAGTTTCATAAATTTTGTGATAAATTAGTTATTGCGATCAATTTCATGTAACTGGATTGGCATATCTGAAGTTTTGCGGAGCGGAGCAAAATTTTGGTGGATGGTGACAACCAGTATCCAGATATACCAAGTTAGACGAAGTTTTTCTATACTTACCGTTCCCATTCCAAAACATACTTACCACCATATCGGGGGTTTTTAATAATTATAAGACTAGACACAAACTCTTTTTGTTCGGTGAATGAATCCCAGGCTTTATAATAAATAATATGGTCAAAAGGATTACCAATTTTCAATGGAGTTTTAGAAATTGTTGCTAAAGTTAATGTTCCATCTTCATTCACAGGTTGTAAAAGTTCACCTATATTACTTTTTAAAAATTCAAGTTTACCTGTTGCTGAAAAGTATCTATCAAATAGCGTAGTGACATTTTTTTCATTTATGGTGATGTGC
>Ga0209636_10003843_pt1 | contig 15339 bp, 9 predicted proteins | sample DeeMarSWOR152_54_FD_187464 | JGI IMG/M metagenome (GOLD analysis project Ga0209636, IMG submission 187464) | Marine sediment microbial communities from White Oak River estuary, North Carolina - WOR-1-52-54 (SPAdes) (version 2) | ecosystem: Environmental > Aquatic > Marine > Intertidal zone >...
TTTTCATTGCTACGCATGCCCCTTCTCGACATTCGCCTGTCCTATCGGTGTCCTCGCCCAATTCAGCGCACTTCATATTTTTCCTTTTGTGGCAGTCGGCTTACTAATCGCAGTTGGCGCTTTGTTCGGCTCGCTTATATGCGGGTGGGCTTGCCCTTTCGGCCTCCTACAGGACCTGGCCGCCAAGGTCCCAACCCCCAAGTTTGACCTGCCAAAATGGACCGGATATTTACGCTATGCGGTGCTGATTGTCGCAGTCTTAGCTGTTCCCTATTTTTGGGGCGAAGGGCATTGGCTTTTTATCTGTCGCGTCTGTCCGGCAGGAGCTTTGGAGGCAGCCGTGCCTAATATGACCGGCCAGGCCATCGCAGGCCAACAGATTGCCTGGCCCAATGCACTAAAGCTGACAATCCTTGGCCTGTTTTTAATAGCGATTTTCTTCGTAAGAAGACCGTGGTGCAGGATATTGTGCCCGCTTGGTGCGATATTATCGCTTTTCAATCGCGTCTCAGCCTTCTTTCTACGTTTTAATGCTGATAAGTGCACTAACTGTGAGCAATGCCACAAATTGTGCGAATATGGCATAGAGCCGGAAAAAAGCCCCAATGATTTGCGGTGCATACGCTGCCTCGAATGCACCAACTGCGACCCAGACGCCCTCACCTTCGGCAGCATCTTTGAACACACGCAGAAAGAGAGCGACAAACCAAACAATGCATAACTCGTTACACAGCTACTTACGCCAGGGTCTACAAATACCAGTGCAACGCCGGCAATTTTTTCTTGAGTTGTTGCAGGCCTTGTTCGGTGACATTACAGCCCTGGAGGTCCAGCCTTTTTAAGGAATCGAGCTCCTCGAAATATTTAAGACCTCCATCCGTGATTTTAGCACCCCAAAGGGTCAGACTTTCCAGCGCTTTTAACTTCGCGAAGTGCGCTAAACCCTTGTCCGTGATGTCCACCGAATAAATCGCGTTTCGATCCTTAATAACGATGGCGTCAATAGACAGCTGCCTCAACGATTGCAGGCCGGTCAGATGCTCGATGTGGGCATCAGTGACCTTAGACCGAATGTGCCTCAAACTCAAACGCTGCAGGGAAGTGAGTTTGCCGAGACTTATCCAATCTTGCTCAGAGGAGAGCTTTGTGTCCAATAGGGTCAGCCTGAGCAGTGACGGGAGTTCAGCCAGTGCCGCCATGCCCTTACTTGTGATCTGTGGTCTATTCAGGCTGAGTTCCTGCAGTGACTCCATCTTCTTTAAGCGCACAAGCCCTTTGTCCGTGAGACCATGACCCAGGCTCAGGGCCTTTAGGCTCGATAAAGTTGCCAATTCACCAACAATCACATCTGTTTTCTCCGTACTGTCCACGCCGACGCTCTGCAGCGATTTCATCTTTGATAATGCCTTCAATCCCTTTTCAGTAATGGAGTCACCATCGATCTCTATCTCCTTGAGCGAATTTAGTTGTGACAAATGCACCAAGCCGCTGTCCGTGACGGCGAATGGCAGCCTCAAAAGCTCAAGATTTTGGAGTTCTCTGAGATGGACCAATCCCTTTTCGGTAAGGCGTGTTTGATACAGTGTCAATCTTTTTAGTTTTTTCATCTGCTTAAGATGAGCTAAACCCGCATCACTTATCTGCGTCTCTCGAAGGTCAAGACCCTCCATCTCCGTCATATTCGCCAAATGTGCCAGTCCCTCATCGCTAATAGCTTGATTTCCGAGCAGCAGATACCGTAAGTTCGTAAGGTTCTTAAGGTGACTGAGGCCTTCGTCGCCCACGCCTCGGCCCAGGATCAGCCCCGTTAACGAAGTGATTTTGCCTACGTGGACCATACCGGCATCGGTTGTGGGAGTCATCCAAAGGTTTAGACTTTCGAGAGAAGGCAAATCCGCAAGGTAGGCCAGCTCGTTGTCACCAACATGGGTATTATCCACGCGCAACCTTTTTAGCGACTTCAATTTCGTCAAGTACCTCAATCCCGTGCCTAATATTCCGGTGTCCCTCAGATATATCTCCTGCAGACCGGTCAGATGAGATATGTGTCTAAGCTCATCATCTGCTATCTCAACACCATAGCAAAAGAGCATTACCAGGTCATTTGGCTTCAGGGCCGATAGAGGCGATAAGTCATTGCCGGCCTCTTTGCTCAAATCCAGTCTTAATGCCTTTCCTGCCGGAACTGCTACGTCTCCGGTGGCTTCACAAAGCGGCTCCCAGTCAGAATAGCTGCTGGTGTCCATTCTGTTCCAATCAAGTACGTAAAGCATTCCCATTGACCGATCTGTAGGAAAATGTAAAGTGCCTGCTTTAGCTTCTGCGAATGCGATTTGCTCGAAACAAAATATGACGATACTTGCGCCAATAATATCCAACATTAAAACTTTTTTCGCCCGGTATCGCATAATAATCTCCTGAATCAGGCAAATCTCATGTTTAATTGCTTCGTTCTTTATTGATTGTTTTAAGTTTTTCGTTCAGTTCACTGAACGCCAAACCTTCTGCCCGGACGATATGTTTTCGGTCGGTTAGAATCAGCCAGGGTAGTGATTTGACGCCCCATTTGATACGGGTTTGTTCCTCATCAGCTTCGATCATCCCTACCGGGAAGGAAATATTTTGTCCCTTGGCCCACTCGTTGAACGTTTTTTCATCAATTGTCGAAGCCTGAATCGCAACAATGACTATATCTTTGGCTGCAAGTTTCTGTGCCTTTTCGCTTAACTGAATAATGCAATTTCGGCTCGGCCGCTGCTCGTAATCAAAAAAACAGAAAAGAATTTGTTTGCCTTTAGTCTGGCTTGTATCGAGATTTATTTCAATGCCCTCGAATCCAGGCAAATTCTCGCCGATTAAAGAGGCTCCGAGCCTGGTTCCTTTTTTATTGTGTATGACTATCTTAATATCTTTTTGGCCGCACAATACATCACCCCTGAAAACCGCAGTTTCATAAGGGCTTTCGGATTCCGGTTCTGCAACAACCGAATAATGCATATCAGGCATATAATCTGCATAAAAGCGACCATTTTCATCTGTTATCAAATCCCTCCTGCAGTACAAGGGCGACTTTATCAGAACAGGCATACCTTCGACATGCTTTCCCTGCTCATTTACCACATGCCCTTCAATTGTACCTCCTCTTGAGAGAATACAATTAATTGTGTTAATACTATCCTTTTCTATCAAAACATCGGTTCGATGGAACGGAGCATATCCCTGTTCGTTAATTGAACAGACATGATAATAACCCGTCGGGATTTCTTCTATTCTATAAAATCCGGGTTTGTCCGTGGAGGTTACAACGAAAGACTCCTTATCCGCTATTAAATGATCTTTTGCGTCCCACAAGTGTATCTCTGTTATATCTATCGGCCTACTATCTTCATCGACCACATTTACGAATAATTGGCCATACTCGATAAAGTTGGCAGTATCTTGTTTTCGATGTAAGGCAATCGGCGCAATTTCCTCTGTTTCTTTTATTGTATTGAGCTGGCCGATTGTAAAACATTCATCTAAACAATTTTCCGCACGTATGGTTAATTCGTACTCCTGAAGCTGCGGCAGGACCGGAAATTCAAATCGACCTTTATCATCTGTATAAATACTTTGCAGCATGAAATAGCCCCACCTCCATTTCCTCAAAGATAATGCCCCCACTCTGGCCCCTAAAAACGGCACACCTTCAGGATTGGTAACGGTGCCTGTTAAAGTCAAAGCGGGGGCAAGCTCGATTTCGATGGTCTCAGTCTGCCGGCTAATATCAACTATGGCAGCAAGATTGCGCTCTACGTTTCGTGTCATAAGACATATACCACTGCGCGGCTCCCACGAAGGAAGCCAGCCGATAACAAATTGACCTTCATTGTCACTTAACACGCAGTGACCCATTGGTATTGCCTCTACGGTGGTAGCCGGTACTGGTTTACCTTCAGTATCGACGACTTGCCCACTGACAACTCTTGCCCCCGGTTCTAATCTTATTTGCAATTGTCTCTGATCCGGCTGTAACCTGCCATAGTTTGCCAGTTTGTGATATTTATCAACGGCATAAAAGTATCGCGTTTCGTCAGATAAATTACACGTAAATCGGCCATTATCATCGCTTATATATTCCTGCTTGGAAACAATCTCCGTAACCTTCACATTCGAAAGAGCATTTCCCTGCTGATCAGTAACTGTAATAGTTGCTACACCTGCGGCTGAAGTATTTTGCCTGTGACTCAGTTCGTTGTTAAATTCGGTATCTTCTGCTTTTTCTGCAGTATATGCTGATGCCGCAGCCAGCAGAAGAAAAAGCAAGAAATAGTTTTTTACATTCATTCGAACATCCTCTCGTTTTTCAGATTCATTATTTTTTCATTTAATCGCTCGTTATTTTTTCTTCGAGCTCGGTTAATGCAAATCCTTCGGCTATGACAACATGTTCAGCATCCGTCAGAATCAGCCAGGGAAGTGAACGCACACCCCAGGCGAAGCGGATTTTTTCGGCGTTGCTTTCAATCATTCCAACTGGGAACGGGATATTGTATTCTTTGAGCCAATCATTTAACTTGCTTTCATCTACCTTTGAGGCCTGAACTATGACAACAGCCACGCCTTTTTGCCTGAGTTGCTGAGCTTGTTTGGCAAGCTGCATAATGCAATTCCGAGACGGCCTCTGATTCGTGTCAAAGAAACAAACCAGGACCATTTTCCCTGCGGTGCCCTCCGGATCAAAGCCAGTCATAATCCTGTCAAAACTCGGTAGAGGCTTTCCTAACAGATTCTTAATGAGATATTCATTCATATCGGGAACAAACTTTCCCTTCGTCCAGCGAAATCGAAGTCCGGGAATATCCTGGTGAGTAACCTCAGTTCCTTCCGGAAAACTGATTTCGAATGCTCCCAAAGCCTCAAAATCAGGATTCAAAACAATCTCACTACGTTTGGCCTCGATGTGGGTCGTCTCTTCCCACTCTTGTCCGGCTTTTGCCTTGCCCGTAAGTTCACCGGAAATTGGAACAAAAACACCATCTATCTCTTGGACATCAATTGAATCGACAACATCTACACACTCTGTAATTCCTTGGTCCTCAACACGAATATCATCGTGCAAAATATCGAGACCGCTCTTGCGTACGATATATTTCAAGGCATTGTATCCTTTTTCCGGCGCAATCCATACGGTGAACGTGCCATATTTCGTTTGTGCCCCAAGGATATAACAGGACGTACCGCTCAGCGTTTCTTGCCCAATAATCTTCAGACTGTCGCTGTCGCTCATCACGTCAACCATTTTCGGGGCAGAACCGATACCCTCCATCCGGCCCTGCAGAAAACCGCCGTCAGGCTCCCGTGCCTGCAGAAGAAAAAGCGTTTCTTTGACATCGCTTCCCATCACTGCTTCTCGTTCTTCCTCAGAATCCCGCTTGGTGTAAGAATATTTTAAGAAGAAATCATCGCCAACAATGCGTTTGAATTGTGTGTTGATTGAATAGTCCTCACCATTGTGTTCACCTTTAAATTGGCAGCGTCCAAACCACTCACATCTGTTACCATCTCGGCGATGCGTTATATCATATCTCCAGTTCCGAATATCTGTTTCGTCTGGGGTCTTATATTTCCACGAATGCACTAACTCAACGCGCATTGCTACTGACTTGTCCCAACATGTTACAGCTTTTTTGTAGAGATTAACGAGTTCTTTTGGGGTGGGCCTGATGTCGAGTCTGCCCTTGCTAAGCGCGTACGGGCAAACAGAACCCATACAGAAGATAATCACTGCTGCCAGGCACACATGCTCCCATTTCTTGAAATTCGAGATCATAATAGTCTTCCTTTAAGAATCACAGTTACTTTCCAGTGTTTTTGATCTTATCCCCAATTTCCGCAATTCCAAAACCTTCTGCTGCAACAACGTGCTTGTTGTACTATGCCCTATCAAAGCATGCTGCTGTAACTAATTATTCCAAAAAAGCTTAGAATACAAGCAGACTCTCTTGGCCTTTTTATGTCTCCGTTTTGGCTCTATCCGACCTTTGTCAAGATTGCACAACTGACCTCGGTCGGTGAAAGTGACGATAAAATGGAAGTCATGAAAAAACCATGGATCTACAAACGAAAGAACGTCAAAGGCTGGTGGTGTGGCTGGTATGAAAATGGCAAGCGGAAGGCCAAGGCACTTCCAACTAAAGCTCTGGCCGAGCATTTTCGGCATATCAAATACGCACAGCTAAATTCAGATGTCTTCACGAGTGTCATCGACTTCGACTGGCATCAAATTGTAGAGGAATATAAGCGCTATAAGCGAGTAGGAGGTCTCGAAGAATCGTCGATCTATGAGGTCGTTTTGACTTTGCGTCATTACGAGCGATTAGTTCGTCCGAACTCATCGAAAGACATTACACAGCCGAGTCTGGACACCTTTGTTCTGAAGCGAAGTGGAGAGATTGGGAAGAACACTTTGAACAAGGACATAAAAAACTTACACGCTTTCCTGAAATGGGCTTCTAAAACCCCTTCATTGCTCCAGACCTGAAAGTCAATAAGGTTAAAGTGGCCCCAAAGCCTGTTACATCACTTTCCCCGCAACAGGTCAAAAAGCTGATTACGATAGCATCGAAATACACGACTCTGCGTTTGAGAATACTGTTGGCCGTGACGACAGGTCTAAGACGAAGTGACATCGAAGCCATTCATATCGGTGACATTCAATTTGATCGAAGCATCATAGCGACTCGGAATCGCAAGGCAAAGAAAGTGATGCCGGAGCGGCCCATTCCGGAACCAATCATGACCGAGTTATCCAACTACATTGCCACGCTCCCAGAAGGACAAGAGCGGCTTTTTCCAGACAAATTTAATCCGAAGAGGTGGGAAAAGGTGAGGGGTACAATGGGAATGCCTAAGCTGCAGTTTCACGATCTGCGTAAGACATTTGCGTCTCTGCTGGCTCAAAAAGGCGTTTCAACGGCAGTGACTCAGCGGCTGCTAGAACATTCCACACCGCAACTGACGAATGATGTGTATACGAATGTTGATCCGGTCTTACGACAAGCGATCAGTCTTTTACCAGTGGCGGATTGGTTATAACAAATCTTGAAAGCTTATTGAATGAAAAGTCTGAAAGCTTTCAAAGGTTTTTTGTTGGATAGTCGACGTTACGACTGTGGCATACAAGAATACGATTCGCCAAATGGGTAACACATGATGATCCTCCCGTCAGTGGCTCATCGGATCAAGTGAGAAAAGACTCATTCCGGCAGTTAGCGCATCGGCGAAGCGGTCACGGGAGCAACCACTCCAGTAGGTCGATATCTGAGACCCGGTTTGCTCCGACCTGGAGGTTCTCATCCGCGTTGAGAATTCGATAACATTTGGGTAAGCGCACTTTCGTCCATCCGATCTGAGTGATACGCAAAGCTGGCCTGCCCCGGCGTTTGATGAGTTTATCAAAGCGATAAGGTGTGGGGACTTGATTCGCAGGATGCTTGGCACGCATCGGCACCCATTGTCCCCCCTTGCTGTGTGGAGAATCACCTGAAAAACGCAACAAATAACGCTTTCCGACCAGTCGATCCACGAAGCGATAGTGATTCTCCAACCAATCTTCAAACAGAACCCATCCCTCAAATCTCCTATCAATCCGCCAGGACATCGCATGAATATCTGGGAATCCACTTTCGGCAGGAGCCTTCCGCGTGCTTGTGTTGCCGGCGTCATGGTTTCGGCGGTGCGGGCTTTGCTGGCCGGCGGGACGGGGCAGGTGCTCGTCGCCAATTTCTACATGGGCGGCGATGGCACCTCGGATTTCTACCCGGGTACGGTGAACCGCGCCATGAGTAGCACGGCTCGGATGAGCAGGGAAACGGTGGTATTGAGAACATCGAGATTATCTGCCATAGTGCCTCCTCCAGTCGTTCACAGGGCGACGGATGCCGATTCGGGAGGCATTATAGCATCAGAGGGGGGACGGAATGCCAGTGTGGAGCCTCGGCGATGTAAGTGTCTGTAAATCCAGAGGATAGGGGAGTTTCCGGGGTGGTATCATCGGTGCTTGACAGGCGCAACTCCGCCCTTCACAGACGCTATGAAAAAAACTTCTCACGAGAGGTTGACAGTATACCATCGACCGTATACAATATAATCAGAAATTGTTAGACTCAAGGAGCCCAATATGCGTGTTCAAAAAGCTATTGCGTTTGCTCGGACCACTGTGACCACTGTAGCGACCGAGCATCTTCGCAAGCAGATTGTTTGCGGAAGCGTGCAGCCCGGCGAGACGCTCCCTGAATCGCGAGTTGGCGAGATGCTGGGCGTCAGCCGAGCCCCGATCCGCGAAGCACTTACCTTGCTGGAACGGGAGGGGTTGGTCGATTTCGACCGCCGGGGGACGGCACGGGTCTGCGATTATGACCTGGAAGACGTTCGGGAATTGGGGCTGATGCGCATGGTTCTGGAACCTGCCGCGAGTCGTCTTGCCGCGGAATGTCGGACGCAGGCCGGTCTCGATGCGATCGAGGAAAACCTTCATGCGTTAAAGGCAGTCAGCCGTCTCGATGACGTCACCCGGCTCGACCTGGATTTCCACCGTCTGATATTTGCCGCAGCAGGCAACAAGCGACTCAGGCGCGCTTGGGAGAACCTGTTGTCGCAGTTTTCGCTGGTGATGCGGTTGTTTCACGAGTCTCTCGAACGACGGGTGCAGACGTCCAACGTTCGCGATATGACGATCCGGGCGCACACTGAGTTGTTCCAGGCCATACGCTCGGGATTGCCCGAGGAAGCCGAAGATTTGGCTCGACAGCATACTACTTACTGGCTGTCGGAATTCAATCAGTCCAAAGCGTTTGCTCCGCAACCCGAGGAATGATATTAAGGAAAAATAAGATAAGACTTGTGGAGTCGTATGCTCCGCTATTAACGTTCTTTTTAAGGAGGTTTATGATGTGTAAGAGATTGTTTTGTTTGGTTTTTTCTGTTTTAGTGCCGGGACTCTTTTGGCCGGGTACGACCCTGGCCGTGGAGGCGAACCTGATCAGTTTGTGGACTTTGGACCAGACCTCCGGGAACGTTGCTTACGATATGAGCGGTAACGGCAACGATGGTACGCTCATGGGAGACCCGATATGGACAGTCGGGAAGATCGGCGGCGCGCTGGAACTGGACGGGGCTGGAGATTACGTCGATTGTGGAAAGGGAGACATATTGAATATTACTCAGCAGGTGACGCTTGCCGCCTGGGTGAAAGCCGATTCGGATTTCGCATATCCAGACTGGTCCGGCATCATCATGAGGGGCGGGCCGAATATCGACACGTTCGCATTGTACTACAACGGACCCGGTCAGCAAATCGGCTTTAAGACGACCGGAACCAACCCACCCTGGATGGCCGTCCCGGCCGCTGGACTTTTTGACGACGAATGGCACCATGTCGCTGCGACGTACGACGGGACCAAAAAGCTTATCTATCTGGATGATGGACAGATAGGAACGATGGATTCCACGGGTTCCATTGAAACCAGCACCGGACGCCTGCTGCTGGGCGCGGGAAGAGATTTGACTCAGCCCACACATCTCCTTGTCGGATTACTGGACGATGCGAGAATTTACGATGGGGCGCTGACACAAATCGAAATTCAGTCAATAATGGAAGGCGGCGAGGGATATCCGTACGCCCTTGGGCCGAGTCCGGCCGATGGTGCATTCATTATGGATACATGGGTAACTCTTGGCTGGGCGGCGGGAGATTTCGCCGTCTCGCATAACGTGTACCTCGGCGACAATTTCGACGATGTTAACCAAGCCACACCAGATTCGGAAGTGTACCGGGGCAATCAAACCTTAACATTTTACGTTGCCGGATTTCCCGGATACGCCTATCCGAACGGCCTCGTTCCCGGCACGACTTACTACTGGCGGATTGACGAGGTAAATGACACCGACCCGAACAGCCCCTGGAAAGGCAACGTCTGGAGTTTTTCGATTCCATCCAAGAGCGCCTATAGCCCCATCCCGGCTGACGGTGCCGAGTTTGTGCCTTTAGATGTAAAACTTACCTGGACGCCCGGCTTCGGAGCCAAGCTGCACACCGTGTACTTCGGCGAAGACTTTGATACTGTAAGTGAAGCTACCGGTGGAGCAGCTATAGGAGTTGTGAGCTATACTCCCAGCCCGCTCAAATTGGCCAAGACTTACTACTGGCGTGTTGATGAGTTCGACGGCTCCGGCACTTATAAAGGCGATGTCTGGAGCTTTACTACCGAGGGGGCCGTCACTGGCCCGAAGCCGGCCGATGGAGCCGTGGATATAAAGCCCACACAGGCTCTTACCTGGTATGCCGGAGCGGTTGCCGCTTCGCATGAGGTGTACTTCGGTACGGACGCGGACGCCGTCAAGAACGCCACGAAAAGCTCGCCCGAGTACAAGGGAGCCAAGGCCCTCGGCGAGGAAAGCTACGCTCCCGGCAAGCTTTTATTGGAAACTACGTACTACTGGCGGATCGATGAGGTCAACACCACTAATCCCGACAGTCCGTGGGCGGGCAACGTCTGGAGCTTTACGACCGGCGATTATTTCGTTATCGACGACTTTGAGGACTACGATGCCGGCGATAATCAGATATGGTACGCATGGCACGATGGGCTTGGCTATGGCACTCCGGGCACTGCCGGTTACTATGCCGGCAATGGTACCGGCGCCGCAGTCGGCGACGAAAACACTCCCTCTTATACAGAAGAGACCATCGTCCACGGCGGTGGCCAATCGATGCCGGTTGCATACGATAATAACAAGCAGGGCTACTCGAAATATTCAGAAGTGGAACATGCGTTGAGCGTCGTGCGCGACTGGACGGCGGAAGGCGTTGCCGAATTGTCGATCTGGTTCAGAGGCTATCCGGGATCTGTTGGCAGCTTCGTCGAAGGTCCGGTAGGCACATTCACCATGAACGCCTCCGGCGCGGATATCTGGAACGTGGGCGGCGTGGAGGCCGATGAGTTCCACTTTGCTTACAAGATGCTCAACGGCGCCGGCTCGATTATTGCGAAGGTCAACAGCGTCGAGAACACGAACGGCTGGGCCAAAGCCGGCGTGATGATTCGCGAATCGCTGAATCCGGATTCGGCACATGCCTTTGCCTGTGTTACACCGGCTAATGGAGTCGCCTCGCAGTATCGTCCGAGTACGGGTGGCACCAGCGGCAACTATAATCAGACTGGTGTAGCCGCTCCGTACTGGGTAAAACTGGAGCGCAGTATCTCTGGTCTCTTTACAGTTTCTCATTCGGCGAACGGAACGACCTGGCAGCCTGTGACTGGTTCTGCGCCTCAGAACGTCCCTATGGGCACGAATGTCTATATCGGTTTGGCTCTTACGGCCCATGATGCCGCCAAGACATGTCAGGCGGTATTCTCGAACGTTACGACTACTGGTAACGTCACCGGGCAGTGGGCTCACCAGGACATCGGTATACTCAGTAATGATGCCGAGCCGCTCTATGTGGCTGTTTCCAACATCTCAGGCAGTCCTGCGGTTGTGGTTCACGATGACCCGGCCGCGGCAACGATTGACACCTGGACCGAATGGATTATCCCACTTTCGGCTTTTGCCGATCAGGGCATAGTCCTGACCAACGTTGACAGGATTGCATTAGGTTTGGGCGATAGAGGCAACATGACAATCCCCGGCGGTTCAGGCAAGATGTACTTTGACGATATCCGGCTGTATAGGCCGTAAGCTACATAGTAATGGATGATACATCAACTGGAACAATACACGGATTTGCACAGTTCGGGGCCCATATCAATCGAAGGTATGGGCCCCTAGAGAAAGAGAGTTACCATGTCAAACCGACGTCAGTTTGTTCACCAGACGGCCGCAGTCATGATGGCTTTCGGCGCCATCGCCAGCCTGCTGCAGGGCTTCGCCGCCGCGCAAGACCTGTCCACTCTGACGGCTCGCAAAATCATTCCTTTGTCTGGTGAATGGCAATTCGCAACCGGCTCGATGAATAGCCGTCCCAGCAACTTTGATAAAACGGTTACTGTACCTGGATTTCATCCCGGAGGGGAGGCCCTTTGGTACCGCCGCCTGGTCACGATAGAAGGCTCCCTGCCTGAGGTGGTTCGGTTAGAGGTGAAGAAAGCGAGCTGGGGAGTAAAGGTCTGGGTGAACGGCTCAGAGGCGGGTGAATCTTGGAGTATCCGGACCGCCTCCTTCATAGACATAAGTAAGTGCTTAAAAGGAAACGGCTTTGAAAACGAGATCATATTACGTGTGTGCGGTTCCAAAGATCTGTTGCCTCCGGAAATACCTTGGTTCATTTCAATTATCTTCATCGAGGAACCTAACTTCAAAGTTCATAGAAAGAACGGCCTCTACGATGCGGTAAACTTGATTTTGTGTGATGCGCCCTACGTCGTGCGGGCGCAGGCAGTTCCCAATGTTCAGGACGACTCAGTTAAGCTGGCCGTTACCTTGCGCAATATCAGCTCCGCAACCAAGTCAGCCATTCTAAAAGTCAAAATCGTTGAGGACAAGAGCGGCGAGACCGTGGCCAAGGCGGAGAAAGCGCACCAGGCGCACGTTGGCGAAAGCAATAGTGAAATAGACATAAGCATACCCGACGCCAAACTTTGGAGGCCGGAGACACCGCATCTTTACAGGTTTGAGGTCGAGGTCCATAGCAAGGGACGGCATACCGATACTTATGCCGACCGCTTCGGCATGAGATCCTTTTCCATTTGCCAGAATACAGGGCGCGGTTTGCTCAACGGGCGGCCCATTCTGCTGACCGGAGTGGGGATGTTCTCGATGTGGGACGCTGCCGTGCACTACGGGAGTGCGTTGTACGATGATTCAAGGATTCGCCATGCCTTTCGGTTTGTAAAAACACTGCGAGGCAATGCCGTCCGGTTCAGCTTTGATTTGATGCCGGACATTTGGTATCGCATAGCCGACGAAGAGGGATTTCTCATGCAGAACGAGGCTCATTGGAATATCAACGACACCGCCACACTGGAAGCTGTCACAGCGGAGTTTGCAGACTGGATTCATGAGCACGCCAATCACCCCAGTGTAATTATATGGGACGCCGCCAATGAAACAGTGAAGAAGGGGCCGTTATTAAGAGAGGCCGTGAAAGCCGTGCGGCATCTCGACCTTTCCAACCGCCCTTGGGAGCCTTCAACCTGGTTTCATCATACTCAGGAAGCGGCAGTCTTGTCCCAAAAGGGGGACGTTACCGAATGGCACCCTTATAGCGTTTTTGATTATCTGGGAGACGGGCGTTGGAAATTCCTTTTCAATGAAGGGATTTACCCGGAGATATTTGAAAAGGGCCCAAACCCAAAGCCGGTTCATCCTGGTTGGATTGTGAACGAATACTGTGGGTTGTTCTTAAACAGAGATGGAAGCTTTTATCTAGGCCAATCAAAGAGATTCGCGGATGCATATTTTGCAGAAGCGAATGGAAGCCATTACTTGTTCGGCAGAGCGCGTTTCGTCGCCTGGGAAGCCGAATACTACCGCCGCCTGCCAGGTTGCCTGGGCGTGTTGTGGAACAGCTATCTTTGGGGGCCCGGCATCCAGCAACCCTTGGCCAGCCAAACATTGAGCGAGAGGGAGCTGGCTTTGGGTCGATACATTGCCGACGCATCCGCGCCCGTGGGAGTGATGGTTAATAGCTGGCAAACGAAAATTCCCACCGGGAGATTGAAAGTCCCCGTTTCCGTGGCGAACGATGGGCCCAGTCCGTGGTCGGGAACAGTCCGCCTCAGCCTGATTCGGGCAGGCGAGAATCTCTCGAAAATGGGGGCTTTGTTCGAACCTCCGCAAGGTCAAGCGGAAATTGATCAACGAATTGTCCGTCAATGGCACGAAACTCTTCATGAAGTTCCCGTGAGCCAGCAAGGCGAAGCCGTCTTTGACGTTATCATCCCCGAGGCGGGTAACTATCACTTCGTGGCCGAGATCACGGGTTTGGATGGACAACCCGTGCGTAGCTGGCGCGACTTTGTGAGCACAGGCGACCCAGTGGACGCTTTGAACGAAACGCCCAAAGAAATGTGGGTGGCGTTTGCCGGGGCCGGAAACAAATGGCCGCAGTTCCGAGGGCCCGGCGGCAGCGGCATAGCGCAGGACCTGAAAAGCAGCCGAGTCCCCACGCAATGGGACACGACGAAGAATGTGGCATGGCGCATTGACGTGCCGGGCCTTGGGTGGTCCAGCCCGATTGTCTGGGGGAACCGCGTCTTCCTCACCACCGCGGTGGACGCCCAGGGAACTGAGCAGCCGGAGGGCGGCTTCTACCTGGGCAAGGATCGCGGAGGCCGGGGCGAACATCGCTGGTTGGTGCTCGCCTACGATCTGAACACCGGAGTGAAACTCTGGGAACGTCAAGTTCACCAGGCGGTGCCGCCGCGCACCCATCTCAAGAGCAGCTACGCTTCGGCGACCCCCGTGACGGACGGCGAGCGGGTGTACGCCTGGTTCGGAGAGTTCGGACTTCTGGTGGCCCTGAACGCGACGGACGGAGCCACGATGTGGTCCTTCTCGGAAAAGGCACGCAAATCCAGGAATAACTGGGGGTTCGGCGCATCGCCGGTGATGCACGGCGGCCGGGTCTATCTGGTGCATGACAACGAGGAAGACGCCTATGTCGCGGCGTTCGATGCTTCGACCGGAAAGGAGATCTGGCGGGCCAAACGACCGCCGGAGACCAACTGGAGCACGCCCCTGGTGTGGAAGAACGACCAGGGGACAGAACTGGTCGTCGCCGCGACCGGCGGGATTACGTCCTACGGTCTGAATGGGGAGCCCCTGTGGCAACTGAGTGGTATGTCCCGGATCACGGTGCCCAACCCGGTGGCGGGAAACGGAATGGTCTATGTCGGCTCGGGGTTTGTTGCGGATCGGCAGAAACCGCTCTACGCGATCCGCCCGGGCGCGGTGGGCGATATCTCGCTTAAAGATGGCCAGACCAAGAACCGCTACGTGGCCTGGCTGCAACAGCGCGCCGCTCCCTATGTCCCGTCGTTTCTGGTAGCCGGCAAGTACCTGTACGTGATCCAGGACAACGGCCAACTCTCCTGCTACGACGCTGTCTCCGGCACTTTGGTTTACCAGGAGCGGCTGCGTGGACACTTCACGGCCTCGCCGTGGATGTGCGGGGACAAGTTGTTCTTCCTTAACGAGAGCGGGGACACCTATGTCGTGCAGTCGGGACCGACATTCCGGCTCCTAGGAGTCTGTCCGAGTAATGCTTGCATGTGCTTTAAGTGATATTATAATGCCCTCAGGCATTGATAAAGGATTATGATTTTTGGAGGCTCAAGGATGAGTAAGTCATATCGA
>Ga0209636_10003845_pt1 | contig 15336 bp, 14 predicted proteins | sample DeeMarSWOR152_54_FD_187464 | JGI IMG/M metagenome (GOLD analysis project Ga0209636, IMG submission 187464) | Marine sediment microbial communities from White Oak River estuary, North Carolina - WOR-1-52-54 (SPAdes) (version 2) | ecosystem: Environmental > Aquatic > Marine > Intertidal zone >...
TCCGATCTAGCTTGTTCAACGCAATCATTCCTAGGCCATGGAAATGTCTAAATTTGTGGGGAAAAGTCTGAACTCTCAATTCAATAAACCCACCGAGCCTACATAACCCAACAAACCCAATGAATTCAACCAACCTAAGGAATTCCATCCTGTTGACCATTGATGTTGAAGACTGGTTTCAGGTGGAAAACTTCAAGCATTGCATCCCCTCTTCCTCCTGGCCGTCCTATGACTTGCGAGTTGAAAAAAACACCCATCGAATCCTCGATCTCCTCGATTCTAACAACGGACCACCGACAACGGACGACGGACACAGCGAAATGCCACGTGCAACCTTTTTCGTCCTCGGCTGGATTGCAGAACGACTCCCCCATCTGATTCGCGAAATACATGCCCGAGGGCATGAAGTAGCCTCCCATGGCTATTACCATGACCTATGCAATCAACAATCACCTGATGCCCTGAAAAAAGATCTAGCTGACAGTAAAAAACTCCTGGAAGACATCATAGGTGTGCCGGTCTACGGCTACCGAGCCCCAAGTTTTTCTGTCAACGCCGATATCCTAAAAATAATTGAAGCGTGTGGCTATCTTTACGACTCTAGTTTCAATTCCTTTGCTATACATGATCGATACGGTCAGATGGATCTGTCCAACCACAGAAAAAAAGGGATTGCGGCTAAAATTTTGGATTCCTTCTATGAACTACCGATCAGCAACTTGAAGCTAGGTAATCATATCTTTCCCTGGGGAGGAGGCGGGTATTTTCGCTTGACCCCTTTCCCCCTGTTCAAGATGGGTGTTCAATCAATTTTAAAGAACCAAAAGGTCTTTCTATTCTATTTGCATCCATGGGAAATCGATCCAGAACAACCGAAAGTTAGAGAAACTTCTGTATCTTACAAATTGAGACATTATGTCAATCTAAGTAGGAACTATTCTAAGCTTTCTAATTTTGTGCGAAGCTTCAATCAATGCCATTTCGTGACTTGCTACAACTATCTGCAAGAATTAGGCATTGAGAATCAGGTCGAAAACTGAGAAACGTTGCCCGTAAGAAACAAAATCCGTTTGATCTCGTATATCATGTCAAAATAGCAAAGTATGAATATTAACATTAAGACAATTCAATCATTTGACGCCCCTGCATGGGACAAATATGTCCATGCTCACCCTAACGCTACGCTTTATCATTTGTCCGGCTGGCAAAATATTATTAGAAGAACTTATGGCCATAAAACTTATTATCTAATGGCCACAAAAACCGATTCAAAATCCTCATCTTGCATGCCACAGCGGGAAGAGACTGATGACCTATTAGGTACTGCTTGTGAGCTAAGCGACAATGCTGTCGTTGGTATTCTTCCTCTTGTTCATCTCAAGCATTTTCTTTTTGGAAACAGTTTGGTATCAATGCCCTTTTTCGATCTTGGTGGTATCCTGGCCGATGACGAAAAAATAGAGAAGAAACTATTGTCTGAAGCAATAACACTTGGTAAAGAATTAGATGTAAGCTACATCGAACTCCGGCACATCAAATCTCTGCGATGTATCAGTAAAATCACCTCAACAAGCACAAGCAACATGAATAGCTCACTAACCTATATAACGACGTCACATAAAAAACGCATGCTCCTCGATCTCCCTGCTTCTTCAGAATTACTGATGAAATCCTTTAAATCCAAATTGAGAAGCCAGATTAGAAAACCCATTAAAGAAGGGTTGAAGCCTAAGATAGGTGGTCTTGAATTATTAAAGGATTTTTATGATGTCTTTTCTACAAATATGAGAGATTTGGGTTCACCGGTCCACTCAAGAAACTTGATACGATGCGTTTTAGAAGAATTTCCCGAAAGTGCCAAAATAGTTGTGGTTTATAAAGATGATAAGCCAATGGCCTGTAGTACGATTATTGGGTTCAAGTTCACTTTGGAAAACCCGTGGTCCTCAGCCCTTAGAAAATGGAGCAGCCTGAGTCCGAACATGCTTTTGTATTGGTCAATGTTAGAGTATGCATGCGATCATGATTTTACCTGTTTTGATTTTGGTCGCTCATCGCAAGACGAAGGAACTTACAAATTTAAAGAACAGTGGGGAGCTAAGCCCACCCCATTTCATTGGCATTACATTTCATTAAACGGCAATTCAATAGCCGGAAAAACACTTGAAAAATCTAAATTCGAAACAGCAATCAAGTTTTGGCAAAAATTGCCTGTTCAAATCACGAAAATTATCGGACCAAGGATTAGGAAACATATTGGATTGTAATTCTAAGCGCATAGCTCATTGTTAATAATACTACAAAGGGATTCTCTTTCGAGGAGTTTCAAGTTTACCAGAAGGCGCTAGCTTTTTCACTTGCAATAATTGATGCAGTTGAAGGAATGGATACTCCAAGGAAGTATTAGAGACTGATCGAACAATTAGAAGCATCACGCACATCTGTGGCTTTGAATATTTTGGAGGGTAAAAGTCGCTTTTTAAAAAAGTTCTTATGCATTTCCTATACGTCTTGCGCGGATCTCTTTATGAAACTATCACGATGTTTCAAATATTTTTGAAAAAAGGTTGGTTGAACGAATTAGCATACTCCAAGTTTTACTTCGAAGCTGAAGAATTAAACAAAATATTATCCGCATTAATAAAATCTCTTTGATGCTCGCTATGAGCTTTCAGCTATCGGCTATGAGCTCCCGCCTATCAGCCATCACCTATGAAGTATCAGCTTAATACTATGCGCATTGGTCGAACACTTCCACCTGCAGCTGCTCCGATCTATCGGCGAGATATTCTTTCAGGGATAAATGGACTTCTCAATGGCCGCCGAGAACTCGACAGATTTGAGACCGAGCTAAAAAACTATTTTGGGGTTCAGTATTGTTTCCTTGTTTCCTCGGGAAAGGCTGCCTTGTCCATTATTTTGCAGGCTCTGAATGACATCCAACCGGAGAGAGACGAAGTATTAATTCCAGCGTTCACCTGTTACTCTGTGCCTTCTTCTATAGTAAGAGCTAGCCTCAAAGTAAAATTGTGTGATATTGACCCTAATACTCTCGATTTTGACTTTAACCAATTATCCGAAATCCTATCTCAAAGATCACCTGCTAAAGGACCAAATAAGCCTAATAAGCCCAATGGATCAAACAGACATGGTAGGGTTGAAAGGCTTGACCAACTCCATAGGTTAGATGAACGTAGTAATCGCCTCCTGGCGATTATTCCTACTCACCTCTTCGGTCTTCCTTCTGACATAGAGCGACTCCGAAATCTGATTGATGATCCAGAGATCATCATAGTGGAGGACGCAGCCCAGACGATGGGGGGGGAGTGGAAAGGGAAAAAGCTGGGGACTATGGGGGACGTGAGCTTTTTTAGCTTAGGCCGAGGCAAGGCGCTTTCTACTCTAGAGGGAGGCATCATTCTTACAGACCGAGCTGACATTGCTGATAAGATCGCTCTTCGAATTCATACTCTTCCCAATTACGGCATTACTAGCTTGACGATATTAGTCATCAAGTCAGCCCTGCTAAGCATTTTCCTCCACCCTTCTCTTTTTTGGCTGCCGAAGGCCCTTCCCTTTCTTAAGCTCGGGGAAACAATTTATGATCCTCATTTTAAGATAAAGAAAATGACTCCGTTTCAGGCAGGTTTAGCTAAAGACTGGCTGTACAAGATTAGACGCTTCAAGGAGTGCCGTTCGGTGAATATAAGGCAGTGGGCTTTGGCTACAAAAACGAATCATCTATGCAATTACGTTTCCCAAAATGGCAGACAGCCTGATCTACTCCGTTTCCCTGTGAGAGTTGGCAATACGTTGTTAAGAAAGAGGATTTTAATTGAAAGTGAGAGCAGAGGGCTCGGTATTATGACCACTTTCCCTGATTCCGTCGATGGAATTCAGGCACTTGGTAAGATTATGAAACTCGGGAAGTCTCCAGTTGCCAAAGAACTAGCTGGCAAATTGATCACACTACCAGTTCATCCTTTTCTCACTGGAAGCGATAAAAGGCGGATTGAAGTAATGGTTTCACAAATATCCGACTGGAAAGGGTGAGGTTAACTACGAGCCCAGCAAATCCAAGTAGCTAAATATAGTCCACAAAAACACAGAACTCGATAACTGACGTTGCCATGACCACCGCGGGTAAGCTTAAATTTCTCATCCTGCTTTTGCTGTGGGTGGGCTCCTTCCACCCAGTTAACCAAGCCTTATACATACCTGGCTCAACAACCCTAATAATTCCCACGGGATTCTAATGCCGCTGATATCTTTATACCTGATCTGTTAAAGAAAGGAAAAGCTCAGACAAATGACAATTTCTAATTCCAATTGGGGCGCAGTTATTTTGATTATCTGCATGGGTTTGTGGGTTTGTATATACTCAGCTATGCTGGATCGGTCGTCGTTGTATCAAGCGTTATGATCGTTTCTTCTCTTAATGAGACTGTACTCAACTGGTACCAATCGGCCGGCATCAAAGTCCTTTCTACAGGCATCCAACAGAATATATAGCGCTTTATCGGAAGACTCTTTTATAATCGTGGCGACGGAGCCTTTGTTCGGATATCAGCTATTTCTGCCGAGGACAATTTAAAATAAGCTGAATCACTAGTCCAATCTTTTGCGCATCAGGTGCTCCATCTATTCCCCAGATACTGGTCCCTGTGCCAACAAGTGAATATACTCTATCTATCTTCCTATCTCCTGTGAATCTAGAAGTCAAAATCATTTCCGATATCAACAGGCTGCAAGTCCTTGAAAAGGACTGGGAAGCTATCTTAGCCCAAAATGGGTATCCTTCTATTGCATTGACACCGCAATGGCTCACCAGTTGGTGGAAAAGCCGTGGAGAAAACTCTGGGAAAGAATTATACATTCTTATCTGTCTTGAACAGAACAAGCCTGTAGCTATTTTCCCTTTTTACTCATGTAAAGCAAAATACAGGGGGATATCCATCAAAAAGCTCTCTTTCATGGTGGACGCCATTTCCCCGCACGGGGATTTTATTATTGCAAGCGAAAAAAGAGAGAGAGCAATCCACGCCCTTCTGAAGTACCTAGCATCTCAAAAAAACCGATGGGATGTTATTATCTTAGAGAAATTTCGGGACAATCCCAATCGCAAATTTCTGCTCACAACCTTGGATTTATACAACATGAACTATGGCATTCAGCCCTCTTTAAGAACTCCGATCATTAGGCTGGACAAATCGTGGGATCTTTTTTGGTCTCAGCGCTCGGCTAAGTTCAGGAAATCTATTCGAAATAAGCTAAATCGGTCAAGAAGAGCTCACTTCATTTCCGTTGAAAAAATCGAGCGCCCCCAAAAATTGTTAGAAGCCTTGCCTTCTATTTACAAAATTTCAACTCTCAGCTGGAAAGGCAAAATTAGCCAGGCTATTACTGACAGCCCTGTCGAGCTCGCATTCTATGAATCCTTTACTCCGCTTGGAGCGCCAAAGGGATGGATTAACATCTGGCTATTGAAAAACGGTTGTGAGCCAATCGCTTACGAGTACCATTTAGTATACAATAAGACCGTCTACCCTCTTCGTGCAGATTTTGACGAACGGTATAGACATTTGTCCCCTGGCTCAATCCTGGATTACAATATTATCAAAGGCATCTTCGAAAAGAGGGAATACCAGACATATTATTCTTGTGCAGCTGATTATCAATATCTCAGAAACTGGACTAACAATTTTGAGAGACTTTATAGGGTTGACATATTCAATACCAGAACGCTCTCTAATTTCCTCTTTACAACCGAGTACAAGATTATTCCGCGGTTGAGAAAAGTGAGATTCCTTCGTAAGATTAAAGACTATCTCATTCGTAAGTGTACGAGAGGAATTTGAAAAAACCTTATAATGCAATAAGAGTTCTTTACCAGGACGTCCTACAATTATTGAGACGCCAGGAGGATTTTAAAAATGCAAGGCCTCGCAGTGCCCTCCTTTTTCTAACATTTAGATGCACGTCCAGATGCCGTTCGTGCTCTATATGGAAAAGGCCCATTTCGAATATGATGGAGCTGGATTTTAATGGCTGGAAGAAGGTCGCCGACGAGCTAGTTACCAATGGTGTTAAGGTAGTTGAGCTTTTTGGCGGCGATGTCTTTCTCCGTAAAGACATTCTAATTCCCTTTATAAGATATTTAAAGCACTCAGATATTATCGTTCACATGCCCACAAATGCTATACTGTTAGATGAGGAGTTAGCTTATTCCCTGGTCGATTCAGGAATTGACTATATGTATATATCCATGGATAACATAGGAGAGCAACATGACAAGGCTCGTGGTGTAAAAGGAAACTTCAAGCGCCTAGTAAACGGCGTAGAACTGTTACTAAAGGCCCGAGGTAATAATCATGCATCACCGACCTTATTGTGTAATACAACGATCTCTAATATGAATGTAGACTCTCTGAAACGGGTTGTTGCTTTTGCTCACAATATTGGATTTGATGTGTGTGCTCTGGAATATGTTGGTGAAATCACAAGAGAACAAATTGAACACTCTCGGGTTAACGGTATCCTTCCTGATCCTTATTTCATCCGGCAAGAGGATTCATTATTGCTTAAGCGGCATCAGGCCCGGGAATTAAAAACCCATGTTCCACATTTAGTGAAAGTTTATTCAAATTCTAAGATGGCTCTTTATACCTCAAATATTGATACCTTGTCTTGCAAAAATCTATATGAGGGGACTGTCCCCGCCAGGAAGTGTTACGAAGAACGCAACGAGGTGACCGTTGATCCATACGGCAATGTGATTGTTTGCCCTTTTTTTTCAAAATATATCCTGGGCAACCTCTGCCAGCAGCCACTTAATAAGATTTGGAATAACGAAAAGCATCTCGAGTTCAGGCAGCACCAAAATTCCGGAAGTCTCGAGATATGCCGCCATTGCATCATGACTGTTGAAAGATGCTATGGCGTCAGAAAGGGTCTTGAAAGAATATACTATAATCGCATCCGTGGGAAACTTCTGAACATTGCTCCGTTTCACTCACCAACCGGAATGAAGGATTGATGGGTTTAGAAGAAGAAAAACAGGTAATGATATTTATTTCAATATTCCACAATTCCATTATTGCGTGTGACTGCCTCAGACCCCATGCCAGCAAGTAGCCTATGATTTCAACAAGTCGCAGAATTTCCGAGACGTTTAATCATTGTTATCATAAATCGAGAGAGGTCGCGAAGAACGAGGGCTTTAGCGTTCTGGTCAAAAAGGTTTTTTACAGGCTAAAAACCTTGGCATATGCAACCAATGAGGCAATATGGTTCTGTAGACTTCTTGAGGAAACACTTCCAGAGATAGACATTCCCGATGTTAGAATTCTCTTAGCCGCGGAATTAAAGTTCGAGAACTGGTTGCAACAGCACCAAGCTGCATTTCCCTGGATTTATGTAGAACAGGAAGTTTTAGCCACACGGAATGATCCTAAATTTGCATTTGTTGCTAAAAATAACAACAAAATTGTGGGGTATCTCAAGGTTGCAGTAAAAAATGCCTATGTGCTGGACTATGATACCCATCTGCACCTCCCAGATGATGCAGCTTTTATCCAGGATACTTTTGTGTTACCAAAGTTCCGTTGTAAGAGCATTGCAAGATGTATTATTTCCAGTGCAATGACATACTTAAAGAATCATGGATACTTCAAAATATTTTGCCATATTCCAAAATGGAATGAAGCCTCTATACGCATATATACAAGCTTGGGCTTTAAAGAATGTGGCCGTATAAGGTTCGTAAGAATATTTAAGTATAACATTTATACAACAAAACCGGAAAGGCTGTTTAGAACCGCTCCTTGCAAATGAACCGCAGAATTTTTCTCAAGCTTCTGGCCAGTAGTCTCATCGCCCAAAAGTTACCTCTAAGAATTTTGTCGAAATCACATGCATCGCCCCCATCTAACCTAAACACAAAACAGATGATTCATACAGGAAAACCGAGAGTGATACGTATTTATAGTTCTGAGGCTACCTTTTGGAATTACAAAACAAACCCGTATGTTGATTTTATCCGGCAGGATATCGTGAATCAGATGCTAAGGGTGGGTTTATGCACGTTTACAGAAACAAGTTCGGCGGGCGAGGCATGGAAAAAAATCATGCCTACATACCAAAATGGAGATAAAATAGCGGTTAAGCCCAACCTAAATGCCTTACACCTTGGTTATGAACAGAACCTTACCACCACGCCTGCGCTTATAAACTCTGTCATACATAGTCTTATTAATGACCTTGACGTCGCTCCCGACAACATCTCTGTTTATGATCTGTGTGTATACGCCCATCAAATTAAACAGCTTCTAAAGTATGCGGTAAACTGCGTTGGCAAATCAACAGGCTCCTTCCTCGACAAGTTTAAAAAGCGTCTCCACATAGGACCGAACACTTCCGACCCCTCTGCCACCATAAAAATGAGGCATCCTATTCATAATACGAATGGCGAGCAAGTTTACTGCTACATACCATACGTACTTACTCAGGCCGAGCATCTTATTAATGTCCCCGTCCTCAAAGCACATCAGTTTGTTTTGATATCCTCTGCCTTCAAAAATCACTTCGGCACCGTTCGTTTTAGCAACTACAACCAGTATCCTGTCATCCTCCATGGAGAATCATTGCAGCCTGCCCTCGTTGACATATACCGTAACAACCACATTAAGGACAAAACCAGACTAATTGTTATAGACGCCCTCTTTGGAGCCCCCTTGTATGGACATAATTCACATGGTCGTCTCCCCACTCCATGGTGCACATTCCCGGGAGATAAAACGCCTAATAGTATATTTCTTGCTACAGACCCTGTTGCGGCTGAGTCCATTATCGCAGACTATGTGGCCATGGAACAAACCTCTCACAACTTGAATTTACGCCCTCACGACTATTTGCACCTAGCATCAAAAGAAGGCTTAGGCATCGACGAGCACAGAAGCACCGATGGCACCTATAGGTTCATAGAGTATGAGGAGGTCGAAGTTTAACCAAATTTATTGGGTAACCTCCCGTTTTATGGGAAGCCTCTTGTTTTTTGCGACTCAAAGACTCTACGCGTTGATTACGGCCCTATAACACAGTGACTGGAAAGACTAAAGAAATTGTTTACCTTATAGTAAGTATTGATACTGAGGAAGATGACTGGGGTGTATACAAACCTGTAGGCAATCGCCTAACCAATATCGCATATCTGCCCGAGCTACAAGACTTATTTGATAGTTATAAGGTAAAACCTACCTACTTAATAGATTTCCCCGTAGCTGCTGATGAAACACACAGAGAGTTTTTCAAGATAGTTCACTATACTGGCCGAGCCGAGATTGGTGCACATTTGCATCCATGGAATACTCCTCCCTTTGGAGAAGAACTAACAACACACAATTCCATGATGAAAAACCTCCCCCATGATCTTCAAAAGAGAAAAATCACTAATTTGAGTAACTTGATAGAGCGAAAGCTGGGCATACGCCCCACCTCCTTTCGTGCAGGGCGTTTTTGCTTCAATCAACTAACCTTGTCAACGTTGGTGGAACTGAACTATTTTGTTGACAGTAGCGTAACGCCATTTATTGACTGGGAAACCGACTGTGGTGGCATCAATTTCCATGGCTATCCACACTATCCTTACCAAATTGCATTGAAGCAGGAGCTTAAAAGTCATGAACAAGGAGAAAGACTCTGGGAAGTTCCTATCACTATTGGGTTTAATCACGTTCCTTTCAAGTTGTACGCTTCCATCTACGATCTCTTAGGAAAAGATAGATTAAGAGTATTAAGGCTCCGCGGGCTGGCACACCGCATTGGTCTGTTGAAAAGGATATGGTTATCTCCGGAACTCTCGGGATATAAGGAAATGCAACAACTATCAAGGGTTACTATTCGCCTGGGAATTCCTGTTCTTAACCTCTTCTTCCATAGCACCAGCCTTGCCCCTGGACTATCCCCTTTCGTCAAAACAGGCCAGGGCCGACGCGCATTCTTTACAAATCTAGACCTGTTTTTTGCCTGGCTTCGTGATAATTATGAGCTAAAGCCAGTATTCTTATCAGAGTATTGTCAAATTGCTAACGAGGGCAACAATAAAAATGATCCAAAGACTGTTAAGCAAAACTGCTGACCTAAATCACAACTTCAACGTAAAACCTTCTACCCGCCTCTTTGACCCTGGATGGCAATATTAGAAATCATCTTTTGGCTATGTTTTATGCTTATATGGGCTATCCTGCTTGCTTATGGTTCCTTGCACTTATTAAAAGGGACCCAGTGACAAAAGAAAATATCAGGCCTTATGTGAGCTTGGTTGCCTCTGTCTATACTGAAGAAAGGATTCTGGCCTGAAAGATTGAAAATACACTTAATCTTGATTACCCAGAGGATCTGCTTTAGGTTGCCATTATTTCGGGCGGCTCAACAGATAGAGCAAATAATATCATCCGAGAATACGCAGAACGAAACAGGAAGATTCTGCTTTGCATCATGCCGACAAATAAAGGCAAAAACCGCCTGCCTTAACCATTTCGTCCCTAAACTTCGGGGACAAATTGTTTTATTTTCTAACGCCACCACCTTTTATGATCGGAACTTGGTTCTTATACTCGTTAGAGCTTTTGCCAGAGAGCGAATTCAGGAAAATGTTGATTAATAGACATTCTATATACCTATCCTTTAGTTAATACCGCTTATGCGCTAGCCTGGTTTAAATATCTTCGAGGACAGACCTATACTTCTTGGTTACCGGAGAGAAAATGATGAAAAAAGCAAAACAATTTCCAAATGTTCTGCTGATCACTATTGACTCATTACGTCCCGATTATCTTGGTTGTTACAGCCAATGGGCCAAAGAGGAGAATCTTTCACCTCATATTGATAGCTGGGCAGAAGATGCCGTTCTCTTTGAAAATGCTATCGCCCAGGGTCCGCGTACGCCGGAATCATTCCCAGCGCTGCTTTCTGGACAGTATATGACACGTTATCGGGATGCTTTTACCGGACTGTCCCAGGAGAGGAAATTGATATCACAGATGCTCAAAGGAAATGATTATCTTACCGCAGCTTTCAACTCTAATCCCTATATCTCGAAACATTCAAATTATGACCGGGGTTTTGACATCTTTGTTGATGAACTTTTCCGCACAGCAGGAGGCTCGCTTATAAGAAAACTTCTTTTGAAATATTTGCACCTTAAGGGCCTGTTAGGTACACCCTATACCAGCGCAGACAAAGTTAACCAGCGAGTTTTTTCTCTCTTTCAAAATATTAAACAGCCTTATTTTGTGTGGGTCCATTATATGGATGTACACGGCCCTTATGTTTCCAAGAAGGGATGGCATTTCAAGAATACGGTTCGAGGCGGGATGTTGTGGCGTAAAGCCACTCATGCTCCAAAAGAATTAAAGCCCAAAGAAAAGGAAGAGTTAGTTAATACTTACAAAGAAGAGGTTCATTATACTGACTTCCACATCGGTGAATTACTGTCAAAGGTTGATGAGCACAAAACCTTGGCAATTTTGACATCCGATCACGGGGAGCTTCTTGGAGAACATGGTCTATTTGCGCACGTCCCTGGCGTATTGTACGACCAATTGTTGAAAGTCCCTCTGATAGTTAAACCACCTTCTACCTGTCTTGTCAGGGAGTCACGAATATCCAGGGCCGTTAAGTTATTAGATGTTGTTCCAACTATCCTGGACATCCTTAATCTAGATCATCATAGCGCTTTTGATGGCGAAAGCCTAGTTCCTTTGATCCAGGGAGACCCTGAAGCTTACAAGTGCGAATCTATTATTTCCGAAGTTTGGACAAAATTGTTATCTGTCAGGAAAAACCAGTGGAAATTCATAGCCCATTATGTAAAAGGAAAAAAGTACTTATACGACTTGGAAAATGATCCTAATGAAAAATATAATCTGGCAGATGAAAGACAGGATATTGTCGAGGAAATGCAGCAAAAAATCAAACATCATCTGTTGGAAATTAATGCTCCCACTGAAGACATTGAAAAATGTGGCTTCGGAGGCGATGAGGCCATTCGGTCACAATTGAAGGCCCTAGGATACATGTAGCAATATGCGTATTGAAACGGCTATAGCAAGCCTCTTATATGGAATACCAGATGAGACAACTGTACTGCTCTTGAATAGCCGTGTGAACCTACACTCAATCCACTTCAAATTCTCCCAGCACAAATACCTGGTCAAGGCGCACATTACTCAACTCCCCTTTGCCTCGAATAGTTTCGATTTGATAATCTCAAAAGACATCATGTGTAATCCTCCCATGTCCATAAAAAAGCAAAAAAGAATCTTTAAGAGCATTTTTCACATATTGAAACCAGATGGGATTTTCTACTTGGGGATTCAAAATAAACTATCCCTAGCTTTCTTAGCCAGGTATAAGGCCGTTCTCCCAAACACACACCTCAGATTAGGAAACACCAATACTTCTTCGGGAAATGTCCTACAATCCATCATCTTTAAAATAAAATATTATAAGGCCCATCCTTTGTGTTACTGGCGTTATGCAAACCTGTTAACAAAATTAGGCTTCAATGATGTTTCCGCATACGGCGCCCCTCAAAATCTAAACTCCCCATGTGTGATTTCCCTTCAAAACAATATTTACAACTATTATTGTCAAAACGTGAGTTCACCGAGAAAAGTTTTAAAAAGGAACCTGAACAGGTTCTTTAACATACTACGCATTAGTAAATTCTTTTGTCACTCGCACATTCTAATCGCCAGGAAACCCTCAGCGTGATGCATACCTTACAGAACATCATAGAAGCAAATTGGTCTAGAATAAGTAAAGGCCCGAAGCCTGCAAGACTTGCGTTCATTGTGCTATACAGAACCTTTCTCGTTTTCAAAGACAACCAAAGAACTCCATTTATGGTCATTAAATATTCACACGACAACAGCCTGGAGCACGAGTTTGATAATTTACGAAGAATTAATAAGCTGCTTCCAAACGAAACACCCGAACCTTACTTTTATGACACACTTGGACATTATCACCTATTAGGCGAACGCTTTAAGCACGGGACAAAGGTAACAAATCTCAGCCTGACGAAAGGCTTACTCCAGAATATTTTTCATACTCTGATAAGATTTCACAAGGCTTCATACCAAGGCAATTTTTCCTTGGACAACGAACATATGGATGAAATGGTTATTAAGCCCTTTAGTCAATTTCTTAAAATTAATCCTAGTAAATTCTTGCAAAGTGAACTTAGCCAATTGCTAGATACCATTACCGGAATTAAGGCTTGCCACTTACCGTGGATTCCGCAGCACTGCGATTTTTGCTTGCTAAATATCTTATTTGATGACATAACAAATAAAGTTTATATAATCGATTGGGCAGATTTCGGGAAGACCTATCTGCCCCTATATGACGCCTTCTTATTGATTATTAACTATTACTGCCGCCCTGAGAAATTTTCACTCTTCCTGGAAGACAATGTAATAAACAAAAACCTTGTTAAATCCCTAACACTATATCTACAACATTTCAAAATAGATAAGAGATGGGTTCGAACTTTATTCTTCATCTCATTGATCACCTTTTTTAATCAGAACTATCCTGATCGGAAAGAGGCATTGGGGCATTTTAAGGAATTCATCATCTTTTGCTTCAAGAATAAGGACAAAATCTTCTTCAACAAAATATTGCAATCAATATGAGACTATTTAAGAAGAAAATTATAAATGATTCCGCCTTTCTCTCCGCTGCTCGTTACTTGGAACAATTCCTCCAATTTACGAGAGGATTTATTATCGCACGACTACTTGATCCGACCCTTTTCGGTTATTTATCAGGGGTGCGTCTTCTTTTGCGGTTCACGCCCCAGATGCATCTTGGCGCTTTACACGGCATGACCAGGGACCTTTCCATTTACAAAGGCGCGGTTGATAACAATAATTTTGAGGAATCTAAGAACAATGCCATTAGTTTTATAACAATAGTTTCAGCCTTTATAGTTCTCGGTATCATAGTATATACCTTCTTTGTTCATGATAAGTACACACCGTACACAATCTGGGGGATAAGAGTATTCGCAATCGTAGCCTTTATCCAGCAGTTAATTAGTATTTGCCATGCCCTTTTAAGAGTCGAATATCGTTTTACCAACATAAGTATTTCCCAAATCATTCTGGGCATTTCTAGCTTAGCCCTAGCCGTTATCCTTGTTATTTGGATCGGTTTCTACGGTGCCATACTCTCTTTTTTCATAGCCCACCTCCTTTCCTTAGCCTATTTACTAAAGAAGATACGGTTTAACTTCATGTTTGAGCTAAATAAAACTCTCATTAAAAAGCTTATATCGGTTGGTGCTCCCATATCCTTCTTTTATTTTAATAGTAGGATACTGGGGGGCCTGGATAAACTTATGATTATTAGTTTTCTTAGCGTAAAAGAGCTAGGATATTATGCTATTGCCTTCCCTTTCTTTGATTTGATAACAAGGATCCCACTTTCAGTTTCCTATATTGCATACCCTAAAATGCTTGAAGCTTATGGAAGCAATGATAGTGACATAAAGTCGACTCAAAGGTATTTTCAGATTCCAACGGAGATCAATTCTGCTATTATTGCAATTGGTATCGGAATATTGTTTTTCTGCATTAAGTATATCTTTTTCTATTTACTGCCACGATATGTCGAAGCTATCATAGTAACAAAAATTCTCTTGCTGGCCATATTCTTTAGCGGCGTTAGCATGTTAGCAGTTCGTGTTTTAGTGACGCAAGGAAGCTTCAAAATATTGTTTGTGTTTCAAGGAGCTGCCATTCTTTCCAATATCATTTTAAACTACACCTCGATTAAGATGGGATATGGCATACGTGGCGTAGCAACGGCTACGAGCATTTCCTATATTATGTATTCCTTTCTTGTGTTACATCGTACACTATCTGAGTTTTATGAAGGTTTCTCTAATATTCTTATCCACCAATTAAGGCTATATTGGCCTATATTATACGTCGGGCTAATTCTTTTTAGCATGAGTAGCATAAATTACTTTCACGTGGATGCAATTCGCGGGTTAAGAGTTGATATGTTACAGTTGATGATAAATCTTGTCGTATTCCTTATATTAACAGTCCCTTTGTTCGTTCTAATGAAACGGGAGATTCTAAGGGAATTTATATTTTAAAGGATAATATTATTTTTAAGAGCACGAGATCCATGCTGCTTGTGTTGCCAATCTAGAATATGTTATTCCTTGGAATATTAATTCTATACGCCTTCATCTATCTGAATCTCCATCAATATTTCCATGGAGCGAAACTGTTTCTTGTTTTAAATGTAATCCTGCTT
>Ga0209636_10003847_pt1 | contig 15332 bp, 10 predicted proteins | sample DeeMarSWOR152_54_FD_187464 | JGI IMG/M metagenome (GOLD analysis project Ga0209636, IMG submission 187464) | Marine sediment microbial communities from White Oak River estuary, North Carolina - WOR-1-52-54 (SPAdes) (version 2) | ecosystem: Environmental > Aquatic > Marine > Intertidal zone >...
TTTTCAGACCTCAGCAGGATGCTTGAACGCTTGTTTTTATCTTTTGGGTGCACAGGTCACCGGTACCATCGATCGATCGTCCGCCATTCACCCCACCAGGTGGGGCATGTGGAGAGCAGGGGATCTAGATCTCTTTGTCGATCAATCGGCTCGTTGCGGATATCGATCGATATCGAATCGGGCGAACATAGCTCCGGCTGACGCCACCGGCGCGTATAGCTCCTTGACCTACACGTAAGCGACGCAGCCTAACGCCGAGGCTTCTTGGCCTTTCCAATCACCAACAGTGGCAGAGGAACGCCGTTCACAGCGTCGACCTTGTAGCGAACCCCCGGTCTCGACGAAATCCAGTGTCCATGGATTTCAAAGTCGCCGTATGCCTTGCCCATTGGTCCGCCGATCCCGGAGATGAGAATCTCATCATGTTCGTCGACAACGTTCAACGCGCCGTCACCAGGAAGGAAGGCTGTGACGACTTTGCCGTTCTTAATGAGCTGTAGCCTGACGCATTTTCTCACTGCCGAGTTTGGTTGTCTTGACTCGATTCCTATCTTCTGAAGCACTATTCCTCTGCCCATCGGTGCGCCTTCCAGTGGATCTCCCTTTTCTCTCAGGTGGAGCATCCTTCTTCTGTACTCTCTTTCTTTCCACCGGAACTTGCTGCGTTTTCTGGCGAGTTTGCGGGCTGCGAATTCTCCTTTTCCCACGTTGTTCTCCCTTTGAAGCTCGGCTATCCACTGTTTCTTATAGATTGCGCAACGTCGATGGGGCCACGCTCGCGTCTTGGTCCCAAAGGCGGTGGATTCTGTTCGACGCCTTCCGGCGGGCTACTGTACGATCACCTGGTCTATGTCATAGTGCCGCTTGGCCAGGGTTCGGATTAGGCCGACTGTTCTCCCCTCGCGGCCTATGGCTAGGCCCTTGTCCTTTGCCAGGACGGCTACCACGGCGATTTTTCTGCCGTCGGGCTTCTCAGCAACTCTGAGGTCCGTTATCTTCGCCGGTGAGAAAGCGTTCTTGATGAAGTCCGCTGGGTCTTCTGAGTGTTCTACGACCTTGATCTTTCGCTTAGTCATACCGGAGAAGCGCTTCAAGCTGTTTCTGTGGCGTCTCAAGACCTTCCCGATATCCCCTTTTCTTACCACGAACACCATCATCTCCCCAGAGTCGACGCAGTCGATCACCGCTGCCCCAGATGTCGCTTCGAAGAGGGATATGTATTTGATTTGCTTATCTGTGAGCTTGAATCCTTCAGCCAACCTTGCGGGACACCTCTTCTAGTATGGAGGAGCTTCCGGGATCTATTACCACGACCACGGCCGTAGGGAATGGTCGTCCGCAGGCCATGCCTAGGTCTGAGGCGCTCACGTCGCTTTCTATGACGTTGACGCCAGATATCTTGGATGCGGTCTTCATCTCTGTGGACGTACCGGGAGGACAGTTGCTTGCGAGAATGACAAGCTTGGCTCTTCTGTGGAGAATTGCTTTTAGAGATTCCTTGCTTCCCATGAGAGCTTGCCCTGTGTTCCTGATTACTTGTAGCTCCTTTGTGATATCCGTCCCTGGTATCATGTGTTTAGCCTTCCGGTTCAGCCAGGGTGACCTCGACGGGTGGAGACATGAGCATTTTCACCATCCCTGTACCGACTGGTATTTCCTTGCCGACCAAGATCCTCTCCACGTTACCTCTCAGCGGGTCGAGTTCTCCCTTTGCGGCGGCGTCGAGGAGCGTCTGAACGCTTATCTCGAACGCAGCCCTCGCTAGTACGCTGCTTTTGAGCTTCACCACTCCATGGCGCCCGACTTGTTTCATCTTGCCGCTGGCGGTCATCACGTCGGCCAGCAATAGCAGGTGGCGAATGTCGACGTCCATCCCCTGCTCCCTCAAGACCTGTCTTGCTTCGTTTATTATCGCTCTTCGGCCGGCTTCTATTCCAAAGACCGACGCTATCTCTTGCACATCGTTGGTCTCAACCCTGGTGGCATCGACACCCGGGGTCTGAACAACTTCTTTGAGGTTTGAGCCTTCGGTGTAGATGACGTACTCTCCCGACTCCCTCGTGAGCATGGTCCTCGTAATGCGCTTCATTCCCCTCACGCGCTGCAGTAGAACCTTGTCCCTAAGTTTCTCCAAAGCCTCCAAGCTGATCTCCGACGGCGTGATGTACACGTTTCTTCCTCGGATCTCTGTTTGGTATTTTTGGAGGCCTTCCTTGACTTTTTCCATGGAGATCCCTCTTTCCTGCATCAACTCGTCGTTGAGCCTCAGTAGAACAGCGTTCTTGTCCAGATCGATCGCGCATTCGGACGCTATCCCTCGCATCGTCACGTATGTGAGTTGCTTCGCAAGAGACTCAGCCTTGGCTCTGTTTCTCCTGTGCTCCGAGTCGAGGTATATCCTCATCTGAGGCGTCGACGGCGTCTTTCTTGCGTCGACAATCTCGATCAGTCTTGGGAGGCCGAGCAGGATGCTCTGCTCCCTCACACCGGCGAAGTGGAACGTCCTCAGAGTCATCTGCGTGCCGGGTTCGCCTATCGATTGTGCTGTGACTATGCCGACCGGGTCGCCCGGCTCCACCATGGACTTCCTGTAGTCTTCGACCGCCTGCTTCAGCACTGCTCTTACAACCGTTCTCGAGGCCTTTGATTTGAGGAGCGATTTTGCGAGGGGTTGAGCCAGGCTCCCTGGCAGCTCGTTCTCGATCTTGTCCAGGTGGCTCTCAACATACTGCTCCGAGGCGGGTTCAGCTATCTTAGAAGCTGACTGTGCCTTTTGCACCAGAAGGTCGATGCTCATAGATCTTCCGTGATAGCTCTTGGCGGGATCAACCCCGTCCTCACCGTACTTGAACTGGACAATCTTGTCGTCATCCGCGGCTCTGACGGTTCCGTCGTACTCGACGTAGAGCGACTCCAATGCGTTTATGAGTCTTCTCTGCATGTAGCCGCTTTGCTGTGTTCTGACAGCGGTGTCAACCAACCCATCTCTCCCACCGACGGCGTGAAAGAAGAACTCTACGGGATCCAGCCCAGTCACAAAGCTGTTGTAGATGAAGCCCCTTGCCCTCGGCGATCGATCGCCGCGTTCGAAGAAGCTGAAAACTCGTTGTCCGAAGCCTCTTTGGATCCTCTCTCTGCGCACTGCTTGCTGGCCGACAGTGGCGATCATTTGATCTGTGTTGAGGCTCGTGCCTCTGGCACCTGTTCTTGACATCATCACGGAGCTGCTGTCTTCGGGGACAGATTTCCTGACAATCGTGCCTGCGGCGTTCCTTGACTCGGAGAGAAGAGACAGGATGGCTGATTCGAGGGATTCCTGCAGGGTCTCTCCGGGCTGTCTCTGAATCTCGCCTTTCTCATATTTCTCCACGAGGCTCAGGAAGCTTTGGTCCATCCCACTGAACATCTTGGATATGTCCCTGTACGTCTTCTCAGGCACGTGGACGTCGGACAAGGAGAAAGTGAGGCCTCTGATCCCCAGATAAGTGGGCGACATGCGGCTGATCTTGTCCAAGAAGCTCTTCGCAGCGCTGAACCCGTACTCGCGAGCTATTCTGTGTAGGATGCTGTCGGTGCGCTCGACGCCTATAGCGTTCCTGTCGATGACGCCTGCCAAGAGCTGACTGTTCTTGATGGTGACGTATTGATCGTAGGGACAGTCCTCCTCGAGACACGTCTTGCATTTCGCGCAGTAGGATGATCTAAATCGATGGTTGAAGCCCTCGGGCAGTATGAGGCTGAATACCTGTTTCCCGCTCCACCTTGGTTCTGGCTCCTTGACAGCGGGTTCAGGCAGATCTCCGTCGTACTCTATTGAAGAAAGCAACAGAGATGTCTCATTCTTGTCAAGCAACGTGTCCTTTCTTGTCAACAGGAACATGGCGGTTATGAAGTCTCTGATCGCCCCTATGATGGGTCCTCCAAACCTTGGGGAGAGGATGTTGTTCTGAACCAGGAGAAGCACACGCGCTTCAACCTGAGCTTCTTCGCTTTGGGGAACGTGAAGGTTCATCTCGTCTCCGTCGAAGTCAGCGTTGTAGGGTGGGCATACGCAGAGGTTGAGTCTGAACGTCTTGTATGGTAGGACCTTTACGACGTGAGCCATGATGGACATTCTGTGCAGGGAAGGCTGTCTATTGAATAGGACGATGTCTCCATCTTGAAGATGTCTTTCCACGACGAAGCCGGGTTCCAGAGAGGCCGCCAGCTCCTCCAAATCTGATACGAATCTCAGCCTTATTCTCTTGCCGTCAGGCCGGATCACGTATCTTGACCCGGGGTATTTGTCCGGTCCGTCCCTGACGTATTGACGCATATTCTCTATGTTCCAATTGGTGACTGTGACCGGCACGGTTAGCTGCTGGGCGATGCGTGCTGGGACACCCACCTCGTCTATTCGGAGGCTCGGGTCTGGGGATATGACCGTCCTAGAGGAGAAGTCCACGCGTTTTCCCGAAAGGTTGAGGCGAAAACGTCCCTCCTTTCCCTTCAGTCTTTGGGATAGGGTCTTGAGTATTCGTCCAGATCTGTGGGTGGACGGGGAGGTCCCCAGAGCCTCGTTGTTGAAGTAGGTTGTAACGTGGTATTGAAGCAGGTCGGAAAGCTCTGTCACGACGGGTGAAGGTGAGCCTGCGGCTATGTTCTCCTTCAGGCGCTGAGCAACCCTCAGTACGTCGACCAGCTTGTGTGTGAGGTCGTCTTCAGAGCGGAAACCGGACTCGAGGGTGATGGAGGGCCTTACGTAGACAGGGGGCACTGGAAGGACTTGGAGAACCATCCATTCGGGGCGGGATTCGACTGGATCCACGTCGAGGAGGACCAGATCTTCGTCGAGTATTCTCTCCAGCCTGGCTCTGACCACGTTTGGGCTGAGCGCGACAGGGCCGCTGTCTGTGATCTCGATGATCGTGGTGGGTTTCTCTAGATCTAGCTTCAGCTGCTTCTCTCCGCAGTGAAAACACATTCCTGCTGCCATTGCCTTCTGCTTTATCTGGTAGAAGACTTGAGCAGTTGGCTTGTCCTCTTTCTTCAGGGCCTCCATTTCGGCTCTGTAAAGGGATGCTTGGTCGTCTGAAATGAGGATCCGGCCACAGCTTCTGCATGTGCTCCTTAGAAGCTTGAGAATGATCTTGACGAAGCCCACGTGTATCACTGGGACGGGGAGCTCTATGTGTCCGAAGTGCCCCGGGCATCCGAGATAGGTGTTTCCACAGGTTCTACATCGTTGACCGGGTTCCAGTGTCCCCAGCCTCGGATCCATAACCCCGGTCGGGATGGGTACGCCGTCCTCGTCGTAGGTGTCTGGCGTCTGAATCTGAGCCACAGACATTTTCCTTATTGTGTCCGGGGAGAGGACGCCGAACTTTACTGCTGCGACGCCACCCGTGAACGACATCTTAGTAGGCCTCCTCGAAGAGAAATTTGGTTGAGATGCCCATGCTCATCATCTCGTTCAGTAGTAGATAGAACGCGTAGGACAGTGTGACTGGCCTTACCGAAGCATCCCTATCGCATATTCTGCAGACGTATCTCTCCTGCTTCAGATCGTAGTAGGCTGGGAAACCACATTTCTCGCAGAAGAAGGTGACGTATTTGTCTGATTGTTCGAGGAGTCGATCCAGTAGGAGCGAGGAGGCGCCGTACGCTACGAGGCAGTCTCTCTCCATCTCCCCGAACTTCAGTCCACCTCCTCTTGACCTGCCTTCTGTGGGTTGGCGGGTGAGCATCTGAACCTGCCCTCTCGCTCTTGCGTGGATCTTGTCTCTCACGAGGTGGTGAAGCCTGTGGTAGTAGACCGGCCCAATGAATATATCCGTCTCATACTTCTTTCCCGTCGCACCGTCATAGAGGACTTCCTTTCCGCTATGTGAGAAGCCGAGCCTCTGAAGTTGCTGTTGTATGGACTTCGGGTCCGCTCCGGCGAAGGGAGTTCCATCCACCAACTGCCCCGTTATGGATGCAAGTTTACTGGAGACGCTCTCTATGAGTTGTCCTATGGTCATCCTCGATGGAAACGCATGGGGGTTTATGATTAGGTCGGGCACTGTGCCGTTCTCTGTGTATGGCATGTCTTCCTGAGGAACGAGCATGCCGATGACTCCTTTCTGACCGTGGCGCGATGAAAATTTGTCACCCATCTCCGGGAAGCAGTGACTGCGGACCTTGATCTTAACTAGTTTGTTCCCTTCATCTGTCCTGGTTATGTAGACCGAATTAACCACGCCGCTCTCCGAGGGCCTGACTGCTTCGGATGTGTCCCTCCAGATTGGTGCTCTAGCCGGGTATCTCTGGTACTCCTCCATGAATCGTGGGGGACTAACCATCCCCACGAGGACGTTGCCTCCAGCGGCCTCGACCTCCACATAGCTGAATCCGTCTTTGTCTAGGAGCCTGTAGTACTGTTCTCCTCTGTAACCCCTGATGGTAGGGTCGGGTATCTCGAATCTGTCCTTCTGTCCACCCAGATAGTGTCTTGACTCAATCTCGTACGTTCTGTAGGCTGTGGACAGCGCCAAGCCTCGCTCTACCGCGGACTTGTTCATGACTATGGCGTCTTCCATGTTGTATCCTTGATGTGATAGAACGGCGATCACCATGTTCTGACCTGTGGGCCTTGAGTTCATTGCCGCGAGCTCCGTGAGTCTGGTGTTCGTGAGCGGGGCCTGTGGATACTCCAAGATGTGGAATCTTGAATCGGTTCTCAAGGAGTAATTGGTGGAGAATATCCCGAGGGCCTGCTTGGCCATGGCCCCCTCGTAGGAGTTTCTAGGTGACTGGTTGTGTTCTGCGAAGGGAATGGTTGCTACAACTAGGCCGAGCATCATGTACGGAGCTATCTCTAGGTGAGTCGTCTCGCCGTGGATGTCGTCCAATGTGATAGCGGTGTGTGCGTTCTCCTCCTCCTCTGCGTCGAGAAACTCAATCACACCCAGAGAGACAAGGTCGCTGAACTTCATCGCGCCGTTTCTGAGCAGTTGGATGTGATTCTTCTTGAGCTTGGGCTCTCCTTTCTCCACAACTATCAGTGATCGTCTTACCCTGCCCTCGTCCGCGCACACCCATGCTTCTCGGCCCGAGGGGAGCTCGTAGACAGCTACATTCACGTCCTTGCTGATCTCCCCGCTTCTCCTCATGGATCTGATTTGGCTGACCAGTTCATTCACCCTGGGGTGATAGCCGATGAGCTGGCCGTCGACGAAGACCTTGCCTTGTGCTCCTTTCTGTATCTCGGATGACTCTGAGAATGGTGTGACTCCTAGCGCCATAAGCTTGTCCACTAAGTCCCTCGCGTCAGCCTGTGAGGAGAACTCGGCTGACAGAGCTAGGTTCTTCACTAGCCCGCAGTTGGCTCCCTCAGGTGTCTCGTTTGGGCACAGTCTGCCCCAATGGGTTCCGTGCAGATCGCGAGCCTCAAAGTGAGGCTGGCTCCTGCTCAACGGCGATTGGATTCGTCTAAGGTGGCTCAGTGTCGCGAGGTAGTTGGTTCTATTGAGGAGCTGGGTCACGCCCACTCTTCCGCCTGTCCAGTTCCCCGTGGCGAATGATCGTCTCACCACACTAGTGATTATGCCGGGCCTGACGAAGGTTGAAACGGAGATCTGTTGCCTCTGAGTGACAACGCGCTCCAGGTGATATCTTATGTCTCTGATTAGCTTCAGGAAAGCCATCCGGTACAGTTGTTGCATAAGAGGCCCCGCGAGCTTTAGCCTCTTGCTTGCGTAGTGATCCCTGTCACTGGGCTCTCTCAAGCCGGCGCTCGTTTCGAGTGCACGACTGATCATTTCGCAGAGGAAGACGGCTTTGGCGTATCTCGTGGCCTTCGAGGAACCTATGTGTGGAAGGAAAACCAGGTCGATCAGCTGCTCCGCCCTTTTAGCTCTGTACTCTTCGGCGTAGCCGAAGGCTATTCTGTTTCCTATGAACACGATCGCGTCTTCAACCGTGTCGATCCCTTCTGCCTCCGTAAAGGAGGCCTCCAGCATTTCCTGGATCTCCGTTCTGGATGATATGAGGGACGTGATGTCCTTGTCCGAGGTCATCCCTAGAGCTCGAAGCATGATGATCGCCGGAATGCCCTTGTAAATCCGGGAGAAGAAGACCTTGAGAGGACTGTCGGGTTTGTATCTGACCTCCACCCTTGATTGTCGGCCGTGAGCGGCCGAGAGAACAGCACATGCATAGTGGATGCCTGAACTGCTGCTCTTCTCCGTCACCATGATTCTGTTCGGTGCGAGATCCTCTATCGCCACTATAGCCCTCTCAGAGCCATTGATGATGAAGTATCCTCCTGGATCAAGGGGATCCTCTCCCACGCGTACCAGCTCCTCGTCAGACATCTTTGACAGGGGACAGAGATCTGAGCGCAACATAGCGGGGATAATGCCCACCTCAACCTTCTCCGTCGAGATCAACCTGCCGTCTAGGTAGAGGCTCATTCTGACGGACAATGGCGCGGCATAGGTCAGGTTTCTGAGCCGTGCCTCGGAGGGCATTATTTCTCGGCTCGTCCCGTCTATCTCAACGATGCGAGGAGGATCTATTTCCACAGCTCCGAACTTCAGGACTACCGTTCCGTGCTTGGTGAAGATCGTATGGTCGCTTAGTGAGTTCACCAATTCCTGCAATCCAGTGTGGATGAAGCGGTTGTATGATCTGATGTGGTGCTGTACGAGTCCCTGTTCTTCAATGAATCTCCTAGCTACCTCCCACAGGTCTTGATCGGTGAGCTTTGTTTCCTTGATATCCATCATTACCCTCTCACCACCATTCTGTAGTAGACGGCGGTGCCGCTGGTCTTGGAGTCCCTCGTTATCCTGATGAGTTCTCCGGCTTTTGCTCCGAGTTCGATGACAACTGGGTCTGATTCCAGTATAGCGGGAAACTGAGTTGGGGCAGCACCATACTTCTCGAGGATAGCCTTCGCCTCCTCGACGGGAACGATCTCGTGCTTTGGAACGAGTTTGTGAGAGAGCGGACTGAACTCAGATACCTTTCTCTTGGAACTCACCCTTCTAGGGAACCCCCACGACACACAATAAGGTCACTACAGAAAGAGCTGGTGGCTGCCGTGGACAGCGACTCATAAATCTTTCTACCTTCTTGGCAACACATTTTGTTGCATGAATCCTGTCGGGGGTTCGGTAGTCCTATTGTGACGGGCCCGGCGGGAATTGAACCCGCGACCCCCGGGTTTCTTGCCGGCGGGGTAAAAGCCTCACCGAGAGGAGTTCTCACCGGTGCTCTGTCCTAGCTGAGCTACGGGCCCTCTTCACAGGACATGAAGGTGGTTTGGCCTTAAGAGTTTTGGGTTCAACAGCGGCAAGGCTTGGCTGAGGTCGCTGAGAGTGTGGAGCCGGGTTTGCGTAGAGCTGTGGGACGCTTGATTTTCCCTGGATCAAATGTTCTGGTGCATGCCGAACGGTTACTCGCAGAGTGCGTCTCCCGGATTGAGATCGATTGATCGGTCCCGACTGCGCCCGAAACCGTTAAGACCGCGGGCTTTCTTTCCTCGATGGCCAATCGATCCAACTAGAGCCGTGTGAATGAGAAGGTAGATGGTTGATGCCTCCCACCATCGACTTGTTGAGGAGGGTTGTCGAGTCTGCTGATGCGCAGTATTCGGAGGCCAGGTACCATGTTCGACGCAGTGTCAGTGTTAAGGTTGTGAAGGGGGAGGTTGAGGAGGCGAAGTCGGAGCGATACTCTGGGGTCGGCTTGAGGGTTCTTGTGGAGGGGGCGTGGGGATTCACCAGCACGTCGAAGACCTCGCGCCAGGGCCTGGAGCGCGTCGTAAGAGACGCGGTGTCGATGGCGAGGACGTCTGCCTTGGCCAAGAGAAACAGGGTCATGGGTCTCGCCGAGGCGAGGCTTGCGGTCGGGCGCTTTCAGCCTCCCATAGAAGGTCCTCTTGGAGACCACGGCGTTGAGGAGAAGGTGCAGCTGGTTGTTGACGCCGAGAGACGAGCTCGAGGCAAGTCGAGCCTGATAGTGTCAGCGGGCTGCCAATATGGCGAGATGTTGGACCACAAGCTGATAGTGAGCAGTGATGGCGCCGAGGCTGAGGTTTTCGATTCGAAACCTGAGTTTGTGGTCACCGCGGTTGCTTCTCGCAGGGGGGAGATAGCATCAGCCTACAGATCTCTCGCTGTGACAGGGGGATGGGAGGATCTCTTCAAAGAGAAGACGCCGGAAGAGGTTTCCGACGAAGCGGCTGCCCTTGCTATGAAGCTGGTGGACTCTGGCAGGCCGAAGGGGGAGAGAACCACCGTCGTGCTCGACCCGGGAATGGTCGGTTTGATATCTCATGAAGCTATAGGCCATACCATCGAGGCGGATTTCGTCCTGTCGGGTTCCGTCGCCAAGAACAAGATCGGGTCAAGGGTGGCGAGCAGGATGGTGACCTTGGTGGACAGCGGGCCGTCGCACATCGCACCCTGTGGAGCTGGCACGGTGCTTGTTGACGACGAAGGAGTCCTAGCTCAAACGACTACTGTGATAGAGAGGGGCATCCTCGTCTCCTATCTCCACAATCGTGAGACATCGGAGGTGTTCGGTGTCTCACCGACAGGGAACGCCAGAGCCTTCGAATACTCCGACGACCCGATCATTAGGATGCGGAACACATCGATCGAGCCGGGGAATCTTAGTTTCGAGGAGATTGTCGAGGACGTTGGACATGGCTATCTCCTGAAGGGACCCTCGGGAGGACAGGCAGACGCCAACGGCGAGTTCATGTTTGGGGCCCAAGAAGCATACCTTATCGAGAAGGGTGAGGTCGGAGACCTTTTCAGGGAGGTTGCCATAAGCGGAGAGGCCTTCGAGATCTTGAGAAGCGTAGACGCATTGAGCAAGGACTTTCGATACGACATGGGGGCGGGCTACTGCGGCAAGATCCAGGCAGCGAAGGTAGACGCCGGCGGACCCTTCCTTCGATGCCGAGCCGTTGTCGGCGGGCTGCACGGGTGATGGCGATTTGCTGCTGGATCTATGCTTTCGAGCCATGAAAAGAGCTCTGAAACTGGGCGTGCATGACGCTGAGGCTTTTGCTTCAGAGTCGGTTGAAACCGAGGCCGTGATAGAGAACAACGACGTGAAGGTAGGCAGGAGCCATAGAAGGGCGGGGATAGGGGTAAGGGTGCTGAAGGCCTCCAGGGTGGGTTTCTCGAGCACAAACGATCTGACGCGCGGGGGTCTCTTCAGAGCTGTCGACGATGCGATATCGATCTCGAACTTCAGCCCGCCCAGCCCATACAACGTGTTACCTGAAGGAGTGGCGCCCGCAGGACTTCAAGGGCTTTACCAGCCGGAGGTTCTCGAGTTCACGTTGAGAGAAGTGGCTTCGAAGGCTTCTGAGATGCTGGATGCGGCTAGGGGATACAGCTCGAAGGTGACGGTTGACACGGGACATTTCGCGGCTACAGTCGATCATCACGCAGTCGTGAACTCGAGGGGGGTTAGGTGCGAGGAGAAGTCGGGCATGTTCTTTTGGTACATCTTGGGTATGGCCAGGGAGGGTCAGGAGGTGTCCAGCTTCGACTACCAGCTGGGTTCAAGCCGGACCGTGAGGGGGATTGACGTTGAGTCCACTGCCATCGAGCTTGCTGAGAACGTAACAAGCTCGCTTGGCGCAAAGCGATGCGGGAGCTTCAGGGGATCGGTCGTGCTAGCCCCCTATGCCGCAGAACAGCTTCTATCTCGGCCTTTGGCATGGGCGATCAGCTCCAATAATGTGCAGAAGGGAAGAAGCAGGTTTCAAGACAGACTGAATCAAAGGGTCTCCTCAGAAGCCTTGACCCTCACTGATGATGCATCATTTGTCGAGGGCGCTGCGGCCAGTAGCTTCGATAGAGAAGGCGTCCCTTGCAGACCCCTCACCGTGATAGAGAAGGGTGTATTGCGGGCTTACCTCTACAACACCTACACGGCATTGAAGGATAGTCGGATGAGCACGGGGCACGCATCAGGGAAATGGCGGTCAACCCCATCAGTGAACCCAACGAACATCCTTGTGGACGAAGGCTCTGTCCCAAAGGATGAGATGATTTCGGGTGTTAGGAGGGGAGTTCTGGTCACCCGCTTTTCAGGTTTTCCCAACCCTGTGACCGGCGACTTCTCGGGAGTCGTGAAGGGTGGGTATATGATCGAAGGGGGAAAGGTGGTTCATCCTCTCAAGGAGACGCTGATAACCGGAAATGTATTCGATCTCCTGCTGAGGTTTTCAAGCATCTCCAAGGAAAGGAAGACGATGATTAGCCATGTGCTTCCGTACATGGTTTTCGAGGACGTCTCCATAACAAGTGGGTAGTGGGAAAGAACAGCATCCCAAGGCCTTCGCCGGGCGCCCGTCCAAGGCGTCGCTGCGCAGCTTGGTTACAGTTCCGTCGAACGATTCTCTTATAACGGGACTCCCGATCGATCGATTGGATACGGCTGTGATGAAGAGAATATCGTTCTCTCAGGCCTTCTGCCTCTTCATTATCCTCGCGGTTGTGCTCTGCCCCGCAACCCGTGCTGGAGAGTATGTGCCCTATCTGTACTATGCCTACACAGACAAGCCGGCGTACGTCGTCGGGGACACGGTCATCATTACGGTTGCCCGCGGGAACATAACCTCCAGTATCCCTGGTCAGAAGGTCGAGGTGACTGTCTCCAACTCGAGGAACGTCAAGTTCTTGGATGTTACTTTTCCGTTGGATCAATATCAACTCCCACAGTACGTTCTCTTCGGCCCTAACCAAGAAGATGTGTACCGCATCGATGTATACTGGATCCTCGACGGTCGACCTCTTCAGCCCAACTATGTGACTTCCTTTGTCGTGTATCAACCTGTCTTGGTCGCGGTTACCACGACTACCCAGCCCACTGTCACGGTCACGGTGACATCGGCAACCACCTCGACAACGACATCTATCACTCAAACTAGTGTAACGTTGACCCTGACGAAGACAAGAACGGTCGAGCAGACCACTCGGGAGACGCTGACCCGGTTCACGACGCAGATCCAGACGAAGACTTTCACTCAATCGATGACTTTGACAGCTCTCTCAACGCATACCAAGACCACCACCATTGAGGGAGCCTTGCTGGGAACTTTCATAGTCGGGGTTTCGATAATAATTGCGGGTGCTTTGATCGCTCTTGCACTTGCTAGGGCTTCTCGTTCAGGCCCTCACGCTGGGAGCAGCGGAAAATCCCAGGGGACAAAGGGAAACCGCGGCGGCGACAAAGCAGAGTCGAGCGGCCGGCCCCGGTTCTAACCTCCTGCTATCGGGCTCTCGACCCATGAGAACCTGCGTTGAAGCGATCTGGGGTAGTATAGCTTCCAGTCGAAGTCCAACCGTCCACCCCACTCGCGATAGATTCGGGGATCTATGTAGCTCTTGAGCGACGTAGCTAGGTTGTAGTCGCGTGTCGCCCTCTGGGCTTCAACTTGGAGTTTCAGATTCTCGATATGCGCTCGGTCACTTTGTTTTCGCTTCTCCATCTGTTTTTTCAGTCTCTTCATCCGCTCGGTGTACCGCTTCTTCAGCTTTCTGATGCGCTCCCTCTGCGCCTTGATGGCTCTCCTCTTGGAGACAATCGTTTTCTCTAGGCCCGTTGTAGCCCTGTGCTGCTCCGTCCTCTCCTTCAGCTGCTCGATATAGCCTCCCAGCTTCTTCTTCTGCTCCTCGAGCTTCTTCTCATACGCGGTGAGGCGCTTTCTATACTTCTTCTCCTGATCCATCATTCTTCGTCTGTATTTTTCTGCGTTCTCCCTTGCGTTGGTTTTCCTCTTCTCAAGCCTCTCCGTTTTCCTCTGGAGAGAGCCCTCCCAGCTTCTTGGGATTGTGCGTTTATGGTTACAGACCTTCGCTGCCTCCAGATTGGCCAGGGTTGCAACATGTTTCTTCAAATACTCAGGGTCCTCCGGATCGACCTTCGTTCTTTCAAGCTTGGCATCGACAGCGGTGGAAGCATAGTGGGTGCGGAATACCTTCGCTGAGAGGCCTGTCATGACCTCGTCGAGGAAGGCGCTAACCCGCTTGGAGTCGACGCCGTCGAATAGCGTCGACTCGGCATTGACGCTGAGCTGTCCAAGGTTCTCAACGACCTGCTCCGGCAACTCGGCTCTAATGATTTGGCGGACGGAGTCCTTGCCGATGAAGTCGAAGGTGACTGTGCCATCGCCGTTGAAGCTTATGTGCTCGGGCCTGAGGGTCGAGGCGCCGACTGTGTCCGCCTCCTCCTCATCCTTCTCGTCGCCAACCCTGAACTTGAACTTGTCTATGAGGTAGCAGACCGTCGCCGTCTTCCTCCGCCTTAGATCGTTGGCATCAAGGTTCTCGAGGATATGTTGTTGGACGCTTTTCAGATTCCGACTTAGTTCCCTCGCCTTCTCAAACTTCTCGATGTCTTTCTTCTGTTTTATGATCGAGGAATCCGAGAGCCAGACGTATTTCATCTTGCCACTAAGCTTGTCCCGCCAGCGGGCTACCCACATGGAATCCGGCTCCCAGACCACGGCCTTCCAGTTGCCTGGCGGCTTCGGCGCATCCGGTGAGAGGTTGAGCTCGATGTCCTCCTCACCAGGACCCTCCTTCCAGCGGCCACGCATCGGATGGCTGCCTCGCCCCATGAAGATGCATGAAGGTTCAGCGACGTAATTTGCATTTTCCATTTTAACACCGTCCACCCAGGCGTAGCCGTACTTCTCTTTGTTTGCCATACGTATCGCTTTCCTCCCTTGGGCTATACGCTTCCTCTCTTCCTTGCTTAGAGTCGCCTTGCCTATTCTCTCTTCGTCGACGTAGCTCTGAATCTCTGAGAAGTCGAAGGCCTCGGGGGGAATTCTTTCTCGAATACCCAATGCGTAGCGGAAATCCTTGAAGAAGTTGCCTACGAACCTTCGGTCCTTGACGTAGTCTGTGCCAAGCTTCTTGACCCAGGCGACAGCCATCTCCTCCTGCTTTGGCGTCAGAGGAAGCTCGTTGCCTGTGATTCTGATGCGGAAGCTGTGTGGCTCGTAGCTGGACGGAATCATGACGCCCCGGTGGATCAGCTGCTTCATGCTCGAGGCCCCCCGTCTCCATCATCAGATAAATCATTCTCTCGACTTTAGATGCTGCTGAGGGGGGGCTCTCGATCGCAACGCGTGAGGGATGCCAAGCGAGGCGGCCATCCTCGTCCGTTCGATCGATCACTCCCATGAGCAAAAACCAAATATCCCACCCATCGTCCACAATACCCGCGCCTTGGAACTAGCCCTGGTAGTATAGACGCACGAAAGTGCGGTGGAGTCCGGTCTAGTATAAGCGGCTGTCGACAAAGGCAGATCCCGCTGGATCGCGGGTTCA
>Ga0209636_10003848_pt1 | contig 15331 bp, 9 predicted proteins | sample DeeMarSWOR152_54_FD_187464 | JGI IMG/M metagenome (GOLD analysis project Ga0209636, IMG submission 187464) | Marine sediment microbial communities from White Oak River estuary, North Carolina - WOR-1-52-54 (SPAdes) (version 2) | ecosystem: Environmental > Aquatic > Marine > Intertidal zone >...
ATTATAATAAGAAAGCAGTCCAATCAATACGTATTTATGACACCAGACATCCCACATGGTCCAACGATCTTTCTCTTCGTACGTGCCCAAATAACCATCTGCCAATTGGGTGTTTATAAGTTCTTTAGCGGCATAATCAATTCGCCGGAGCAACTTTTCATTACCCGAATTTTCATATTCAAGTGATGCTGCATGAAGAAATTTACCAACATATTCACCTGCCCATGACTGAACTCCCGGCCTGTTTATAAATGGTTCCAATATGCTGTCTATATCTATTGTTAATAAGCGTTTTTCCAGATTTATCTTCATTCTTTCGCCCAGATATCCCTCATAACCTGGATTTATATATTGCGCCGGTATAAAAACGTCTTTTATTAAATCATTGACAGCATAGTCTACCCGAGAGACAGATATTGTTGTTAATGACAATAGTATTAATGAGTTAAATATTTTTTTCATTTTTATCTTTTCAAAATGAAAGAATAAGCCAATAATATTTATTCATTCGAATTTTCATCTACAATTTTTTTACCCAGGTTAATGATTTCTTCTTCGCCATTTCTAACTCCGAATATGTAACAGGTATATGCCACCTTACTCCAGTTCCACCAGGGAAATAATTCAAAACCTTTTCCCTCCCACGGCAAAAGTTTAATAATGGGAATCGCTTCCACGGGAACGACCCTGCCCCATCCCAGGCCACTTTCTTCATGGTACAAACCCATAATGAAGTGATTGTTATAATTTAGTGGTCCGCCATCGGGAGGATCAGGTTTTACGATATTTTCATAATCCGTATGAAAACGGTCGAAATAAACACCAGGGTAAGGGATGAAATCTCTTACCCATTTTTCTGCACCGTAAATAGCATAATTCCCACCGCCATTGCTTATGTCTACAACATTTACATCATATGCCAGGTACTCGATTTTAATGTAAGGTTTATCTTTAAAGATGGTAATTTCCTGAACACCATCAGGACAGATTTTTTGTGGTGCCCAGCGCATATAAACAGTTTTACTAAAATTATCTTCTTGAATTATTACAGCTTTTGTGAGCAAACCACGGTTGGCTGCTGCATCGATTGAACGGCCCGCAAGATTTAAAGTATCAGGCTTTACAATAAATTCAGTAATTGCTGTTTCCCACTGGGGCTCCCTGCCGGCTTTGTTTTCGGCGTCAAAAGCTCCATAACGTACTTTAATCAGTTCGTTTTCAAGGATAACTTCAAGTCTGCCATCCTGATCCTTACCAATCGTAATACCCTCCCATGTTCTTTCATTGAAGGGATGTGAACAGCCTCCCAGCAATAATATGGCCAGCAGATAATAAGGGAAATATTTGTTCATCGTATTAAGTATGATTATTTCAGTTTATTTATCCACAACTGTAAAGGACCGGTGTTATAATTTTTTGGTGTGATAATATCCATATCCCCATCTCCATCTATGTCGCTGATACCTGCGCCATAGCAACCTTCATTTGAAAGGGTGATAAATTCCCATGGTTCCTGTCCGTTATTTATAAATACAATCAATGGGTGTAATGCCTCTCTGGCAAAATAATCATGGGTTTGTATCAGCTCTCCCGTAACAATATCGATATCGCCATCATTATCCATATCCCCTGCCCGCAGTGAATGGCACCAATCCACCTCCCCAATAACATGTATCTTCCAGTCATCCGGATTGGAAACGTTTTTACTCCCTTCATACCAGAGAACAGGGTGTCCTGATGTTTCTGCATTTGAAAAAATCACATCAGGATATCCGTCATGATTGACATCAGATACTTCAACTTTACAATTATTATCAGTTCCGGGCACTTCATACTGTAAGAACCATCTTTTATCGATAATATGCATAATCCAGACGGAATTAAACGGATTTTCCGGCATTTCCAGCCAATATCCATTCAGGACGATATCCTGATCCCCATCCATATCAAGGTCTCCAATGGCCAATCCGTCATGTCTGTGAATCGGATCCTGTCTGACCTGCCATTTATCCGGAATAACCTGAAAAAAAACATATAGCCAGTTTTCAGCCCGGGCAATGATATCCGGTTGCCCGTTTTTGTCAATGTCAGCAATATCAAATTCCTTGATGTATTCAGCCGGACCGATAATATGTAAGTTCCATTCTGACTCAAGGGCCTTGCTTTCAGGAGATGGATTTTCCAGCCAGAAAACCATTCCTTCGTCGTTACCGTCTAAATAACGACCGATTATATCCAGGTCACCATCATTGTCAATATCTCCTGTTATTTCGTCGCAAGAGCTGTATTTGATTTTGCAGATAACAGCAGGTTCCCAGTTGGGAGCTATAAAAGCAGTAATTTCATGGTTGTTCTGAGCGCTGATAGTGAATAATATTTCTTTTATCCCATCGTTGTTTAAATCAATAAAAAGCGGGTGCCTGCCTGATTTTTCGCTCAGGATTGTTCGTTGGAATTCCAGGGATTGCCCCTGGATTATTCCAGGTAACATAATAAGGGCAATCAACAAAATAAGATGAATAGAATGTGTTCTTCCATTTCCAAGGACCGACTTAAATTTTCTCATTATTAAAATATTTAAAGAATTGAATATCTGACTGTTGCTATTATTCAGACCAAATACCTGTCGACCTTTTACTTGATCAAAACGGCGCAGCCAAAGGCTGCCTGCCTGTTAAGTCTTTTTTCCCTTTATTTCCTGATACATTTTCATTTGCCAGCTTCCTTACCTGGTTTACATTTTACGTCCCCTTCATCGCAATATCGAACCAGGATAGCAGGTCCCGGCCAGTTTATTTCCAGGGCATGTCCTTCAGTGTTGGAGAAAATATGAAAAATGTTGTCACCCTCCTTCAGATACTCAATGGGAACCGGTAACATATGAATGCCAGCTTCATGAAGAATACCGAAATTATCGGCAATCATATTCCCGTTTAAACCAACTTCGTGATTGGCCCCATCTTCAGTAGCTCCCGACCATGAAGTAAAAACCAGGAATGCAGAAATTGAATTGTCCAGTTTTTCAACCTTAATGATGCATTCTTTTTCACGGCCTACTCTAACCCCAAAAACCTCAGGAATAGTATCAGGTCTGTACATGATCACATTAAAATTATGCTGTTTCAAAGCTTTATATTCGACAGGTCTGGTAATATATGAACAACCATTAGCTGAATTGATCTTTGCTGCTATCATTATTTTATCTTCCTGTTGAGGCAACCAGAAATTATCCCATGGGGCCGCATAGGGCGGACTATACTGGGTATTCAGGATACCCTCCCAGGAACCTTTATTTAATCGATATTGCCACTGGGTAAATATTCCATCTCCATCCCAGTCGTAATCAGTGAAATAGCCTATATATTGCACTGAAACCACGTTTTCGGGATGATCGACCTCTGTCCTGAAAGCAATATGCTGATAGGCTGTGTCTTTATCCTGAATCTTTATTACTTTGCCTTTTGCACATTCTTTATCGCTGGAATAATAGATACGAATGGTAACAGAATTGATTACATAATGAGCCCAGTTAAAACTGTAACAGATTTGTTCACCTTTGTAAAATGTAAGTTTATTCTGCCCTTTTTCAAGGTTATTCAAAGGTATCTCAACAGCAGGCTTGCCATACAGATTCCGGTAATAGCAATAGGGACTTCCAGGTGTTGGAGGTTGAGGAAAATCATATAATTCACTATCATTTATTTTGAATTTTTGTTCACTTGTCCCGATATGTCCTCCCCAATACTGGATACAAATTTCTGCTTTAACTGCCTTTACCAGGTCATCAACATCGATGAAAACGGAAATAGAATCTATACCGTTAATTGCACGGCCAGGAGGGGTAATATTACTTTTATAATAGAATTCCTTAAAAATGCTTTCTGGTTGAATTTCAGCATTTATTCTGAAAGAAATGAAAAGTAAGCCTATCAGGCAATAAAAAAATACTTTGGTGTTCATATTTCTACTGGTTTAATAATAATTAAATGTATAGCAGTATATTAATAATTTCATCTTGATATTTTCAGGATTAAATTGGGGGAGTACCTTGTTGTTATTTCTTTCGTCCATTGCCTACGGAGATTACCAAAGGCATATAAGTTGACTCAATTACATTATTTATATCATCAAATGTCCCTGATTGAGTGAATCCAATCGTGAACTGAGCCGGGATAGCAGTCATATAAGTACCACAGCACCGGTATTCACGTCCGAATCCAAAAACAGTCATATTACTTTCCATTGACCAGTATTGATCAGGATGGCTATCCTGCTGGTGGTTTACGATATATAATATGTAATTACATGACTTATCACCGAAGTAGACCCACTCAGGATCCGGAAGATCATCTGTCCAGTTTTCAGTGATAGGTAGTTGCATACCATCAGATCTAACCCAGTAATCATTTTTATCCAACTCACCTCCCGGTGTTCCTTCATACAGGAACCAGTAAGGTGAACCATCAGACTTTAAAAGGGTCATCACAGCGTAGAAAGGGTAAATGTCCCACCTGCAGGCCCATTGATGGTCTTTTGATTCAGTGTAAGTTGAGAAGCGAATAGGACCAATTGCTGTTTGTTTGGCCCACATCAGGTTATCACCTGCTCCGGGATGAAATCCTGCAGGTGAAATATTCGGAATTCCCCTGTATTCACCTGCTGAACCTCCATAAGGCTGGTAGGTTATCCAGTTATTCCCTTCAGGATCATATAAATCCGAAAATCCTGAACCCCATTCCTGGAAATAATATGTTCCGCCTGGTGTTTTAACCTCTGCGGTAGATTGGTATTTATAATAATAGGTATTTATAACCGTTTGCTTTGGAAATAAGGGTGTTATATAATTAATATTGTCATTGTCAAAATAGACTCGGTAATATCTTGGTGTTTCTGCTCTGGAATAGCCCTTCATTATAAAGACCAGATTTCCCTTTGCATTATTGATTGGATTAAAGAGCGAATCTTTATCAAACTGAAATTCAACCAACGGATCGATTATATTCCCTTCCTGGTCAGTTTCGGCCACATATATAGAAGAAGCATCAAAGTCTCCCGGCATTTTAAGCTTCTTCATTATTGGGGTAAAGTTCAAATCGACAGAGGCTGGCTTATCTTTTCTCTCATATTTGCCTGTATTAATCTCAACGGGCAAATAATATTTCTGACCGAAGTCATTAATTAGTCCCAGTGGAGGTGATGCTTTCTTAACGGGTTCAGGTGAATTTGCATTATTCCGCCACAGATGCAGATACCGGAAATCAAGCCAGGCAATACTGATGATGTCAAGATCACCGTCATTATCTAAATCGGCCAGCCTGGTGCCTCCATGACTTTCTTTTCCTTTGTCGATTATTAGCGGGGTCAGATTACCATTTCCATCATTACTGAAAATCATCAGTTTTAATTCCGGGCCCTTGTGTTCGCAGGTAATAAGATCTGCATCGCCATCCCGGTCAATATCTGCAACATCAAGACTATTCATTGACCATGTTGTAATAACGGTATGCCGGATCCAGTTTTTCTGTCCTGAGTCATTTTCAATCGATTCAAACCAGAACAGATTAGCATCGGCTTCAGTGCCCGGGAATCTCTCTTCAGTGACTACAACATCATTTCTTTTATCACCGTTAAGGTCACAAACAATAATTTTGTCACTGTGATGGTATGTACTGCCTATTATATGTTGTTTCCATTTATCCTGAAACTTTCCTTCATTTTCGAACCAGGCTATGATATTAGCTTCCACAGAATTGTTTTCCTTATCCCGTATAGATAGGGCTGCAACAACATCGATATCACCATCCCCGTCCATATCGCCGGTACCAATACCTTCACCATTTGCAGGATTTTCATTGATTTCAATATAAGGCCAATCACCTTTTTCAGGTTGATCCGGAACTGAAAAACAATATATTTTACTTGAATTGATAAGGACTTCTTTTCTTCCCCCTGCAATGATCTGGGCAGTCGTGAATCCCTGACTGCTCACACCATGGTTGCATATTGGCCGGTTACCGAACTGAATGATCTGTAAATCCCCGGCATCATTTTTTTGAGCTTCTATCCAGAACTGTTTATTGCATTGTAGTCCTATGATATCAAGGGTTTTATCACCATCGATATCAGTGATCATCAAAGCATCTATGCTGTCGCTGATGGATTTTTTATCCCATTTTGTTAAAAAGTTGCCCCCCGGGTTAAAATATATCCATTTACCTGAAGTAATGTCTTTATACCCATCACCGTTCAGGTCTCCGGCATCCAGTCCAAACCAGCCGCCACCGGTAAATTTTGATGCAGGATGTTTGGTCCGTTCATCATCCAGTTGAAAATAAGTCCAGTTATCAAGTGGCAGGGGATTCTGGGAATATGTTACTCCTGAAATGAGAAAAACCACAAATAGCAACGAAAAGAATTTCATTATAAAAAGATTTTTAAATTATATGCATAAAAACCATTTGATTGAATGTTTTCCAGAGATATGTTTGTAATACCTGTAAAAGCCCGTTAATGATGGTCATCTCCTTGATGTTTTAATTTATCCATTAATATAACTATAAGAAATACCTAAAAATCTATTGATTCAATCTCAAATAATTCACCATCATATAATTTATTAAGCTCTACTTTGAATCCATTTAATAATAATTGCTTCCCAGTCATCTGATAGAGTATTTTATCCTCTCTTGCTTTTTTTATCCCATACTTTTTCCTTTCTTCCAGTCCATTTATGGTGATATTCATTTCATTTTCATCAGATCCATGGCGAAAAATCCCAATAATTCCTCCTTCTCCTGTCTCTGTGTTTATCCGGGCCCACCCATCCCAATATCCATCGGAAGGTTCATTAAATCCTGGCAAATCCTGTCTGAACATCATAAAATTGTACTTATTTTGCATATTTCTCAACCAATCCGCCCAGCCTTTAATATCTAGTTTTTCTTCATCAGTCAGTACAGTTGGGTCACCCAACAACATTGGAAAGGAACCGGAAATTGTCTTTATTGTCAGTTGGTAATCAGGATCATTAACTGAAGGATTACCAATGACCAAAGAACTGGCAGGGATTACAGGTGTTCTTTTCCAGGCATATTTTCTTATTAGTAAATTGCTAAATGGCGGCGAATCCTCAATATTTGACAACCAGCCAACTTCAGCATGCTTAATAATCGCATAATCATTTAATTGTGGTTTGCCAGCAGTTTCAAAAGTACAATCGATCAATAATTCAGGATCCTCTTTGTGCAGTTCATCGAAAAGGGTCATACAACGATCGAATAATACATACAGGGATTCGTGGTGATCTTTATGGTAAGGATGATCATTTGCATAACAACCCGAAAGTTCCACATCCCTGATATAGGCACTTGTTACAATGGAGAGATCAAGTTTGACATATTTTAGTCCACATTCCCTGATATAAAACAGGATAACCGATTTTATATACTCGTACCAATCGGTTCCCATACAGGCAGTGTATATCTCATGACCAGGATTGTGCAGATTGGTTGGATCTCCATATTTATTTTTAATGAACCACTCGGGATGGCAACGATAGACTTTGCTCCCAGGATGTGCAGATGCCAGGCTGATCCATAATCCGGGTTTCATCCCGAGGTTTACAATACTGTCGAATACGGGTTTAAGACCTTCAGGGAACTTTGTTGAATCAATAATCCAGTCACCACACCTGTCTGCCCAATTCAACTCTTCAACATTATCACCCAGGGTTGAATACCAGCCGGCATCAATAATAAATTCTTCAAAACCACATGCTGCGGCTGATGTTGCGACTGCATAAATCAAAGAATCATTTATTCTGTCCTGGAATGGTCTCCAGGTATTGTATACAAAAACTGGTAATTCTTCAATATTTGAAAGTCTGCTTCCAAGGTTTCTCCTAACAAAATCGTTCACTGGGTTATTAATTACCCACATGGGATCATCTGAATCTTTATAGAGACAGATAAACACAAATGGACTCTCCCAACTTTCTCCTGATTTTAACCATTTTCTGAAAGGGTAGTCATTCTTTTTATGAGTCAGGCCAATTCCAACATGATTTCCCTCCAGGAAAATATCTGTGCATTTCATAACAGATGGAGCCTCATTTCCGAGGGCAATCCCCCTCCTGAGTTGAGGGTTATGAATAATAATTAAAGGATCGTCCCAGTTACCCTCATAGGAACCTTTAATTTCTTTCCTGGCATAATCTTTATAAATATTCGATTCAACTTTATCCCATGATAATCCTAATGATTCAATTTCAAGACTTTCGATTTTAACATCTGTTTTCCCTGTGTTGGTAATTTTTAATTTTTTTCTGATAACAGGTAGTTCAGGATATAATAAATATGTCATTTCAAGTTTTAAACACTCATTTAGTTTTTCTGCTCCTTTAAGGGAAATGACTATTCCATTCCCTTTATAACTGTCGGTAATATCATTGATATCTTCAATATTCCATTTATTATAACCTGTTATTAATGAATCATTTATTTCAAAACAAAACTCATCTGTAGTACCATTTAGAAAGTTAAATACATCACCTTGCAGGATAATTTCATCTGTAAGCATACAACCATTACAATACTTTACGAATGACCTGGTAATGGAATTATTTGAGATTATTAACCTGTCATTTATTTTAATTGTTGATACTTGCTGGAGCTGCGCAATGTTTTCTGAAGCATTAATGAATATCAAATTGATGATTATTGCAATTATTTTTTTTTTAACCATTTCAATTATTAAGTAGTTAAAAGCACAAACACAACTGCTCATAACGAAATTCATTTATTTAAACCCTGGAGATAAAAATGTTTTTACTTATTAGTTTCTGATTATTTTTAATGCAATATCAACTGAAAATTCAGGGGTATTCAGTTTAAGACTGCCACCAGGATGGGATATTAAAACACTCTTTCCTATAAGGTTGCCATCGGTTGGATTCACCCATTCTATTGAATAATTACCTGCGGGTACATCTTCAAGTATTATCTTTTCCTGATAATTTCCAGGGATTGCCTTGTAAAATCCTGGTGAAACCGAGGCAGGTATACAGGAATAATTGATATACATGGCATATTGCTTTCCTGGTTCAGCCATTGCAGTAGCCCATATGTCTGCGGTATCCCGGATAGCCTCATGATTAACTCCACTAAAGCCTGAATAATGGCGCATGCTAATGAAGTCAAATCCATACAAAAAATCCAGTAATACCTTCTTCTGTCTTAATATATTTGTGGTAATTGGACCGCCTGCAGGTTTGTCAGGATCATAGTCGTCATTATATTCCATAAAACCGGCTCCGCCGGCTATCAGGAAAGCCCAGGCATGCACTCTTGACGCATCCACGCCATACCCGTTTTTCCAGAAACCAATTGGATTTGCGACCGGTGACATTGTTTCGATCAATACATATGGTTTATTTATTGCATATTCCTTGCTGAAATCTTCCATGCCTATGGTATATTCCACAGATATCCAGGAAGTTCTTGGATCCATACACCAATCCATAAATTCAGTTCCAACACCATCCTCAAGTGTTGGATGATGAGTCTGTCCGATCAGGTGTTTTTTTGGAAGAATTGCTTCCGTATTGAGAACCTCGTCGATCATTGCACTGATCCAGGGATTAACAAGGGATTCGGAAATCAAATTGAAAAAATCCGGTTCATCTGCTATATCATAGATCAGGTTATCGTACCGGTTTAACTCTGTAACTATCTTATGTACATATGCTTTCTGGTATTCTGTCAGCATATCCTCCTGTAATGTGCAAAAATAATCCCGTTTCGTGCCGACACCTTTCTGTATATTGTTTTTGTCGTTCAGCGCGCAAAGCCCCCATTTTTCATGGTAGGTATCATCCTCCTCTGTCCCGAATCCGTTAAACAAAACTATGTCTACAATGATATCCCGGGAAAGTGCATAGCTCATAAAGCCATGCAGACGTTTAAAATAATCATTGTTCCACCTGTCCAGATCATATAGTCCTTCCTCATTTTTTGCCCAGGGTAGAATAATTGGCTCACCCGACCATCCGGTACCGGGATATGCGCCCGGATATATTCGAGTGAAATTCATACCTGCATCGGCTAGGGTGTTCAGGAAGGTTTGATAGTCAAATCCAGGTGTGATTACGGCGGCATAGGTGTGATCTGATGTGATCAGTATCACCGGTTCACCCTGATAGACAAAATAATGTCCTGATTGATGCGGACTGATCTGAGATGACAACTTTTGTGTTGTTGAAATACATGATAACAGTATAGACAAGATCAATATTTTATATTGCATAAAAACTTCTTTTAATCCTAACGCGTTGTGCTATTAAAATATGGATATTATGGATGTTAAATTTTAATATTAGGCCGTGCCGGCGGAGCGGCCTAATATATATTTGATTATCAACATCATCGTCTCTATTAGCACAACACGCTATAAACATAATTATTATATATGATGTAGATATCTTAAACGAAATCTGAAAGAGTAATGAATATTAAAATTTACAGAACAATCAGTTTTATTAGAATTTGCTCATTATTATTTCTGATTTTCATGAAATAAATACCCTTTGATAACATATTATTTGTTTTAATAACCTCGAGTTTTGAATTTATAATCCTTTCGTGTGTAACTTTGCCATCAATACTCATAATCATAAGACCTGCATTGTGGGGTTCCTGATCAAACTCAATAAAAAGACATTCATCATGTAAAGGATTTGGATAGATCCGGACTGAATTGGTGATGTTAAAGTTTTCCTTCAGGCCAACAGGTTTTTTGACAGTAATTAATACTGTATCGGATATTACAATCTGCTCCCCTTCGCTATAAACCTTTGCTACAATTTTATATAATCCTTCATCTATTCCGTACCAGTCATAATTATAAAGTGGTCTGGGATCACTTTTTAAAAGTTCACCGTTTGAGATAATATCGACAAGTGATATCATGCCATCTGTATCCAAGGCATCCACTTTAATAGTAAGATTTTCCCCCTCAATAAATTCAGCACTATCAGGGGGGTAGGTTATATTCACAGTTGGCAAATCATTTTCAAGCTGTTCAACCTTAACAATTCCCTCTTTTGAGACTGAAAATGCACCATGATCGTCATACGCAATGGTGAAATAGCAATATTCTCCTCTCACTGCATTATCGAAATTAAAGATAAATGGAGATTCAAACAGGGTACCTACTTTTTCCCAATTTTTAAAAAGCTCAACATGAGTAATCTTACCATCGGGATCAGATGCATTTACCTTTACCATGTATGGTTTTCCATCATCCAGAATGGTACCTGAATCGGGTTCAGTTAAATATACCAACGGGGGTTGATTCGGGATAATAAAAGGCAGACTTAATGTACTGTCTTTAAAGACAATAATATCATCGAATGAACTGGGTTGGTACCATGAGTAAACACCAACTTTCCCTGATCTGAATGTTGGTGTGGAAACAGAATCAAAAACCAATGCATTGTTTATCCATATGGTTGTTAATGAATCTCTGTTATTTATCAGCACGGTATACCATGAACCACTACCACCTCCGGAATATGAACCGGTAAGTAAGTCTGATTCCACTCCATTTTCAACCTTTACCAGTTTACACTCAGCCGGAGTAGTATGAATTTTAAAAAGATAATAGTTTTGATCATCCTGTAGGTTAAAAACAGCACCCATCCAATTATTCCATTCAGGCTGTGCTTTTAATGAAAAATAATGGTTTGAAAACGACTCAAGGTTGTAAAAAGCGATAAAGGATCCCATGGCATTTTCTTGCAGGATTTTTAATTCCTGGTCCTGCAAGGACCATGCAGTAGATGTTAGATGCCAGTCCTGAGCTTCATTGTCAGTAAAATTTTCTGAGTATAGGATAGTATCCGGTACCTGGCTAACATAAGTATTAATTTCAATACCCCGTGAAACAGCAGAAAGATATTCATTATCTATAGCACGGGCCACCAATCGATAAACACCTTCTTTTTCAATATTCCATAGAACAGAGTAAGGTAATATACTATCAGCTCCAATCAAAATGCCGTTTGCATAAAATTCAACCTTTCGGACTTCACCATCAACATCATATGCATTGGCTTTAATTTCTGTAATTCCTTTTTTTGTGAGGGAAACATAAGGTGGTGATGTTATTGCGACCACAGGGTAATGATTCCCCTGTCTGCCAAACGGTGGAGCTACAGAAACCGGTGGTGCACCCCCACCTCCGATGCTGTCCGGGTTATTATTGTCAACCACATGCAGGTTTTTAAATATTTTCCTTATATCTCTTGCCCAGGGAGTATTCAAATTGCTTGTAATATCAAATCCCCAGACCGATTCAAACTCGTCTGCAACACGGCCGGCTGGTCCCCATTCTATGACTAAACCATATACATCCCAACCGGTATCATCAACTATATATGCCCCAAAATTCTGAAATCCCCTGGCCAAAATTTTTGCAGGTTCTGTTTCCAGTTGAAATGTATCCAGATTTAACCAGGGAGGGAGTGCAAGCAATGCTCCCATGCGGCATTCGGAAGGGGGAATTCTGATGGCGCCATAGTTATTTTTGGCATAGGCATCGGCTGTATATGCAGGCCATCTGTATCCTTTCGTTACATCATCGTAATAAAGGTTTTTCTTTCCGAATACATTCACTTTCATAACATGCCTGATTTCGCCTCCGGGAACAAGTTCCCCAAGTCTTATTGTACCACCTATTGCCGAAAGTCCTGATCCTCCATGAGCTCCCTTTCGACCATCACCAAAAATATTGACATCTCCAAATGAATATTTACTGGTTGCATATGCGTTTGCATCGCAGTGAGCAAAAGGTTGGGTTTGTTTAATTGTGACACTGTCTTGCATTAATACCGCCAAACCCGAATTTGGTGTAAGGCCATCCCAGTTTTCAGGACTTACGATGAAATCAGCTGGTATCGGAGCCTGTAAATGAAATTTGCCATTTGAGATACATCGGCTTTTATTTCTATCCCAAAGTGCGTCACTTTCCAGAATGGTCATTAAATCAGCATCCGGACGCATTACTATCAGGTCCTCATCAATGGTCATACCCCAGTCAGTGGCGTCCTGTAATTGAGCATGTACATACCTGGCACCTGTTCCGATGGGAGTATTCCAGATGGAAGTATCAGCAAATGGCCACTTTTGTGGATCTCTGGTTTCCTGGGAGATTAATTCCTGAAATGAATCTGTATATATAACAAACATAACAAGAATCGTAAATTTTGAATACCTCATGTCTCTGTTTATATTATCCCTTAATAATACAATCAGATGCATAGATATACTCATCATAATATTTATCTCTGAACAGACAGATTATGACACGCGCATCTGAAAATCATGGGAGTACCTGAAGGTATTGGATGATGCTGGGAGAGAGCTTCAAATAAAAAATATTAGAAGAAAATAACATAACCTGATAAGTAATACCCCCTCTTCAATTGTATTACTTGGTAGATAACCAAATAAAATATTTGAAATTATTTATCTATTAATTCAGTTTAAATCAACTAAGAATGAAAAAAGATAATTTGATTGTTCTTATCACCTGTTTGTTACTCACACAGTTTTTCAGTTACTCTCAGGAGATACCATTTGTCGAATATATTAATTTCAGCAGTGTTAAGCCAACCGGCATTACTCTGGAATATTGCTGGAATGCCCTTGGGGTTGACAGTTCAAACAATATTTATGTTGTTTTCGGAGGTCCTTACAATAAGGTGGAAAGCGGATATATGTTCAAATATAATGCTGATACTAAAAATAAAGAATATCTTGGAAGCTTCATTGATATTTTGAAGGCTAATGATAATTATGAAGATAATGAATCCGTTCCAAAAGGGCATACTGAATTACCTTTTTATAAAGGCATCGTTTATTTTGGCACACAACCATTCCATGACCTATGGGGAGGAACAGTATATGATCTTGAAAACTACAGGGGATCTCACCTGATTGCATACGATACACTATCACAGGAAGTGAAAGACCTTAGTAAGAATAAGGCTGGGGGTGTATTTCAGGATTACCAGGGAATCATGGGTCTGCAGGCCATGCCTGATTCAGACTATATTGTTTGTTTCAGTCATCCAAGAGGGGACCTGCTGCTCTACAATCCTGGCCCAGACTCTGTTGTCAGAATTGTTCCCGGCCCGGTTCAGAACTTTGGATTACATGTTCCCAGATGTATCGTTGTATATAAGACCAAAGTATTCTATGCAATGGGATGGATGGATTCTGATTTATATGTATATGATTTGTCTGATAATACCCTGATTAAAACGAATCAAAAAACAACAGGAGGTTTCTGGAATGGTAAAGCCCAGACATCTGATGGAAGGCATGTATATTTAATGACTGCATTGGGAAACCTATATCACCTTGATGCGGAAACCAATCATGTGGAATTTTTATCCAATGTATTTGTCGGAGATGAATTTGAAGATGCAGGAGCTCCCTATAATCAATATTGTTTATCCATGTCCGTTGATCAGTCATGTTTGTATTTTATCCCAACCAGGACACAGCCCGGGAGTATGGCATCGGCCGGTTACCTGTATAAATATGACCTTACAACCAATATTCAAAAAATGGTTGGATGGGTCGGAAATGGTACCTATACTGGAAACAATATACATGACCGGGAAGGTAACCTGTATTTTGCCTGGCACAACAATTCGATTGACGGAAAATTGATCAGGATTAATCGTAGGGCATTGGAGGACATTTCTACCTCCACTGCGGGAAGTTTTAGGTTTGATTCGGAGGTGACTCAGCCATTCAGCCTGGAACAGAATCGGCCAAATCCTTTTTCAGAAGCAACATCAGTTATATTAAAACTTGAAGTAGAAGCCCATGTAACTGTTGATATATTTGATTATTCAGGGAAAAATGTAAGTTTTCCTGTGAAGGACTATTATACCTCAGGTCAACACCAATTAATGTGGAATGGAAACGATTATTACGGCAAACCATGTAAACCCGGCTTATATATCCTCAGAGTACAGATCAGAACGGCAGACCAGGTTTATGTGCTAAACCAGAAACTAACGAAAATTGACTGATGAAAGGCCAGCTATGGAGTGAAAAAACATATCCGGTTATTAATCTGTTTAAAATAGAATTATTCATTGAATTTATCCTCAACACATAAATAAACTGAATAATATGAAAAGAAATAATCATTGGCTTGCTTATGGTTTAATTTTATTGAGTTTAAATTTTAGTATAAGATTATATGGTCAGAATATTACTTTTAAATACTCTATAGTTGTCCCTGGCATTTCAACGCA
>Ga0209636_10003849_pt1 | contig 15331 bp, 11 predicted proteins | sample DeeMarSWOR152_54_FD_187464 | JGI IMG/M metagenome (GOLD analysis project Ga0209636, IMG submission 187464) | Marine sediment microbial communities from White Oak River estuary, North Carolina - WOR-1-52-54 (SPAdes) (version 2) | ecosystem: Environmental > Aquatic > Marine > Intertidal zone >...
CAAATTTTTTTGGTATCGCTTCAAGATTGAACTCCATCACAACGGGAAGCAATACAGCGCAGGTGAGTCCATGGGGTGTATCAAAGTGTCCGCCTACTGGGTGGGCTAGTACGTGAACATTTCCCAAAAGAGCGTTGGTCATAGCCACTCCAGCAAGAAGACTACCAAGCAACATATTGCTTCGTGCATCCAGATTTTTCCCGTTTTTTACTGCTTTGCGGAGATTAGCGGAGATCAATCTGATGGCATCCAGAGCAAAAACGTCCGTGATGGGGTTTGCAAAAGTCGACACATATGCCTCCATGGCATGTGTTAATGCATCCACTCCTGTCCATGCCGTCGTTCTAGGCGGCAAGGATACCGTAAGTTTCGGATCCAAAATTGCCACTTTTGGTGCAAGAAACCAACTGAGGATGAGCATCTTGTAATTTCGGGAGCTATCGGTAATCACAGCCCCCCTACTTACCTCACTCCCGGTCCCAGCTGTTGTTGGGATTAGTAAGAGTGGGGCTGCTGGATTTTTTAGTTTTCCGACCCCGCAATATTCATTTATCTTTCCAGGATTCGTGCTCATTGCAGCTATGGCTTTAGCGGTATCCATGGGGCTTCCGCCTCCGAGCCCTAAAATTGAATCACAATTTTTTTCTTTGAATAATCCTAGACCTTTCTCCACCGTGGTGTCTTTTGGATTTGGTTCCACGTCGTCAAAAATCGAGATTTTAGAAACGTTTCCTAGGCGATCAATAACTTCTCCCAACAATCCCGCTCTGACGATACCTTTGTCCGTAACTACAAGTAAGCTACGAGTTTGTAAGCTCTCGAGTTCTTCTCCTATTTTTCTAACGCTGTTTGATCCAAATATTATCTTTGGAACGAGGTTAAATTCAAAGATTCTAACCCCTCCTTTTTATTTTTTAGTTGACGTATTTAGCTTTTGGGCGGGAATTTAAAAATCACAGAATTATTCGACAAATCCCCACCCAAAGGTATTTAAATACAACAAAAATACCACAAAAGTGGAAGAGTGAAAATTTGGAAAAAGGCATAGCGGCTTACTGGTTGGTTGTTATACTCGTTGTTGGTCTAGCGGCAGGCGCAGGGATAGGATATTGGCTAGCCCCAGAGGAAGAGGTAGCACCACCACCTGAGGTAACCAGAAAAATAGGCGTGGTCATGTGGTGGCACCACGATGAGGGAATATGGTCGCCCAGCCACGCCAAAGCAATAGAAGCATTGGAAGGGAAGTATGATCTTGATATAACTTGGATTGAAGAAACTGGTATAGCAGATGTTGAGCAAATTATAAGAGTTGCAGCGGGAATGTATGACATTGTCTATGTAGAAACCGATGAATTTGAGGAGGCCACCAAGACCGTGGCTCAAGAGTATCCAGACGTTTATTTTGTCCAGGAGTGGGAGGCAACAAAACTAGCGTCTGACTATTTCCCATCCAATGTCGTTGCCCTCAATGCCTACGACGCTTATAAAGTTAACTTCTTGTTAGGGGCGGCAGCGGCGAAAATAACAAATACAAACAAGCTTGGGATCATACTGGCTATAGCTGGCCCAAGGAGCTTCCGTATAGTATCTAATGCTTTCAGGGAGGGGGCCCGACATGTCAATCCGGACATAGAGGTAACACAGGTGGTGATGGACGCATATTCGGATCCATTGAAGAGCAGAGACACCGCAGCAGCTTTTATCGAAGATGGCATCGATGTCATATTTGTGAACCAGGATGACTACGCAGCCACACTAGAGGCGGCACTACATGAAAATGTCTACACAATACAGCAGTACATAGATGTTACACCTTATTATCCCGACACCATAATCGGGTGCGGAATTTGGGATTGGGAAGTGGAACTCGACAAAGTTTTGAATGCCATAGCAGAGGACAGGTTTGCAGAATTCAGAGCGGAGAACTGGCAGCTGTTTTTGTCATTCGAATATAGGTCTCTTGATATACCAATATGGGGAAATATGGTACCTGAATCTGTAAAGGATTACATAGCAGATTTAAGGAACGATATTATAGCGGGTACGGTAGTAGTCCCAGAAATTACGACATGGCTCTGAGGCTCTGTTCAACTTCTTGGATGCTCAGTGATTTCGGCGAAGAAGGTTTAGTTGTAAAAAGTAAAATCAATAAGTACCATTACAATTAGTTTTCTTCTTTTTCAAATGCTTTTCAAGTTTTTGAAGGAGTTCATTCATAAAGGAGGGGATCTGGAATATTAGTATCTGGTTAAGGTTATCTTGGTGGATAAATAGAAAACTAAAAAAGATTGATCATTCTCTTTCGTAAGGTATACCTAAAGCAGATGGCATTCCTGATTTTTTACCCAAGATGCCCACTAAAGTCAGTGCTATGATTACTCCAATGTGTGGTAACACGACCATGAATTCTGGCGGTATGAATATGATTCCAGCAACTTGTAATCTCGTTTGGATTCCTATCAATGATGAGAAAAAAATTGAACCAAGTAAAACACCGGTGGGTGACCATCGCCCAAACATTATTACAGCAAACGCAACCCATCCATATCCCGCGATCATTTTATAGGTAAATCCCTGGAGGATATGGACGGCAAGATACGATCCCGCTACCCCCATGAGCCCTGCACCGATGATATTACAAATCCATCTTATTCTGTAAACATTGATCCCCGCGGCATCGGCCACTTCAGGACTCTCTCCTGCTACCGTTACAGCCAAACCTTGTTTTGTCCAGCGAAAGAAGATGAAGAAAAACACGAACAAACCGATGGTTAGATAAAAAATTGGATCGAGAGAGAGGAAAATGTCACCGAATCTTTCAGGCACGCTAAATCCCATGGGAACGAGCACGAAATAAAGAAATCCGGCCAAACCCTCTGCCAAGAACCATATTGCAAATCCGATTACTATTTGATTTAGCTTATAACGCACCGATAAAACGGACAACAGCACACCGAATACGGCTCCACAAAAGAATCCAAATAGTAAAGATATCCAAAGAGATTGCCAATGAAAATAGGCAAAGATCCCTGAGAAGGTTCCAAAAGCCATGGTGCCTTCTATGGCAATATTGTAAACACCAGACTTCTGGCTCAGCAGTCCCCCTAGAGCGGCCAATCCTATTATAGGGAAAAACGACAATACTGCACTAATCGGTTCTATAAATCCCATCGTCAAGTCAACCTCCCTTCAACCATTTCACTCTCTTAAGTAAAACTGGCAAAAAGACAATAATAAACAGAAGCCCAACTACTATTTCACCAAACCGACGAGGCATACCTGCAGCACTGAGACCAATCGTGCCTACGAGAACAATTGCTACAAGTAGGGCTGCGAAAGGTATCAACTCTGGCTTATTCTTTGCAAACAACGCAACAGCTATAGCGTAAAATCCATACATCGCGGAAATGCCTTCCTGAAGACGGAAAAATTCCCCGAGAACTAACGATGTTCCTGCTAAAGCGCATATACCTCCGCTTATTACTGCGGCTAACATTATCGTTCTCTTAACATTTATTCCATAGCATGCAGCGGCCGACGGGTTATCGCCCACCACTCGCATTTTATATCCTAGCACAGTTTTTTTAATTAGGAAGTAGGCGAAAAACGCTAGAATCAACGCTAGTATAAATGTACTATTTAATGGATATTTAATAAAAGGGAATCTCGTTTCGACAGGTATGGGTTCTGTTCTGGGATAAAGTGTCCCCCAATGCCATGGTCCAACAAGTAAATAGGTTAACAAAGCAAAAGCTACAAGGTTTAGCATCATAGTAATAACAATATCATTAACATCCCATTTTGCTTTTAAAAATCCTGCGACTCCTGCATAAGCACCCCCCGCCAAAATACTCGCGATGAATGCAAAAAGTATTTTTAGATAAGCTGGGATATCCAAGAACAGACATATACCTACGGTCACTATACTTCCAATAATTATTTGTCCCTCTGCACCAATATTCCAAAACCCAGATCTAAATGCTACCGCTACTCCAAGTGAAGCAATTAACAAAGGTGTGGTCCTCTTTAATACTTCCAATAAACCGTTCACTGAACCAAGAGTGGAGCTAAAGAAAGTACCAAAAGATTCATCTATAGCTACTCCCGTTACCAGACTCGCGATAAAGATGGCTACGACAAGACATAGAACTACTATCCCCCCGTAGAAAAGCCCAGATATTACTTGACTTTTTGACACCTTTACCATTTTCAAAACAATGCCCTTTTCCACTTATCCTCCTACTTTTTAAAACTCACGCAAGATGGTTCGGGTGAAGGCTTGATTAAGAGACCAACAAACGATAAAATTAATTAAAGATGGATCTCAAATACCTAGAAGTGATTTATTGGCGAAGCCACCCACAGAAGTAAAAATTAAGCGCGTTCTTAGGAAACTTGGTAAGACGGCGATGTTCAGGAAAAGGAAAGCGCGCGTGCGAAAGTTCCGCACTAAGAAGGCGAAACCCGGAGAAACCATCATAGAGATGAAAGGGATTACCAAGAGATTTCCGGGCGTCGTCGCGAACGATCACATAAATTTTGACTTGAGAGCTGGGGAAATCCATAGCATACTCGGCGAAAATGGAGCTGGAAAGACAACTTTAATGAAGATTCTCTACGGGCTCTATCGACTAGATGAGGGAGAAATTCGATTTCGCGGCAAGAGGGTGTCTATCAAATCCCCAAAAGACGCGATAAATTTGGGCATAGGGATGATCCCTCAGTCCTTAATGCTCGTGCCAACACTAACCGTTAGAGAGAATATTATACTCGGGTACGAGCCCTTGAGGGGACCTTTCCTAGACACCAAACAAGCTGAGAAAAAGATAATCGAGCTCCAGAAGAAGTTTAAACTGGGGGTTGATCTCAAAGCTAAACCTTGGCAGCTTTCGATCGGTGAGAAGCAAAGGGTGGAGATACTTAGGGCTCTCTTTCGGGAGGCAAGAATCCTTATCATGGATGAACCAACTTCAATGTTGTCGCCCGCTGAGAAAAAGGAATTAATGAGATCTCTGCAGAAAATGGCCAAGGAGGGGATAGCGTCTATTCCGTTCATTACACACAAAATGCCCGAGGTAATGGCGATAAGCGATCGCATTACCATCCTTAGGAAAGGGGGAGTAGTGGATGTTCTCGAAACCAAGGATGCCACCAAAAGAGGGCTAGCCCAAAAAATGGTCGGGAGGAGAGTGTTGTTTTATGTAAAAAGGCGCCCCACTAAGAAAGGGAAGAAGATTCTTGAGGTAAAGAACCTTAGAGCTCTAAGTGATAAAGGAGTATTGGCTTTAAAGGGAGTTTCCTTTTTTGTGAGAGAAGGAGAGATCCTCGGGATAGCGGGTGTAAGCGGAAACGGGCAAAAGGAACTGGCAGAGGTTATCGCGGGTCTTCGACATACCACAGCTGGTAAAGTGATTTACAAAGGTAAGGCTACCGCGAATCGTTCGCCCAAGGAAATCAGAGATCTTGGAATCGGATACATCCCAGAAGAAAGAATGGCAAGAGGGATAGCGCCAAATCTCTCCGTTGCCGAAAATTTAGTTATTGGAGCTCACACAAAACCTCCATTCGCCCATCGATGGTTTCTCCCCTTAGACAAACGATGGTTCACCAACCCTGATGAGGTCAATAAGTACGCCAAAAGGTTGATCAGAGAGTATAACGTGGAGCCCCCTAGCGTAGAGAAGCCAGCAGGAAAGCTGTCCGGGGGGAACATACAGAGGCTCATATTAGCTCGGGAGCTTTCTCGCGACCCGGATTTCCTTCTGGCAGACAAGCCGACAGCGGGTCTCGACGTTGGCTCTCAAGAATTCATCCGTAAGCTTTTGATGAAAGAAAAGGAGAGAGGAAAAGCAATCCTATTGATATCCGAAGATCTGGATGAAATAATGATGATAAGTGACAGGATCGCGGTAATGTATGAGGGAGAAATTGTGGCGATCGTTTCAACTAAAGGAGCAAATAAAGAGAGAATCGGATTGATGATGATCGGAAGAAAGAAGTTTAAAGAATAAATTGTTTCAGCTTAAGCCAATTGGCACCGATGATAAATCGATCCCCCTCTGACGCACGTTGACTAGGTTGCCTCGGAAAATTACCTGAATACGAAAAATTTTTTAATGTGCCAAGGCAATTTGACCTGGATTCAATGGAGAAAAAAATCATTGAAAACGGAATTATCGTAACAATGAATTCGAAAAGAGAGATCCTCAAAGACAGTGCTATCTTTATTGAAGGCGACAAGATTACTGACGTCGGCAAAAAAGGTGTAATAAAAAAGGAGCATAAGGCTGACGTAACCATAGATGCAAAAGATAAACTTATCATCCCCGGTCTCGTTAGCTTACATTTTCACTCGGATAATATGTCAAGGGGTGTTGGGGAACATATGGGCCTTGGTGAATGGCTTGAAAACATTTACTATCCTATGCTCGTTGCAATGAAACCAACGGAGGCTTATTATACAGCCTCTCTTGCATATGCTGAAGCTCTTCTTTCTGGGACAACTATTGTTAACGACATGTACATCCGCCTTGAAGATTGCGCCAGAGCAGCTGAAGGGATAGGCGTTAGAGCAGTTTTGTCAAGTACAACCGCCGATCTAGCTAAAGGATTAGAAAGTTTGGAGGATAACGAAAGAGCCTTCAAGCTAAAAAATGGATCGGCAAATGGAAGGATAAACGTCTGGTTCGGAATTGAATGGATACCAATATGTTCTGAGGACTTTATAAGAAAGGCCAGAGAATTTGCGAATAAGTACAAAACTGGCATTCACATCCATTTAAATGAATCGAAGGGGGAAGTCGATACTTGCTTAGAGAAATGTGGTAAAAGACCTACAGAGCTTGTAAACGATCTGGGGATGCTTGGTACTGACGTGATCGCGGCACATTGTGTGTGGCTCTCGGAAGAAGAGAAAAAAATTTTTGCTAATACCGGAGCCCATGTGGCCCATTGTCCGGTGTCAAATATGAAACTGGGGAATGGGATCGCTCCAATACCCGAATTAATGAAACTTGGGGTGAACGTTGGCCTTGGTCCGGACGATGCCCCTTGCAACAACACGGTTAACATGTTTGAAACGATGAAGTTCGCCTCCTTGGTTCAGAAAGCGAGGCTTCTTGATGCGGCGCAGATGCCAGCTGAAACCGTTATGGAGATGGCAACCGTAAATGGGGCGAGGGCGCTTGGGATGGAAAACGAGATAGGATCTATAGAGGTGGGAAAAAAGGCTGACATAGTTTTGCTGGATTTAAGAGCCCCGAACATGAGACCTCTGTTCACGGAGGAATATTCCAATATTTATCAACACCTAGTGTACGTAGCTCCCGCGAACGCCGTTGATACTGTTATAGTGGACGGAAAAATAGTTGTCGAGAGCAGAAAGTTAAAAACCATGGATCTTGACGAGATAATCGATAATCATCAAGAACACGCTCAGGATCTGATTGAAAGGAGAAAAGAGTACTTATAATTTTATAAAAATTTTCCTTCGGCTTTTTTAACCACATCTCTGAATACACTAACAGCTTTTTCCAAATCTTCCTTCTCAATAACTAAGGGGGGCTGAAAACGTACTCGGTTGTAATATATTCCGCCCCTTCCGATTATAACTCCTTCTTTGCAACATTCCTCAAGGATAAACCTCATCATCTCGCCGGGCGCCGGCTCCTTGGTCTTTTTACTTTTTACCACTTCCATGCCTATCATGAGCCCCATCCCTCTAATATCGTCGATGATTTTGGAATCTTCCCCTATTTCCCTAAGTAATTTTAAGAGATAACTGCCTAGCTCGGAGCTTCTTTTTGGTAGGTTATTCTCTACTATAAAATCCAAGTTAGCTATAGCCGCCATGCAACTCACCGGGTTCCCCCCAAAAGTCGAAAAGTGGGGTCCTTCATATTCTTTAACAAGTTCAGCTTTGGCACCAACAGCCCCAATTGGGATCCCATTTGCGATGGATTTTGCCATCGTTACAAAGTCTGGCTTGATATTGTAATGCTCAAACGCAAACATCTTGCCTGTTCTTCCAAATCCCGTCTGTACTTCATCTATTATCAACAAAATGTTTTCCTCATCGAGTATTTCTTTGAGAATTTTAAAGTACTCTGGGGGTGCGGGAATACATCCGCCTATCCCGAGTTCTGTCTCGGCAATGAATGCCGCCACCCGTCTAGAGGTGGATGTTCTTATTATCTCTCTTAGAAACCTTGCACAAGCATAATCGCAGTCCGGAGGGCCTTCTTTTTTGTCCATAGGACATCTATAGCAGTGATATGAGGGCGCATGCATTGCTCCAGGAGTGTACGGTCCAAGACCCGCTCTCCAAGAACCCAATCCACTCAAACTCATGGTCATCCCACCCCTGCCGTAGAACCCTAATTGTTGTCCTATAAACTCGAACTTTCCCGTTGCTTTCTTTGCAAAAATCAGCGCGTGTTCGTTTGCTTCCGTCCCACTGTTGCAGAAAAAAAATTGGGCTGGATCTATCGGTAAAATCCTAGCTAAACGTTCGGCTAATTCGGCCATGGGGGCCGAGTAGTATAAAGTTGAGACGTGAAAAAGTTTTTCAACTTGATTTTTTACTGCGGAGGCCACTTTCTCGTTAGCATGGCCCGTGCCAACGACAGAAACACCCGCGAAGCAATCGATATACTCTTTTCCATCAGAATCCCACAATTTTGCCCCTTTCCCCCTAACAAAAACGGGGTCTAACCAAACTTCCACACAAGGCATTATATATTTTCTCTGTAACTCATGTATTCTTTTTTTAAATCCTTCCTTTTCTTTCATGTTTTCACTTTTATTTACTTTTCAGTCCATCATTTGACGTGCTTGCTCATTAAATATATTCCCCTAAGCTTTTAGCGCACAACGTTGCTCTTGGTTTTTAAATAAAACTTTCGATGGTTCCTCCGAAGTTGGTAAAGGTTTCAATTCCAAAAACTTTTGGATCTCAATATAATTCTTCCGACAGTAGAACACGTTTCAAACAGGCTATTGGGCCTTTATAAAAATAAAAAAATTGCGTAATGGCATGCAAATCCTTAAATTTATGGAAAGAAACGCTTAGAGGGGAAAATGAAAAAAGAAAAAATTTTGCCACGAATAGAGGAAAAGAAAGATGGGCTTTTGAAGTTTGCATCCAAGTTAATTGAGTTTAAAACTCCAAACCCACCGGGAAAAAATACTTTGAAAGCCCAAAAATGGCTTGCGTCTGAATTGGAAAAACTTGGAATGAAAGTAGATATGTTTGATGTATATCCAGACGAACCAGATGTTATCGGAACTCTTAGGGGAAAAGAAGGAAAGAAAACGCTCGTGTTTAATTGTCATATGGATGTTGCGCAAGTGAAAGAGGATGAAAAATGGGATTTTGATCCTTTTAAAGCAAAATATGATAAAAAATATCTTTATGGGAGAGGTTCCACGGATATGAAAGGTGGGCTAGCATGTGTATACTTTGCTATAAAAACATTGGTCGACTCTGGCATCAGTTTGAAGCAGAATGTTATGTTCCAATCAGTGATCGGTGAAGAGGCAGGGGAGCCAGGAACTAGAAAAGCCTTGGAGAAGGGATACAAGGGTAATTTTGCCTTGACTCCGGAACCCAATAATTTAAAGATACAGGGGCAGGGCGGGGCTGTAACTCTCTGGATAAAAATAAAAAGTTCAAAAGTGTATCACGATGGTATCAGATATAAGATGATCCATGCGGGCGGAGGAATCGAGGGCGGGCACGCTATAGAGAAAATGTACAAGATATTAAGGAGCATGCAGGAGCTGGAGCGCTATTGGGCTGTGATGAAGAAGTATCCTGGTGTTCCCCCAGGTGCGAATACAATAAACCCAGCTGTAATAGAAGGGGGAAGACATCCTGCATTTATCGCCGATGAATGTAAACTGTGGTATACAATTCACTTTCTTCCGAATGAAGATGTAAATGATATACAAAGGGAAGTTGCAGATCACATAAAAAAAACCGTGAACTCGGATATATGGCTCAGGAAAAATCCACCACAGTTGGTCTGGGGGGGAGAATCTTTAGTTAGGGAAAAGGGGGAGGTATTTCCATCAGCGGAGGTCGACAAAAATAATCCAAACGTAAAATTACTATCAAAGACTTACGAAGAAGTATTCAGGAAAAAACCAGAAATATCTATATGGCCATCCGTTTCAGATGCTGGATGGTTTTCAAAGGTCAAGATACCTGCCGTGATATGCGGCCCCGGAGGTTTGGAGGACGCACACGTAGTAAACGAAAAGATAGCGATTAAGGAGATGCTGGACGCAACAAAACTCTATGCAAGCTTCATCCTTAACTTTTGCCAGCCTGTTTAAAGGGATGGTAAAATGAAAAAAATCGTTACTCCAAAAAAACTACCAAAAACGGTGGGATACTCCCAAGCGGTTAGAGTTGGAAACTTTTTGTTTATCTCGGGACAAATTTCAGAAGATTCAAAGGGGGAAATCGTTGGCGAAGGAGATTTTGAAAAACAGACAAGACAAGTGTTTGAGAACTTGCGCGCTGTAGTAAAAGCAGAAGGGGGGAGCTTGGAGGATATCGTAAAAGTAACAGTACACCTAACAGATATGAATAATCTCGCTAAGTTCAGGGAGATTCGTTCGGAATACGTTAAGCGAGATTACCCAGCTAGTACCCTAATAGAAGTAAAAAATTTAATATCAAAAAAGCTACTCATCGAAATCGACGCTATTGCTTCACTTGAAAAATAATTTTTATTCCTCTTCTACAAATGCTACAACCCTGCAAGGAGTCGACTCACCGCCGATTATCTTTAGCGGAAAACATCCGATTAATGCCCTCCTATTCAGCACTTGGTCTATATCGCCTCCAATATTCTCTACATGGATTATTTCAAGTGGTTTCGGGAATAACGTGGCATGCATCATATGGTCCATTTCCGCTGGGAATATCTCCTCCAAAGGTTTTCCCAACTTTTTCTCCGCTTCTTTAGCTACCAAGGAGTTCATTTTGCGGAGGCATGTATTCATCGGATGATCTGCAGAACCACAATCGACACCGATCCACTTAAACTTCATCTTTGCACACCAATCTTTGAATTCTCTATGCGGCCCCGGATGTTTATAGAAGTATGCTACCTCATCAGGCTCTTCCGCCCCAACGTAGTATTTGTGAAAACCTGTATGGATAATCAAGATATCTCCTTCTTTAACCTCAACCTTATCTTCGATATCTTTTGGTGTGTAAATCCCATACGCGCCGACTTTGCTCACATCCGCTATCGCGCCTTCACCAAAGAGTTTGTCCATGGGTAAGCTACTCAAATCTCTTCCCTTTGGATCAAAGTGTAATGGGCCATCTAGATGGGTACCGATATGAGTTGTAAATGTAAGCTCTTGTTGAGCATAGCCATCCGTGGATATCCTATTCACGTATCTAATTGTTGGAGATTTTCCACCGGGCCAAGGGGGTGTCTGCACGCCCCAAGGTTGCGTTAAATCTATAGCTCTTAATTTTTTCAAATTATCACCCCTTTTGATTCGCTTCATGGCTTGGCCACAGCTCTCCCAATTATCTTTCCTTGCTTTAACAATTTTAAGGCTTCTGGGATATCGTCTAGTCGAAATGTTTGTGACACAACTGGATTTATTTTTTTCTCATGCACCAACTTAACCACATTCTTCAAATCCTGATGGGTATAAGAAACAGATCCAAACACTTTAAGTTCCCCAACAACTAAATTTAGTGGACTTAATTCCAACTTATCCTTTGTGTATCCGATGATCACATATCGTCCTGCTTTTTCTAGGCTATCTAAAGCATTCGCCATCGCTTTTTTTGTCCCTACTAACTCAAGAACTACGTCGGCCCCCCCTCCCCCATCTGTTAATTTTTTTATTTCTCCTCCCACATCAGAGACAGTAACATTTACAGTGGCGTCGGCCCCCAATTTTTTTGCCAACATAAGTTTCTCATCCGAAACATCCGTGACAATGGTTTTCGCTCCCAAATGCTTTGCCAATTGGAGAGCGTTAGTACCTAATCCGCCGAATCCGTTGATCATTAAGACTTCTCCTTTTTGTAGTCCAGCTATATCTACTAAGCCATGATAAACAGAGGCGGTAGCGCAGGGCAAAATGGCCCCAACCTCATACGAAACATCAGTTGGAAGCTCCACCAAAGTTCTTTCTACAGTTTTTACTACCTCGGCGTATCCCCCATCGATTGTAAAACCGTGCTGATCCAAATCAGCGCATAAGTTCTCATGACCAGTTTTGCAATAATGACATTTGCCGCAACTGACTTTATTGTCAAGGACGACTCTGTCGCCTTTATTAAATTTGTTTACGTTTTTTCCTACCTCAATTATTTCTCCAGCTATCTCATGACCCAACGTGAGGGGCAACTCTCCCTTCCAGGGTGTAAGGGTTCCATCTAGAAAGTGTAGATCGGTATGGCATATACCAGCAGCTTTAACCTTCACAAGAACTTCATTGTCCCCCATTTTTGGGATTTCAATTTCCTCTACTTTCAGCGGTTTTTCAGGACCATAATACCGTATTGCTTTCATTTTGACCGCTAAAGAATAAGAAAAACTTATTTAAAAATATTTGCTAAAAAGTGTTTCACAAAGTTAGAATCTATTTTGAACCAACCAAAAAACTTGGCAATCTCGTCGGCGAGTGGATATATGTTACCGGTATTTCTCAGCCATTGCCCTAAGCGCTTGCTTGAAGCAATCTATCGGCGCTCGTAATACACCAAAGCCAACTGTACCCATGCCTGGCTTTCGATGAGCCACGCCTGTATTGATAAAAGGTAGGATTCCCGTGTCCATGACTTTCCGGAGATCGATACCTCGAGGTATTCCCTCGAAATTCAAAAAGGGAATGGAAAGGCTGCTATCTTTTACTACGCATATCTCACCCATTTCACGCGTATAATTTGCTGCGTCGAGTGACGAGCCGCCAACTACCTGAACCACTGCTGGAGCGGCCGCCGAGGCGAAGCCACCAAATCCAGCGCACTCGGTGATTGCGCTATCGCCGAGGTCAGGGTTAGCATCCTCCTCCATGAAACCTGGGAAGAAGAGGGTCTTGGGCACCTCGGCGGGCGCGACGAACCACCGATTGCCTAGTCCGCTAACTCGAATACCAAAGTCGGTGCCATTGCGGGCCAAAACCGTGACGATTGTTGAGTGCTCGATGTTATGCGCAGCATCGAGCGTTGCTTTGCAAGCGGGCATCATGATATTCAGGAAGAAAAGAACGTTGTCACCCGCGAACTTGGCGACCTCGGCTACGTCGCGCTTTTCGAATTCAGTCTCCGCTAGGTGGGGCGCCATTAGCTTCAGGAAAATCAAACCAGCTGCGACGTTACGGGTGTGGAACTCGTCGCCCATGTGCAACGCCTGAGCCACGATGCCCTTAATATCGATAGGGCCCGAGCGCTTGAGGGCTTCGGTTAGCACCGGCGCGAGCGTTTGTTTCATCCACTTCAACCGTTTGATGGTCTCATCGCCGTAGGCACCATAGCGAAGCACCTTGCCCACACCCTCGTTGAAGTTGCAATAAGCGCGGTTGCCGTGCTCCTGATTCTCCACTATAAAGACCGGCATCGAGGGTGAGATGATTCCAGCCATGGGTCCAACCGAGTCATGCTCATGGCAGGGTGAAAACGTGAGTTCTCCGCTCTCCGCCATTTTGGCCGCGTCCTTCTCGTCATCGGCCCAGCCCTCGTACATAACTGCTCCTATTATCGCACCTCGCATCGGGCCGCACATTCGTTTCCATTCGATGGGAGGGCCCGCATGTAAAATCGTGCGCTCAGTCATATTCGGGATAACATCGATCGCCGGCTTGATGCCGATGAGCACTGGTTTTGCGGCGAGGATCTTTTCGACAGCTCGCTGGTTTGCCGAATCTATCTCAGGCCTATCCAAATCCGATAGCAATCCCGCAAGTTGCAGGTCTCCACCGGCGGGCGGGCGCCATTCGACGTGGATAACATCGGCACCTTGGGCGCGGAGGCTATCATAAAATGATTTCAGGCCGATGTTTATGACCTTGGGCTTCCGATCGAGGATTTTCATTCGCTCAGCCTCCGCCACGCCCTTCCCTTGCTAGCTATCAGCGCCGCCAACCTCGCCGCCTGAGCATTGCTCGGCATGACGATCACCCCAGCTTTCCTGAGCTTTCGCTCCTGTTCAGCTAAGCCCTGGGGGTCATCTGGGGTGCCGCAGATCGATGCGACCACCGAAAGATATCCCCTGGTTTTTTCAGTCGCAGCTTTCGCCTCTTCTATCGCCCGCGCAAGCTCGCTCGCTGGGTCAGGATGAGCTCCATATCCGAGCACGACGTCGAGCAAGATGACCGCGACATCCAAACCCTTAGCCTCTCGGAGCAGGCGTTCACATCTCAGCTTGAGGCCGATCATGGGGTGGGGTCCTTCCCGCGTGAAGTCCTCCGTGCCCATGTCGACGCACGTGTGTTGCCTGCTGTGATGGGGGCTCGGCAACTTGAGTCTCGGCTTCAGGGGGACGTTGGAGTAGATGCCGCCTAGGAATCCCCCGAGGACGACGATCGCTTCATCGCACAGGCTACCGCCGGAGAACAGCCCTCGCAGGTACTTCTGTCCATATACTAGGCGCGAGTACTCCCCCTCGGCGATTCGCTTCACCTCGTGCAAGGGGAGTGTAAATTTGATTTCTTTAGGTTTTTCACCTCGGGCTAGGGCAATTGCCTTCGCGGCGGCGTCCTCAAGCGTCAGGGCTGGAGTCGCGCCAGCTCGAGAAATTTCCGAGGGGTTGCCACCCAGGAAGCAAACGACTGTAGGTTTTTTGATTTTTTTAGCAGCTCTCAGCACCTTTCGTGAAACGTTCGCTGAGGGAGGCTTCGAGACCAACACCAAAACTTTAGTATTTTCATCTTCGGCCAAGAATTTGAGGGCTGAGAGGGTTCCCATGCCGTCGACGCGCTGCGAGAGGTCACGTCCGCCCACACCTATCGCGTGGGAGATGCCCAGCTCCTTGCTCACGAGGCATGTTATCTCCTGAATTCCCGTGCCGGCTGCCCCCACAACTCCTATGGGCCCGCTCTTCACCGCGTTTGAGAACCCAAGTCCGATCCCGCCCACGATCGAGGTTCCAGCCTCCGGACCCATGAGCAGAAGGCCTTTTTCGGCCGCCAAATGCTTCAGCTCTATTTCATCTTCGAATTGAACGCCATCGCTGAAGATCATGACGTGCTTGCCCGCATCCAGCGCCTTTCTCGACTCCCGTGCAGCGAAGGCCCCGGGGGTGGATATCAGGATGAGGTCAGCGTCGGGCGCGGATGCCATCGCCGAGCC
>Ga0209636_10003850_pt1 | contig 15330 bp, 8 predicted proteins | sample DeeMarSWOR152_54_FD_187464 | JGI IMG/M metagenome (GOLD analysis project Ga0209636, IMG submission 187464) | Marine sediment microbial communities from White Oak River estuary, North Carolina - WOR-1-52-54 (SPAdes) (version 2) | ecosystem: Environmental > Aquatic > Marine > Intertidal zone >...
TAGGGCAAGCAGGAAAGTGGGGATAAAATACCCCATGGCCTGAACCCAAGTCATGTTTCCCAGTAAGGGATGACTCCTGGGAGTCACGTTAGCCACGACGTATTCCATTCCTCCCACCTGATGGATGAGGAAAGGAAGGGCCAGAAAGATTCCTGTGATCATCACGATTCCGTTAAAAATATCCAGATAAGCAACAGAAATCATTCCTGCGAGCAGGGTATAGGTAATGACAAATACAGCGACAATGATTATCCCCGCTCTGATGGAAATTTTTCCTTCGGTGATGATATTAAGGACCCAGCCTCCTCCCCTAAACTGGTAACTGACAATGGTCACGTAGGCAATGATTGTAGCCAGGGTAGCCAGAATCCGGGCCCATTTGTTGTACCGGGCTTCCAGGATATCAGGGACAGTGAATTGACCAAAGCGTCTGACTTTACTGGCGATGAAAAAGACGATGATGATGCCCAGCCAGCCACCGCTGCTTCCGATCAAGGAGGAATACCCATGATTATAGCTGAGATCAGAGACACTAAAGATATCTCCTGAACCTATCCACGTTGCAAGGAGAGTTCCCACCAGAATTGGAGCGGTTAAGGTTCGGCCAGCGACCAAGAAATCTTCTTTGCTTTTTAATCGCCGGACCAGACGCAGCCCGAAGATGAAGAGGAAAATGAGATAGAGAAGGATAGCCGTCAAATAGCTCATTTCTCTGCGATGCTATTTTTTCGAAGGAAAAAACTTTTCCAGCTCTTCAGGTTTTTGCTTTTTAGTTAAAAGACTCACCACTACCAGAGCGAAGAGAGATACGACGATCGAGGGATAGATGAGCGGAATTCCCCAGGGGTCGCCTTCAGGAGCTTTATCAGGGGGAAGAACTTCAGACATGATTTTTAGAAAAACGCAGACAATCGTCCCGGATAAAATAGAGGCTAAACCTCCGGCCTTGGTTGCTCTTTTCCAGGCCAGAGCCGCTATGAGAGCCGGAGTTATGGAGACGCCATAGATGGTGTAAGCGAAGTAAGCCTGGGCAAGCACAGATTTCATACTCATGGCCAAGATAAAAGCAACGACTCCCAGAATGACGACGAAGACTTTTTGAAGGGCAACCATGGTGCGCTGACTGGCATCTTTCTTGATGAACCGTTGATAAACGTCGCGCATGATATTGGTCGATGGAGAAAGGAGGTAATTCATGCCTGTAGAAATAACGACCGCGCAGGCTGCGCCGAGGAGAAGGACGCCCACCGGAGCCGGTACTAAACTCCTGGCAGCCATGAGGACAACTTTTCCGCCTTCCTTGGGGATGGATAAGTCAATCTGACCTTTGAATTTGCTGTAGGCAAAAACTGCGATCACCACCACCACCGTTTCCACGAATACCGTGCCAACAGTCCAGAGGATAACAGCTTTTTTAGCATCCCGGGGAGTCCTGGCACTGTAGAATTTTTGGTACATGCTCTGGACGCCCATGAGAAGAAGCATGGTGGCCAGGAAATATCCTCCGACTTTAAGTACTGGATGGGCGCCGAACTGGGCGTTGATAACCGCAAAATATCCTGAATCAAGCTGTTGGGTCGCTTCAGGAAGACCGCCTGCTGCCAAATAGACAAAAGGCACGGCTAGCAGACAGGCCAGGAGGATGATAATCCCATTAGGAAGGTCTGTGTAAGCAACTGCCACCATTCCTCCCAAAGCCGTAAAAAGGATGACAAACGAAGCAGCAATAATCGTTCCTACAGAATCAGGAATAGCTCCGTCTGTAACAACGTTCAGGATAAATCCACCAGCAACGAATTGATAAGAGACGATTACCGTAAAAGAGATGATAAGAGCGATACCTCCGAATATACGAGCAACAGGACCAAATCTTTCTTCAAGGATGTCACCGATTGTGTACTGGCCAAAGGTTTGAATTTTTCCTGCAAAAAAATAGATCAGGATGATTCCTACCCAGGCACCCGCAGCCAGCCAGAGGGCAGAAAACCCAGCTTTGGAGGCAAATTCAGCCCCAGCGATAAAGGTTCCTGAGCCGATCCAGGTACAGATAAGAGTGAAGACCATGACTGAAGTCTTGAGCCTGCGGCCGGCGACCATGAAATCTTCTTGGCTCTTCACGCGTTTCGCCCTTAAGAAGTTGAGACCGGTAAGCACCAGAAGATAGGCTAAAATGATCCAAAGATAAACCGACATTATGCCCTCCTCTTTATTCTCGGAATCATATTTTTACAAGCTCAGTCTGCTTTTCGGTAGTCACTTCAACCTCTCCCTTGTGAGTAATGAAAACATTTATTTCAGAACGAGCTGCCATTTCTCCTTCAAAGTAGATGCCAGGCTCGATGGAAAAGCAGTTACCAGGAATGATTTCCCTCTCATCCTTGGTCTCAAGGTTATCGATATTCACGCCGTTACCGTGAACCTCATCTCCGATAGAATGACCTGTGCGGTGCATAAAGAACTTCCCGTAACCTGCATCCTGCACGACCTTACGGCAGGCATCATCCACTTCCCACCCGAAACAGGATTGGCCGCCTTTGAATTTTTCCTGGATAAATTCTACGGCCCGATCTCTTGCGCTCTTAACGACTTCGAATATTTCAACATATTTTTTCGGAGGCTTAGCACCGATAAAACCACACCAGGTAATGTCGGCAAAAATTCCCCCGGGCTCATCGATTTTTGCCCACAGGTCAATCAGGACCTTATTTCCAGGTTTGAAAACATAGGAATTCTCAGGGGTTGGCTCGAAGTGGGGATTAGCGGGATGGTCATCGATGCCCACGATTGGTATCTCCTCGTTATTGGTCATGTTGTTTTCCTTGAATTTTTCCTCTATGAACCGCGCTAGATTGTATTCTGTTAGGTCCTTTTTGTCAGCCACGGCTTCTCTGATCTCTTCGAAAGCCTGGTTTTTGATATTGTTGACGAATTGGGCAGCCTTTTTGTGGAGACGATAGCCCTTTTCGTCAATAGATGCTTCGAACAGCTGCACCAGGTCAGCCGAACTAACGATTTCATGACCAAAGCTCCGGATAAGGTCTATCAAGCCTCCATCCACGATGGAAACATAGGGGATATGCTGCAGAGGAGAGTACTGCATGGCAACCTTCTTTGCGCCTCCTAATAAGCTCTTAAGAGAGGAGTGGAGTTCTTCCCACGCGAGATACATGGTTTTTTCTCCAGGAAGCGAGTCAAGTTTATCAGGTTCAACTTTGTGGGCCAATTTTTTGGGATCACCCAGAGCTGGGATGAAATAAAACCACCTTCGGCTGGATATTTTGCCAGTAGGAAGGCCTAGGATATGGTAAGCGATCATATCGCGGTTATGAAAATCATAAAGAAGCCAGCCATCTATGTTCTTTTCCCTCAGAACATGCTGAATTTTTTTAATGTTCATGGTTCCTCCCTATTTTTTCAATATTTTTTTTATTTTCATTTTTAGCAAAATAAAAACAATGATCAGATATCTTTTGATATCTCCAAGGGCTCTGATATTGGCCATGATTCTTGGTATCTTCGCTAAAATGGAGACTTTTGTCCTGCTGGTTTGGGACCAGCGAAAAACGAGCTCGCTTATCTGAGCCCAGGAAAGCTTATCGACAAAGAGAGGCACATCTCCCTGGGCTGCAGGGAGAGTGATGATTTTGGAATGATATCTTTTGGTCCAGGAGAAATCTTTGGGAAGAACATTCATTTTTTTGGCTGTTTTTTCCAGGGGCGTTCCTGGATAGATATGAAGAATGGCAATGCTCCCTTCAATTTTATCTTTGTATTTTTCGATGATCTCGATTGACTCCTGAGCTTCTTCCCAGGTTTCGGTGGGATGGCTAAAGATAAAGAAGGCATTGGGTATGATGTCGAGTTCGTTACACCATTGAACGAGGTTGTGGAAATCATCGATATTGATTTTTTTCTCGATGACTTCGTTTCGGACTCGCTCTGAACCTGCTTCCAAGCCAAAAGACAGGTGGAAGAGCCCTGCCTCTTTCATTTTCGTAAGCAGAGGTTTATCGATAAGGTCAAGCCTGACATCGCACTTCCAGAAAATATCAAGTTTTCTCTCCAGGATAAGGTCACAGATTTCTTCGACTCTTTTTTTATTGACGTTGAAGGTATCATCGAAGAAAAAGATGACCCGCGCGCCATATTTTTTGATCAAAAATTCAATTTCCTCGATAACATTTTGAGGACTTCTCATCCTTACAGTTCGGCCCCAGTTGATAGGGGTTGCGCAGAAATTGCAGTTGAAGGGACATCCCCGGCTGGTCATGATATTGGCGGCAGGAAGCATTCCCTTTCCAGGAACCTCGAAGCGAAAATTGTATTTTTCAAAGGGAATCAGATGAAAAGCCGGGAAAGGAAGGTTATCCAGGTCTTGAAGGGGTGGTTGTGGAGGAGTCGAGTTGATTTGGCCGTTAAGCTTGAAATATATTCCTCTTATTTTATCCAGCGCAGCCAAGTCTTTTCCTTTCTCCAGGACCTGGCAGAGTTCGAGCACGGTCATTTCGCCTTCTCCCTTGACCACAATATCGAGTTCTGGGATGTGAGCAAGGCAATCCTCAGGGGCCATTGACGCATGAGGCCCTCCGAGGACGGTCAAAGCAGAGGGATAGACTTTCTTGACGTAGCGAATCAATTTAAAGCTCTGGAAGCGGTTTTCTGTGGTCGAGGTGACACCGATAAGGTCGGGCTTGAAGCTCTGAACTTCCTGCTTTATCTGTGGCCAGCTTAAATTCAGGATATCAGCAGGAACAATCTTTACTTCGATTCCGTTTTTTTCAAGCACTGCTGAGATATAGAGGATTCCCAGAGGCGGCATCGAAGAACCTTTAGTCCAGCGCTCAGCCAGGTATCCTCCCCGAGGGACAAAGAGTTGAACCTTCATTCCGTCTTTTTCTCTTCCATTTTAATAGAATAAAGGTTGGTTACACTCGGTTCAGCCATCGTCGTTCCATAGATATAGTCGGCAACTTCCATGGTTTTATAATTGTGAGTGACGATGATGAATTGCGTTTGATTTTTTATTTTTTTCATCAATTCCAAGAACCGAGCCAAGTTGACATCATCTAAGGCTGCGTCCACCTCATCCAGAATGCAGAAAGGAGTCGGTCTGTATCGGAAGAGGGCAAAGAGAAAAGCTAAACTGGTTAAAGCTTTTTCGCCTCCAGAGAGCAGCATCATGTTTTGGAGTTTTTTCCCTGGAGGCTGGGCAGTGATTTCGATTCCACTTTCTAAAGGAGTGGCAGGGTCTTGGAGTTTTAGTTCAGCAACTCCTCCTTTAAAAAGGAGAGAGAAAACATCCTGAAAGCTTTTATTGACCTCTGCGAGAGCTTTTAAGAACTGGATTTTACTCTCCTGGTCAATTTTTTTGATGGCTTTTTTGGTTGTATCTATGGATTCCCGTAGATCATTCTTTTCCTGGAGGAGGAAATCATAGCGCTTTTTTTGAATCAGGTATTCTTCTTCAGCCATCAGGTTTACAGCTTTAAATTTTTCAAGTTTCTCCTCGAGCTCTTCAATTTTTTCTTCAATACGGGGATCGATTTCCTCTTCTTCAGGAATTTCTTCTTTAACTTCTTTAAGAGTCTTTTTTAAATCCTGCCAGCAGTTTTCATCAAGGTTGACCAAATCTCTCTCTCGTTCGGCTTTGTTGATTTCCCATTTTACCCTTTCTTCTTTCAAGAGTTCATGTCTATCCTTCAAATTCTGGATTTTTTCCTCTTGCTTTTTAGCCTCTCCTTTTAATTTTTGAAGTCGCGGCTCTTCTCGTAAGCCCTCGGCTTCCTTTTCTTTTCTTTCTCTTTCTGATTTCTTCTTTTTCTCGTTAAAGTCTTTAAGCATTTCTCTTATTCGCAAATTCTCTTCATCACATTCTTGAATCTCCGCCTGAAGAGCGCCTATTTTAGCTTCAGCATTTTTCTTTCTCTGACCTTGGAGCTCGATTTGATGATCGATGTTTCGGATTTTTTCCTCGAGTAGTTCCAGATTGGCTTTTAGCTCGAAGAAATGCTTTTCTCCCTGCTTGTTTTTTTCCTGGTCAAAGACCAATTTTTCTTCCTGAGTTTGCAGTTCCTTTTTCAAGCTTTTTTCTTTCCCCTCCAATTTCTCTCGTTCTGAAGAGAAATCTTCATTTCTCTGGATTATTTTTTGTTTGTCTTCACTCAAGATTTCAAGCTCGCGGTCGAGAAGCAAGATATTATTCAAAAGTTTTTCTTTTTCTGCTTCTTCAACTGAATTCCCTCTTTCTAACTCTTGAACTTGTCTTTCTGCCTCTACTAATTGAAGCGTCGCTTTATTTGACTTTTCAGCCATTTTTTCCTTTTCTTTTTTCTTTTCCTCAAGCTCATGAGCTAAAGGCTGGATCTTCTTCTCCTGGAAAGCGACCTCTTCTTTTAATCTTTTCATCTCTTGATTGAGAACAAAGATTCCTTCTTCTTTCTGCCCGACTTTCATCAGCCCGGAGGAAAGCAGTAGGTCTCCTTTCAGGGTAATGTAGTTGTAAGAAGGAAAGCGAAGCCAGAGCTGAATTGCCCCTTTCAAGCCTTGAACGATTACTGCATCTTGGAGGCGGGGAAGGTATGTTTTAAACTTTGGACTGGCCTTAAGGCGAGACTTAAGAAGACCCACGACTTCTGGGGCACGGGACAATTCTTGCGGAGGGTCTTTAATTTTATTGGGAGGAATTAGGATAAAATTGCCCTTTATCTCTTTTCCTTCGAGCTGTTTTAGAAAATCTTGAGGAGGGATGACCAGAGATTTCGCTTCTTCTTTCCAGAACACATCCAAAAGAGGAATATAGGCAGGGTCAGTCTCGATCATTTCTGACAGGAATCCTAAAGATTCTGGAATATCTTGAGAAAGGTCTGCATCTCTTTCTTTTTCTTCTATTTTTTCAAGAACTTGAAGTTGATGGAGAGCTCTGTCTCTTTTTTCTTTTAATTCAAGAATTCTCTCTTGTAGCTTTTCAAGGAAGAGATTAGTCTGGGCCTGTGTTTTTTCCGTCTCTTTCAGACTCTTTTTTTTCTCTTTGACTTGCGTCGTGGCTTGAGAGAGGGCCTTTTGATTCTGGCTTATCGTATTCTCTTTTTCCTGGAGAAGATTTTTTTCTTCCTCGAGCTGTGACAGGAGTTTTTCTTCCTGACGGAGGATCAATTCGATTTCTTTTTCTATTTTTACACCTTCATTTCTGAGCTCAGAATGTTCAGCGATTTTTTGAAGATAGGCTTTTCTTAACGATTCCACTCTCTTTTCCTGGTTAACCACTTTTTCATGAGCGGTGCGGTTGACTTGGTCTGCTTCTTCTAAGTCTTGCTTCTTCTGTTTGAAGGACTGTCTGAGTTCTGCAAGGTGAGCTTCGGCTTCAGTAAATTCTTTTTCTTGGGAACTAAGTTCTTCCTTTAACTCTTCAATGCTGAGCTTTGCTTTTTCTTTTTTTTCTTCAAAAAGCTCGATTCTTTTCTCTCCATTTTCCAATTCCGTGTCTAATCGGTTAAGCTCTGACCTAAGAGTGAACAGATTATCCTGTCTTTCTTTTAAGGATTTCTCCAGGTTCCATATCTCTTGGCTTTTAGCTGCAAGCTTTTGCTCCTCTGACTTTATTCGAGAGATAATCTCTTTCTCCTTGCTCAGGCTTTTGTCATAGTGAGACGTAACATCTGCTTTGGTTTTTTCTAGGCTGTCTATCTTTTTCCGGTAGTGAAGAAGGGTGAGTTGGCGAATTTTTTCTTTCAGTTTCCTGTATTTGATCGCGGCATTAGCCTGTCTTTTCAAAGAGTTTTTTGCCCGGGAGACTTCGTCGATGATATCTTCTAATCGGGTTAGATTTTGTTCAGTGTTCTCCAGCTTATGCTGGGCCTGTCTCTTCTTTTCCTTGTAATAAGCGGTACCGGCTGCCTCTTCTAAAAATTGTCTTTTTTCAATGGGTTTAGAAGTCAGGATCCGCTCGATGCTTCCCTGCTCGATAGTAAAATATTCTTTTTCAGCGATTTCTTTTTTCCAGAGTGACTCCAGGATGTCTTTTAACCTGACGACTTTTCCGTTCAGTCTGTATTCACTTTCTCCGGAGCGGAAGAGGCGGTGGTTGATAACCATTTTTTCGCTATCATTTACCAAGGACAAATTCACATCGGCTAATCCTAAAGGGGCCTTATTTTCATTCCCGTGGAATATGACATCTTCTATCTTCTCACTTCGAGATTTGAAGCGGTGGCCACCCAGCGCCCAGAGGATGGCATCGACAATATTACTCTTCCCGGTGCCGTTAGGACCAACAATAATTGTTATTCCCGGATGAAAGGCAATTTTTGTTCTATCAGGAAAAGATTTAAATCCTTGAACTTCTAGCTCTTTGATGATCATGATTTAATTGATCGTTATTTTGTTTTGGATTCCATCAATCAGTAATGAGGAATCAGGTTGTTTTTCAATTCGGCTGATATTGTTTCCTTTTTTCTGCCTTGAGTCAAGACCTCAGGTACAACTTTCTTCTCAATTTTTTCCATTCATGATAAAGGGTAGAGTATTGACAGTCGAGGCTCTTTCCTTTAATTTTTAGTTGTCCGAGAGACAGGATTCTCAATAAGCCAGTATAGCTCAGATGGCCAGAGCGACTGATTCGTAATCAGTAGGTCGGGGGTTCGAATCCCCCTGCTGGCTTTCTTTTTCGCTTCCTTTTGTCACCACTGTGTCACCAGAAATACTTAAAATCGCCTCATTACAGCTATGGATGCTTAGAAGAATTCTATTATTCTCAGTCTAATTGTCTTTGGGTATGTAAGAGAGCTCTGGACGGAACCAGCCTTACTTTTTCTCAGCCTCCTTAGGCTTAAGCTCCATGTCGAGTTACTGCATCGTACCTAACACATCACCTTCTCCCCTCAGCTCCCCGCCGTCAACTGCAGCGCTTTGTTAGGTTTTTTTGTTATTTTTCCAAAGTTATGACTATTTTACCTTTATGGTTTCCTTGTCCAAAATACCGAATAGCTTCAGGCACTTCACTTAACTTGTAGGGCCCGTCTATCACAGGTTTGACTTTCCCGGCTTCGAAAAGCTCGTTCATATATGCTAAATCCTTGTTTGGTTTCAGGGTAACGATACGTACGCTCTTATGACTGAACATCGAAATCCACGGCCCCAGGAATAAAGCTTGGAAAATCCGAGCCATAGAACCGCCGACTGTGACATAAATTCCATTGGGACTTAATGCACGCATGTAAGCGAATATCGAACGACTCGTCTTAACATCGAGAATCAGATCATAACACTGTCCGCTTTTGGTGAAATCTTCTTGTGTGTAATCAATGACCTGATCAAAGCCCATTGAGCGCAGCATGTCCAGTTTCCCTGAGCTGTCAACACCAGTCACTTCAACACCGTATAATTTGGCAATCTGCACTGCAAAAGTACCTACACCCCCGCCCGCACCATTTATCAAAAGCTTTTGTCCTTGTCGAATTTGCCCTTTATCACGAAGGCCCTGTAGAGCCAGCATTGCCGCTTGAGGTATCGCCGCTGCTTCGTCGAATGTCATACTGGCCGGTTTCAGCGCTAATGCATTTTCACGAGCACAGACAAACTCAGCGAAACCGCCCCAGTTGCCGGTTAGATCTCCGTATACTTCATCACCTGGCTGAAACTGCTCTACGTTTTTGCCTACTGCTTCAATTCGCCCTGCTATGTCAGAGCCGAGTATTTTTTTCTTCGGTTTTAGAAGTCCGGAGAAAAGGCGGTTCGTGAACGGAATACCCTGAAGGAGGCCCCAGTCCCAATCATTTATTGATACTGCATGAACTTTTATCAAGACTTCATCATCTTTGGGAGTAGGTTTACTTACCTCCTTTAATTCAAGAACATCAGGTGTTCCGTATTTTGTATAGATAATTGCTTTCATGAGTTTCCTCCAAGATTGCTTTGATAAGGTCATTTTCAGAATAGTTTACCACAATCTATCCTATAATTTTCTAAAACCTAACCTTGATAATTCAGACCCTTTTAGACACATTTTAATCCCTTCTTGCTGGACGCATTTTGTCCCAAAGCTGAAACTCTTGGACTTATATCACTAGAAGAATTCGATGTCAAATCATAAGCGAACAGACTTCCCCCTTGTCTTGGATTTGTCACCAGAATTAGTCAAAATCGCCTCATTACAGCTGTGGATGCGTAAGAGTTATCTGAGGTCAGCATAGCTCAGATGGCCAGAGCGAATGATTACGAATCAGTTCCAAATACTCCACATCCCCCCAAGGCTGGAATTGATTAGAAATAAGCTGTTCTTGAAAATACGATACCAAATCATAGCACTTAATCCAGTTGACTATTTCCTTATTAAAGAGTATTTTATATGCAAATAATCAATAGGAACAACAGGAACTATGGAATGCCCTAAATGTCATTCAGATAATCCTGATACGAAGCGATTCTGCGGTGAATGTGGAACTAAATTAATCCCTACTGAGGAAATCTCTGCACCTACCGAAACTCTCGAAGCCCCCAAAGAAGAATTAACCACAGGTTCCACTTTTGCTGGACGCTACCAGATCATTGAAGAACTGGGTAAAGGAGGTATGGGCAAAGTTTATAAGGCGCATGATACAGAGATAAAAGAAAAAGTTGCCCTTAAGCTCATAAAGCCTGAGATCGCTGCGGATAAAAAGACAATAGAGCGTTTCCAGAATGAATTAAAATTTGCCCGGAGGGTCAGCCATAGGAATGTATGTCGGATGTATGACCTGAATAAAGAGGAAGGCAGTTATTACATCACTATGGAATATGTGTCTGGAGAAGATTTAAAGAGTTTAGTCAGTAGAGTAAAGCAATTAACTGTAGGAACCGCTATATCTATCGCCAAAGAGGTTTGCGAGGGATTGACAGAAGCTCATCGGCTTGGTGTTGTCCATCGCGATCTGAAGCCTCAGAATATAATGATAGATAAAGAGGGCAATGCCCGGATCATGGATTTTGGGATAGCTCGCTCTATTACTGGAAAAGGGATTACCGGTGCTGGAGTGATGATCGGGACACCAGAATACATGTCACCTGAGCAAGTGGAGGGGAAGGAAGCAGACCAACGTTCTGATATTTATTCTTTAGGAGTGATTCTTTATGAGATGGTAACGGGGAGAGTTCCTTTTGAAGGGGATACTCCTCTTAGCATAGCTGTAAAGCATAAGACAGAGGCGCCCAGAGAGCCAAGAGAACTGAATGCTCAAATCCCTGAAGATCTTAGTCGAGTGATATTGAGATGCATGGAGAAAGACAAAGAAAAGAGATACCAGAGTGCAGGAGAAGTGCGTTCTGAATTAGAGAATATAGAGAAAGGGATTCCCACCACAGAGAGAATAGTTCCCAAGAGAAAGCCAATCACCTCAAAGGAGATAACAGTAACATTCGGCTTGAAGAAGCTATTCATTCCTGCATTAATCGTTGTTGCTCTTGTAATTGCAGCAGTTGTTGTATGGCAGCTTCTTCCCCGAAAAGAAGCAGTGATTGCTCCAAAGATTGAGGACTCAATAGCTATTATTAGCTTTAAAAATCAGACCGGGGACAAGGCATACGACTATTTACAGGAGGCCATTCCTAATCTTTTGATCACTAACCTTGAGCAAACAGGCAAACTTTATGTAGCCACATGGGAGCGGATGCGTGATCTTCTCAAGCAAATGGGGGAGAGAGATGTTGAGGTTATTGACAGAGATTTAGGATTTGAGCTCTGTCGCAGGGAAGGAATAGAAGCCATTATATTGGGCAGCTTCATAAAAGCCGGGGATGTATTTGCTACGGATGTAAAAGTTCTGGATGTAGAAACCAAGAAACTGCTGAAGAGCTCTAGCTCAAGAGGAAGAGGAATCGGAAGCATTTTAGAATCGCAGATTGATGACTTAAGCAGAGAAATTTCTCAAGGCCTAGTCGAACAAAAAATTGAAGCATCTCAACTGAAAATCAAAGATGTAACAACGAATTCAATGGAAGCTTACAAATACTTTCTAATGGGAAGAGAAGCATATTGGAAAGTATATCTGGAAGATGCCCTTGAATCATTCAAGAAGGCTGTGGAGATTGATCCGAATTTTGCAGAAGCCTATTATTACCTTGCCTATGACTATTATTATCTAGGGCATACAAAAGAAGGAGATGAGGCTATTGAGAAAGCTAAATCCCTATCCCATAAATTAACTGAGAAAGAAAGGCTTTACATAGATGCACTTTATGCCAGATATATTGAACATGATCAAGAAAAAAGAGGAAAAATTCTCGAAAAGTTAGTGAAAAGATATCCCAGAGAAAAAAATGCACACTATAGGCTTGGTTATTATTATCAAAGCAGAAACCGTGACAAAGCAATAGAAGAGTATAACAAGGCGCTTGAGCTTGATCCTAATTTTGGGGCTGTGCTCAACCAATTAGGCTACACCTACTCTAACATGGAGAATTATGAAAAGGCAGTTGAGTATTTCAAGAAATATGCCATCATATCTCCAGGAGAGGCCAATCCACTCGATTCTTTGGCCGACATATATTTCTTTATGGGGAGTCTTGAGGATGCCATGTCAAAATACAAAGAGGCATTAGAGATTAAACCTGATTTTTATTCTACCTGTGCAAAAATTGGATACATCTATGCCTTAAAAGAGGAATATGATGAAGCCATGAAATGGATTGATAAAAACATAGCTGAGACTTCTATTGTAGGTGTTAAGCGTGATGGGTATCTCTGGAAAGGATTTTATAGCTATTGGCTTGGGAGTTTAAAGAATTGTCTTATCTATCTCCAGAAAGCAGAGGAGCAAGCAAAGAATGTAGGTGATGAGTATGGAATAGCAGTGGTAGAATGGCTAAAGGGAACAATTTATTATGATAGAGGAGAACTTGATCTGAGCAATAAATATCATCAAAACTGGTTAAATGCTATTACTGAAAACTTTCCAGAATCAGAACCGTTTTATAAAATTTTACATAACCTTGAACTTGGTTCGATAGAGTTAAAAAATAGAAAGATAGATTCAGCAAAGACTAGATTGGCTGAAGTGAAATCGGTTTTGCCTGAGCTGACCATAAATCAGAAGAAATGGTCAACATACTTCTATAATCTGCTATATGCTGAGGTCTTACTTGCAGAAGGCTTCCCTGAAAAGGCTATAACCGGTTTTGAAAAAGAATTTCTTCCGTTGTCACCTGCTCCTCAATACCCTGATAGTATGATTATGTATAACACGCCTTTCCTTAAAGATGTCTTAGCACGTGCACATCTTAAAAATGGAGATTTAGATAAAGCAATAGCTGAATATGAACGGCTGACTACTTTTGACTCTTCAAGCAGAGACAGACGGTTAATTAATCCAAGGTACCATTATCGGCTTGCTAAACTCTACGAGCAGCAAGGCAACACAACCAAAGCCATAGAGAATTACAAGAAATTCCTCACTCTCTGGAAAGATGCTGACCCCGGTATAGCTGAGGTTGAGGATGCGAGGAAGAGGATGGCTGGGCTGAAAAGCCAGTAATTTACTACATTAGCTGATTAGGCTATTTCTCAGGTATTACATTACGAAAGCTTGAGGAACAATTCTGGCAAGAAGATAAAAGGATAGCTGTTTAGGAAAAATAGGCAAAAGGGAATAGGCGAAATACCCGAATGAAGGTATTAAACTTTCTTTGGCCTTGATAAATGGAAAATTGAGTAAGGATTTATTATTGTATGAATAAGAAGAATAAAAGACAAAAAGCAAGCAATTTGAGAAGGTGGGTATTGATTATTGCGGGAACAAGTTTCTTAGTGCTGGGAATTATTGGAATTTTTTTACCTCTTTTGCCTACTACACCTTTTCTCTTACTTGCTGCCGCCTGCTACGCAAGAAGCTCAAAAAGATTTTACAATTGGCTATTAAATAATAAGTGGTTTGGAAACTACATTAAAAATTACAGAGAGGAGAAAGGAATTCCATTAAGAATTAAGATTTTAACCATCTCTTTTTTATGGATGGTAATAATATGTTCAACCATTTTTGTCGTTAACATACTTTTAGGAAGGATAGTTTTGATTCTGATAGCCATCGGAGTTACCATACATGTTCTTTCTGTACGAACCTTAAGGCAATGATAAGGGAGTTGACCGAAGCCAAGCCTCAGCTCTCGCAAAGGAAAATCAAAAGAGAGATAGCTTATTCAGAAAAATCAAGTATTGCGGAGTACTTCCAATATATTAATTGTAAAAATAGCGCAAATTAAAGGAGAAATAACTTTAGATATAAACGATTCTTATTAGAAGGAATAAAGCGGTTCTTATCTTTGCATAAAGGGGTTGTAGTCCGTCTTGGTGTAACCTGCGGGAACATCATAGGTACCTTGAGGAGCCTTCTCTTTTTCAATCGAAACGACTTCATCCGTCATGTTCATACCCATCATGGAGAATTCTGTCTTGATCGGAAAACCCTTTACTTTTTTGATTTCCTCGGCAAGAGCTTCCATCATCGGGTTCGCAACTAAAACTTCTCCATAATGTTTTTGGTAGAGTTTTATTAAATCAGCTCCCACATCGTCTGAAACCCACCAATCCATATTCATGGTCATGGACATCATCATGGAGATGTTAATTTCTATCAAATATTTTTTACAATTCCACTTATTGATTTTTTGAGTTTCTCCTGTATCAGTCACAGTTACAGATGTTTTGAGTGACTGCATCATTTGTTGGGCCTGGGGATCGAGTGCTTGCGAAATGTCAATCGGCAGATCTATTTCAGAATAATTTTGGTTGTCATGATTGAGCATATAAATTTTCTTTTTATCCAGGCGGACAATTTGGGTCATATTCCGGGCGGCATCATACCTGAATTTATCCTTGGCTAACCACATGCTTGCCTCTTCGTCTGAAGCTGGCTGACCCATGAATGCATCCATATGCACCATCCTCTTGACGTGAACATCGGCTTTCGCCAGGACCGGAAAGAGAATGAGCGTTAAGAATAAAATAATGCCTGTACACCATAAAATCTTTTTGTGTTTCATACTTTACCTCCTCAGAAAATCTTTGTTAATTTACTCTATTTTTATCCTTAAAGCAATTGTTTTATTGAGATTTTTTGAATGAGATTGCTTCGTCGCTATGCTCCTCGCAATAACAACCTGATTCACTCGCAATGACAACTTAATTCACTCGCAATGGTCCTTTTAATTCACGCTTTGCTCGTCAAGGTTTTAATGACACAACTTTCGAGTTATCCAGATGTTTAAAAGAACTAGTAGTGTTAGAAAAGCGAATATTGAAAGCCACATCGTTTTTTCACCAAAAGACGCAAAAAGGCCATAGCTCACAGGGCTCACATAAGGCCG
>Ga0209636_10003852_pt1 | contig 15328 bp, 10 predicted proteins | sample DeeMarSWOR152_54_FD_187464 | JGI IMG/M metagenome (GOLD analysis project Ga0209636, IMG submission 187464) | Marine sediment microbial communities from White Oak River estuary, North Carolina - WOR-1-52-54 (SPAdes) (version 2) | ecosystem: Environmental > Aquatic > Marine > Intertidal zone >...
GTGTCGGTGCACTCGCCGCTATATCGTATGTCCCGTCCCCATTGGCGTCTTTCAGCGGCGCAAGCGCAGCACCAAAATGGTAATCATATTTCGCAACGGCAGTGGTCGACCCGAACCAAAGAATCTGCTCACCTGTATCCCCGGAGAAAACAAAAGCCCGTCCGAATTGCGCCAGGCATTCCAAAGTCGGTGGCATGTCACACCCCAGAGGCGGTGTCCACAGATCAGCCGGCGCACCAACAGCTATGTCTTCCACACCGTCACCATCGATATCACCGACCCCTCGCACGCTGTGCCCGAACCAGTTGTCGTTATATCCACACGGGTCTTCTAAAATCCCAATAACACTCTGGTCATCGCCGGAAAGCAGATATACCTTATCCACACCCGGTGCTCCAACCGCTAAGTCCCCGATGCCATCGCCATCGATGTCGTCAAGTCCATCCACGGCCTTGCCGAACCACGCTTCTTCAGATGGGTGCGGATTATCTATCCGAATTACATTAAAACTTGCCGCATCGGCTGCTGAAACCACCAGCAGAAAAACAAACACCCCAATCAAAATCTCTCCTACAATCTTATTAATCCGACACCGAGTCATTTCTATACCTCCTAAATCTTAAACTGACATTCCCCATTTGCCATCAATTTCACTTCGTTTCTCCATAGTCACTGTCTATAATACCAAAACTTCATTGAAAACGCAAGCTCTCCAGCCACTTTCTTTCTTAAATGAGGTGCGCTTCGACCACTCAGATCATCAGGTCACATTTCGTTCAACATTTATTCAACGTCACAAAGCTGTATCAGATGCACATGGATTGTACATAGTTGCACATAGATGTAGACAAAAAGTCCTTGACAAAAAAGAAGTTATGCTATAAGTATCTTCTAGTGAAAGGGTTTCGGCAAAGTGCATGAAATAGGACTCATAATCCATTGGTCGAAGGTTCGAATCCTTCCGGTCCCAGTTTTTAACGGAGACGGGAAAATAGTCATTGATGAATGGTATTTAGTGACTAAATACGGGCGATTAGCTCAGCAGGCAGAGCAGCTGACTCTTAATCAGCCGGTCGCAGGTTCGAATCCTGCATCGCCCAGTTTTCAAGCCGCTTAAAATGCAAATCAAGCGATGCACCTGAAAATCCCCTGTTGACACAAAAACCTCTTAGATATCATTTATTATTATTTATTGCTTTACCAAAGGAATTGGCAGAATGTTATAATGGTGCTATAGTATCCACAGCAAAGCTGGCGGGAACGTATCCCATGCCGTTGTGGCGATGCGAGTGCATTGTATTAATTTACACCTCTGGAAAGACAAAAATAATCGGGTTTGCGCAGAAGATTATAAACTTCACAAACAAAGCGTATGGCCGAGTATGCAGCATCGAGATTCAGAGGAAAACCATCCAGCCAAAAAGGAAAGAACATAATGACTGCCTTTTGTCAAACTTACCAACGATATCTGGAGCCGGGATTCACTCCCTTTGACCCGCTGGAACTTGCCAGACAGACTGAAGGGATTGTCTGTCGCGGTGATCGTCGTAAGTATACGAAATTCTACTGCACTCGTGTCTATGGGGGAATCGCGACCGGCTATGCCTGTGGGTGTTGCTTGCGATGCATCTTTTGCTGGGTGAATTGGAGCCGGGATTTCCCGGAAAAATACGGTGCCTTCCGTTCTCCATCGGAAGCATTCTGCCAGCTGAGCCATGTTGCACGTAAGGCCAAAGTCAACCAGCTGCGTATCTCCGGTGCTGAGCCCACTCTGGGTAAATCCCATCTTCTGGGCGTACTGGAAAGAGTTGAGAGCTCACCGTTTCATTTGCTCATTCTCGAGACCAACGGCATACTTATAGGGGCCGACCCGGACTATGCACAACAGATAGCTCGCTTCAAGAAAGTCCACACCCGCGTCTCACTAAAGGCAGGAACGCCGCGGTCTTTTACAAAAAAGACAGGAGCCAGAGCCGAAAGCTTTGAGCTGCCCTTTAGAGGTATTACGAACCTGATGAAAGCAGGAGCGAGCTTTCATGTTGCGGCTATGACCGCAGACCCCAGATTCGTTACTAAACAGGAGCGCCAAACCCTCCTCGACCGGCTTGCATCAATACACACAGCTCTGGTGAACAATCTCGAGGAGGAAGTAATTGACCCTTACTACACCACGCTCGAAAGACTGCAACACGCCGGCGTAAAGCTAACATGGGATTAAGGTCAGAGTCAGTATAAATGCCAAATGTTCTTCAGCCCAAAGATTATATTTTGTTATCTTCGGGCCCACTCAAATACCATTTTCAAGGTTCATAAAAACTAAGAGTTTTGTAACGTCTTTCACTGCTCAAAAAAATGTAAATTAGGACGGCAAAAAATCCTGTTCTGTTGGTATTGCGCTTTTGTTTACCTGATGGTTTCTTCGATTACTCGTGCCACTACATAGTCCGGTAGCTTACCCAACTCAGGTTCGGTCTCATAAGCAGATATAATACTCTTATCCGGGAACGCTCCGACCTCCATAATCAGCTCATCCACCAGCTCCCACATTCTTTCCTCAGCCATCTCCACTCCTACTTTGCCCCGCACCGCCTCTATCAAAGCCTCAAACTCCGCCCGGCTGTCATACCAGTTAAGCTCCAGCTCCAGTTCAACGGCCTCTCGTGCTCTAACACGGTCAAAAGTATATTGAATCCCAATTGGATTGTAGATTTCTATTCGTTCATCCACAAAAGCAAGGCACGCATCCCTGTACGCTTCGTATTTATCTTTGTCAAAGTTCCCAAAATCCCGCCTTGCGACCTCTTCCCGCAGAAGCTTTTCTACTCCTGTGGCCAGAAGAGCCTTTTTAGCTTCCAGCCGCTCATACAGGACTTCATAGTACGCTTTCAAAAACAACTCGGTTTCATTCATCTCTTTCTTCCGAACGCCATTGGCTTTCAATAGTCAATTTTACTATGAAAAACATTATAAAGCCAACTGCCAGACCGATTCTATGGTTCTCTCGACAAGTCCCCCGGGCCTTTTTGAAGCATTTTCCCCCTACCGTGAAATAGTTTCTATGGCTTCATTAGAACATCCTGAACCTAAAAAAAGGGCTGCAAGCAAATCGCTCACAGTCCTTTGTTTTGCTGACATATACCTCCTCGTTTACCACTCCTCCTCTTCAAAGCACAATAGTACTTTTCTGAAGATTTTTATGAGTGCGATGACGGTTCGATATGTGCCAGCTACCTCATCACCACTCCAACCTAAAAAACAAAATATTGAACCCCAATAGAAAAGTCAAGTATATTTTTTAAAATTTTTTTAAAATTTTTAGCATTATTTTTTAATGCCACAACTACGCTGTATAAAACCCAAATAGCACCCTTAAATAGATGCCTTGTATTTCCCCAAGTCCCTTCTTTTTAAGCAGTTATTGTTTTGCTCTACAAGGCCTTAATCGGCTGGTACTAGGTGAAAATCCTGCATCGCCCTGCTTTCTGCTTTTTGGTTAAAACACCTCGCCCGGAGCTAACTTCTCAAAAATTTTTCGCTCTGAATCAGGCAACGGTTAAACACAAATGTTTCCTTATATTTTCCAGTTTCCCAAAACATACAAGTTTATCACCCAAAAGAATCTTCGTATCAGCGGAGGGATTAGGAATTGTTTTTCTTTTGCTTTCTATCGCCAAAACTGTGATATCATGTCTTCTTAAGCCGGACTCGGAAAGTGTTTTATTGAGTATGGGGCTGTCAGTGCAGACATCTATTTTAGAAACACCGTAACCACCAGTTGCCACTGTAAGTTCCTCAAAAGAAACAGGTTTAATAATCTCTTTCTTTACTATCCGTTCCCGCAATGCATTTGTTAATTTCCGAACCAATTTCGTATTCGTAAGAACCTTATAAATAACATAAACAGCAACAATAACAATTATTAGGCTAATCCAAGGTTGCAGTATCGCCGGGATTGAACCAGGCAAAAACGGCAGCGACCACCCTGTAACACGAGGCCTTATTGTGTTGGCAAATGTGGCAATCATTGTAACAAGGCCTGCGTGGCCTAAAACTATAAGTATCGAAGCAATCCGACGTCTTTGGCGTGAGGCTGTAACCAGCTCAGCTTCTTTCGTCGTAAAGCCGGTTGCTGTAAAACAAGACAACGCCTGAAATTTCGCCATAGACCACTCAAGACCTGTTAACTGAAATGCAATTGCACCGATTCGTACAATAACAAAAGACGTAACAAGTACTGTGAGAAATAATAGCAAATTCATAACTGCTGCTCCTATTGGCTATTTTCTAAAAAATTTTCTCTATAGTTTCAAAGCCACCTCTTCTTTTTGAAATAAATCAGCATAGTAACTGTAACGGCAGACATTACCAACCAAACAGCTGGATAAGCCCAGCGCCACTCAAGTTCCGGCATATATTTAAAATTCATCCCATAGATTCCAGCTATAAATGTCAATGGAATAAATATGGTAGCGATGATAGTTAGGACCTTCATTACGGCATTCATTTTGTTGCTGATGCTTGAAAGATAAATATCCAGCATTCCTGAAACCATATCACGGAAGGTTTCCACCGTGTCTATAACCTGTATAGTATGGTCGTAAACATCTCGCAGATATATGTCGGTGGACTCTTTAATAAGCGAGGATTCACTTCTTTCTAAACCGTTAATCAGTTCTCTCAAAGGCCAAACCGATTTTCTCAGGAATATCATTTCCCTTTTAAGCGAGTGAATTTGTTGAAGAGTTTTTTCAGTAGGCTCTGCAACCAACTCTTCTTCTATATATTCGATTTTTTCTCCAAATTTTTCCAGTATGAGAAAATAATTGTCAACAATAGCATCTAACAAAACATATGTAAGATAGTCAGACCCCATTTTTCGGATACGACCCTTTGAACTTCTGATTCTATCTCTGACCTGTTCGAAAACATCTCCAACACTTTCCTGGAATGAAATGACAAAATTCGGGCCGACTACTAAGCTTACCTGCTCAGACTGTATTGTTTGTTTTTCATCGCTGTAGCTAAGCATTTTAAGGACTATAAATATATTATTGCCCAAGTCTTCAAACTTAGGACGCTGTCCGGTATTCAGGATATCTTCAAGAATAAGAGGATGGAGATCAAATTCTTTACCGAGCTTTTCTATTAATTCTATTTTGTGAAGCCCATCAATATTTATCCATGTTACCGTAGGAGTTGCCTTGAACGGTAAGCATTCTTCGACAGCAGACACCTCCTTTTCCTGAAAGTTCTGCTCATTATAATCGATAACGGTAATTCTTACGAATTCCGCTTTTCTTTCTCCTATGTGAACCAACGTTCCCGGCGGCAACCCTGCTTTTCTGGAACGCTTCTTAATTGGCTTGGCCATCTTTAACTCCCAAAGCAACCTTTATAAAATACCAGAGACAACATTATATAAGAATGACTTGAAAAACTTAAACTCAAACCCATTCCGTCATATACGCACTACTGTGTTGTAATATCAGTGTCGCTAACGTTTAAAGTTTTATCATATGTCTGACGCTTCCTTTTCTGGAAAATTGATGGCCTTTCTCTGATAAATTTTACTCCCCTACCCGTAACTATCTCTTTTTCTTCTCTGATAAATTCGATGTGTTGAAGCAGTGCCCAGGCAGTATTATTCCACCTCATCTGATAACCTCTCTGGTGTGCCTGTTTTTCCATCAGCAGACGCTTATTCTTGTTAAATACAACATAATCAAGGGCCTCCGCTATTTGTTCCACCGATGGCTCACCAGGGTCGACCAAGATACCCCTTGCGTGCCGGCCTATGACTAAACCCGGCTTGCACAGCTTGTTTGAATGTATCAACTCTACCGCGCACCTGAACTTCGTCGCTATCGCTACCCGACCCGACCCAAGCGTGTCTGCTAATACACCACTTGATATCTGAAACATATTGAGATAAGGCAGAACCATTACGTTAGTCGCACCATAAAGCTTTAGTAAAGTGCTCTCCTCTAAAAAAGCATCAAGAAAAACTAAATCATATTGCCCAAAGTCAGTTTTGCCAAGTTCCTTCACTTTGCACCATCGAAGTTTGGCATCTTTCAAAGCTTTAGCCAAAGTCGCCTCGTATTCACGGTATTCTGTTCCTCCTTCAGCTTTCACAAAATCAGGGTGGTATTGCCCCGCGATCAGATATACTATATTCTTTCTTTGATTTTCCGTGCACGACTCCTCCAGAAACCTGCCATAAGCCTGAATACTGTATTGAATACCCTTGTCCGCTGAAAGAAGTCCGAGCGTGGTTAAAAGGAAGCGATTTTCCAGTCCAAACTCCCGCTTTATCTCCAGTCGATCATATTGGGACGGATGTTGCATCCTGATACCGTGGTCGATATGTTTAAGCTTTGAATGATTAACCCCATAGGTAGATGACCCGAGTATTTGAATTGCACTTTCTGCTGTAACAATAAGTCCGTCACTCCATTCAGCCAAGTCCTGTAGTGTTCTCTTTTGATGGGGATCGGGCTCATCAAGAACAGTATGCAAATAGACTAAGGTGGTCAGCCCCTGTTTGCGAAATGCCTTTGCCATATCCACAAAATTCGTCCCTTGGCCATCCTCACCATTTTCATCCGGGTCAAGGCCATACTCGTGTTGCAGTACGATAACGGTAGGATTGGTGCTCTCATTGGCCCGAGCTATAATATCCTTAATAGCGTAACGCCAGGATGTAGGGTCATACTGGTCGATAACAAGGTCCACAGGAATATCATAGTGTAAATTACTATGATCAATTGCAGTGACCCTTATATGGCCAACCTCACCTGTGAAATGCTCTAGCGCAGTTGCCAAATCTCGCGAAAATGTTCCTATCCCACACCTTCGCGGCGGATATGTACTGACTATTCGAATATTATAAGGCATAACTCTTAAACCTCATTACTAGCTGCTTACTTTTTTACAGATCATCAGATTTGTAAGGGGGGCATTTAAGTAAAAAACCAACCAAATCCTCTAACTTCGCCGTTGCCAAAGCAATACAGGAATCTGCTGCTCCGTAATACATAAAGATTGAACCGTTTTTCTCCGTCCAGCCACATGGAAAAACCACATCATCCACATCACCTTCACGTTCATAACGTGCCTTAGGACCGAATACCCACTCCTCAGAACGGCGAAGTACTCGACAGGGTTCTTCGAGGTCTAACAGGACAAGACCAAGACGATAAATTGACCCCGACGCTGTTGTCCGAACCCCATGATACAAAATCAGCCAACCCTCTTTTGTCTCCATCGGTGGCGCAGATAGGCCGATCTTATTCGCGTCCCACCAGCTTCCCCGCCTTGCGCGAATCAGTTCCTGGTGGTCTCCCCAGTGTTTCAGGTTAGGAGAGAACGACAACCAGATATTACTTTCTATGCTCGGAAGCTTCGCCACAGGACGATGGAGCATTGCCCAATTCCCCCCAAATCGAACAGGAAATAACGACGCATCCTTGTCCTCAGGCGGCATAACAGAACCAAGACGCGTGAAATTATGAAAATCTGTGGTGGTCGCTAAAGATATGAGTGGACCGCCCCGAGAAAAGGCTGTATAGGTTACCGCCCATTTCCCAAGCTCATCCAACCTGGTTACTCTTGGGTCTTCGATGCCCCATATTTCCTCAGGATGACCGATAGGATCAGGCCTTAATGTCGGCTCAGGGTCGATATCCCAGTTATGCACACCATCCTCACTTCGCGCTACTGTCAAATGAGAAATCCCGCGGAAGTCCTCAACACGAACCAGCAACAGCGTCTTGCCGTCAACAATAGCCGCCGCCGCATTGAACACCGAGTTCGCTGCATAAGGCCAGTCCTCAACCGACAGAATCGGGTTCTCTGGGTGTCTGAGAAACAATTCATGGGTAATTACCTTGCTCATAAATCCCTTTTTTTATTTTCCTTTTCGTATTCGGGATATCTTACCTAGCCCGCGCGTATCTTTTTTACGAAAGTTCCCTCTTAACGGAAATGTAGCTTTACTGACGAATCTGACATCTTCTATCGAGTAAAAAGCCTTCGGATTAAATTTTTTAATGATTTCAACAACATCGTCAAGGTCGCTGCGCTTTATTACGGTATAGATAACATGCACCTGGCCGGTGGTGCCTTCGGCAGGTATACTTGTGATTCCGTAGCCTGTGGCTCTAAGATTTTCTATCAATTCAGATGCATTTCTCCTCGTTACAATCTGTATCACCAGGGTTCCCATAGCAAGCTTCTCTTCAATGCAAATGCCGATGAGAGTCCCTGCAGCAAATCCGCCGGCATAAGCTATATAGCAGAAAACGTTGTTTAGATTCTGCATTATCTTCCCAATTGCAACAAGCCAAATCAATATCTCAAAAAAACCAATCAAAGGCGCAAGGTATTTATGACCTCTGGCAATAAAAATAATTCGGATTGTTCCGAATGTAACGTCAAAAATCCTCGCCAGAAAAATCATAAGAGGCAGCAACACAAACGTAAACATCTCCGAACCGAAAAATGACATATCACTTGACTTTATTTTTAGGAAAATAACTTGTTCATTCTAAGCCTAATTTCTCCTCGCCAGGTTTCGAAGCATAGCAAACGGAAAGCTTACCATTTGGCGCAAGCCTTCTACCGATGAAAGCGTCCGTACTTGGCCGCTGACTTCGGCGAATAGCTCATTCACAACCACCTTTTCTTCAACTTCACCCTCTTCTTTTATCATAGCTAATCGATGAAGCGAATACAAGCCAATCAAAAACGCCAGTGCGAAGAAAAAGTCCCATTGTTGGAGATTCAGCGTCGGTAAAGTAAATTCTCGGCCTGGGCCTGTATATTTCAGGGTCCATTCAAGCTGGCGGTTGACAAAAAAGTCTGCAAAATGGCCGCCTAAAATAGGTGCTATCCCCGCTGCTATCGAGTTGACTATTGTGTTGGTGGCAAGATAAGTCGTAGCCTGACCCTCCGGTGCCAACTTCAAACCGATATTACCAGAAGCGAGAGACACGCCGGCTGATGATAATCCCATCACTATATGGATGACAACCAAAAGCGGTATCGTCAGAAAGTATTTCTCCGGCATCGTTGTAAACGTCCACGCCAAAATTGACAATATGAACAAAGGCCCGCAGATGGCCAATACCGATTTGTTGCTGAAGCTATCTGTATATTTGCCCCAAATTTTAAGAAAAGTGAAATTCAAAATCTGGCTGATTATCGACAAAGCTATTATAAATGACATACTCAATCCCAGACGTTTCAGCATATATACCATAAAAAATGGACCAGCCAGGTTCACCGCAAAGTTCCATGAGCACATAAATGCAATCAGCTTGCGAAAGTTCTCGTCCTTAAACGGCTGAGCAAGCAGCTTTAAAATCTCTGTTTTCTGCTCAGGTATAGGCATACGTTTCTCCGGTGTTCGTGCCAAAAAATAAACTCCTAAAGCACCTGCTCCAAAACCCAGCAAAAATAAAATTGAATATCCGTAGATCTCATAATCAGCCAATAACTTCTTCCACAGGTCAAGATAAACAGCGGCTAATAAACTTAATCCTATACCCACAGCTGTAGCTATTCTCATTCGTTTTGAAAAAAATGAACCAAGTATACTCTGAGGTATCAAATCCCGCATCCACGAATTCCAACTGCAGCCGGAAACAGCCCCGAAGGCAGAAGCCGCGACCATTGCCCCAAGCAATATGGCAAGGCTGATTTGTTCACCAAAGAAAAACGGTATCAAAGCAATTAGTAACCAGCATAGCCGGCTTAATCCCGCTGAAGCAACTACAATGGCTCGCCTGTTGCGTATCTTCTCAACCAAAAATATCGATGGTAGTTGAAGTAACTGTGTTAAAGGCCCAATCGCAGCTATCAGCCCTATCACAAGGTTAGATGCACCCAGCTTGATTGCAAAGGCTATCAAGAAGGCTCCACCCGTAAGGATTCCCATAGCCTGTGAGGCTACGCCGTCTCGGATAACATAACGCAGGCCGGAATCAACCTCCTCATCTGCAAGAGCATCTTTAGGTTCAAATCTCATAACTTTCCTGTGTTAATATAGCTACTCCCCAAAGTCCGGTTCCCCGTCTCACTCGTGCTCTCGTCCATCGCTCGCGGTGCTTGCTCTGGCTTTTTGTCTTTGTGGGTGTACACATGCGTACTCAAAAAGAAAACACATATAAACAGAAAGACGATAATTACTTCCCAAACCATAATATTATCCCATGCGTCTGATTTTAGATGATAAGATTTGCTACTTAAAACCTTGTAACACTATTTGAAGCAAAATCAAGCCTTTTTAGCGTCCGTTACAACTTCACAGATTCTGGCCTCACCCCTACTGTCACAAACTCCAGAGGTACAATGCCTGTGGAGTGCTCAATTCGTACAGCGTAGTCGCATCGATTTTTGGAATGTTCCTGCTTACAATGCTTAAAAACTCAGCCAGAGAAAACGGCTTGCGATATTCCACGACCTGCGCCTTTTCAATTCCGGCCAATGACTTAACCTCTTCTATTGCCTCATCAAGATAACCGATCTTGTCGATTAGCTTCTCGGCAAGCGCTTCTTCGGCGCCGTAAATACTGCCATCAGCCAGACGTTCCACATCAGCTAACGTAAGCTCTTGCCTTCCGTCAGCAACAACCTGCACAAACCTGTTATAAGCCGGTCTAATCAGCTTCTCTTCTATGTATTGTCGTTGTTCCTCTGTAAATGGCCGGAATGGACTTGGCCAATCCTTCTTCTCGCCCGATTTGACAATGGCTGTCTTAATGCCAAGCTTTTGCTCCAACAATTCCTGCAAAACGAAATGCCCCGCTAGCACACCCACAGAGCCGGTAATCGCGGTTGGCTCAGCCACTATTTTCTCGCACGCAACTGAAGTATAATAGCCGCCCGAAGCGGCAACGCTCTGCATAAACGCAACAACCGGCTTTTCTTTTTCGCCCCTGTACTTCAGTATCTCATTATGGATTTGGTCACTACCTGAAATCGTCCCGCCCGGCGAATTCACCCGAATAATCAATCCCTTTACCCGTCTATCCTTCCTCGCTGCCTTTATCTGACTGTAAATATCCCGAGCCTGCTGACCATTTATTATCCCTTGCACCGTAATTACCGCAATCTTATTTGTTCGCGGCCCAGCCCGTATAACTTCTTCGGTAAAGATGCCCTTCTGCCCTGCCGCAAAGATTGCAACTACGCCAATTAGCATTAAAAATAGTGCGATATTAGCCAGCACCGACAGTGCCAGAATAACACCCCAGAAAATCCGCCAGCCGGTTCGTTTCTTGGGCGTTTCTGTGACAGTCTCTATTGGCTCAGCCGGCTGGGGCTGTGGCGATTCAGCAAGATTATTGTTTTGATCAAAATCCATAATAAACCTTTCCTAAAATGTAAAAGAGCATTGTAATTCTCGGAAATTCTGCTGTCAATCTTAATAAAGAGCACGATTACCACCTTTTCCGAATCTATGCGAAGATTCTTGTCGATGAAGATTAATAACCAGCATCCTTATTCAAATCCAATGCTCAATTTTCGGGCATAACAACAAACCAAGAAAAATCATATCATGTTCCTTTGGGAAAAGCCCCACAGCTTAACTTAGAAAGCAGAATGTGTAAATCGCCGTAAGACTACTCTTTGCCTTCGTTTTTCACCCACCGAATCGCATATTGGAGAAGTTCGGTCGAACTGGCAAGATTTAACTTTTCCTTGAGGTGCGCACGATAAGTCTCGATCGTCTTGACACTCAGATACAATTTTTTTGCTATCTGGCGGGTTCCGTACCCCTGGCCAATTAAAAGAAAAACTTCCAACTCACGATCGCTCAGGTGCCCCACCGGAGAGGAACTCGCCTCCGAGTCAGCACCAACTAATTTACGTACCATCTTTTCGCTCATCGTGTCACTAATATACAACTGGCCATTCAGAACTTTACGAATTGCTTCAACCACCTTATCTGTGGCCTCCTGTTTCATAATGTAGCCCTTGGCTCCCGCACGGAGAGCACGCTCGGCATACAAAGATTCATCGTGCATAGAAAGAGCCAGAACCGGCAAACTCGGATACCGAGCCTTGATATCCTTTATCAGTTCCATACCGCTTGTATCTTTAAGGGAAACATCAACAATAGCCATATCCGGCCTCAATCCCTTGATAATTCCCATTGCCTTAGGAGCATCTTCCGCTTGCCCACAAACAGCAAGGTCCTTCTCATGGTCGATAAGCTGTGCAAGCCCCTGCCGGACTATAGGATGGTCATCAACGATAAGTATCCTGCTTTTCTGCTCTTTGGTTTTATCTCGCTGTTTTCTCTCAAGTGCCATAATTTGTCCCTCATCTTTATTGGTACTTTTTATTGGGAAACGCGCAAATAACGAGCGTTCCGCCTTCGGAACCCCTTCGAATATCGAGTGTGGCATCAATCATCTCTGCGCGATGATTCATAATCCGCAGTCCCATACCCCTGCTCTCAGCTTGCGATTTTGGAAAGCCCAAGCCGTCGCTTCTAACCGTCAGGACAGACTTATCTGTGCCGTAACTTAACACTATCTGAATATTCTTTGCCTTGCTGTGTTTGATCGCATTAGTGATGGCCTCCTGAGTGATACGATAAAGGTGCACTGCTAACTCCGTATCATCTATCTCAGCCGGCTCGTCACCTTTGAAAGTACAGCGTACCCCAAACAGATTTTCAGTAGTCACCGCCAATTCCTTCAATGAAAATGTCAAGCTGTCTGCATCCAAACCCACAGGATGAAGACCTTTAGCCAAACCCCGCGCCTGACCTGTCGCCTGACTGACAAGTTTCCCAATCTCCGCAACATCAGCCGCTTCCTCCGGTGACTTCGTAGTCAGCTTCTGCTCCAATACCTTAGACATTAAGGCAATGCCGGTAAGCTGTTGGCCAAGGCTATCGTGCAGTTCCTGGCCAATTCGCCGCTGTTCCCGCTCACTGATACTCAGTATCTCTTTTTCCAGACGTTTACGCTCCTCTATTTCCTCCAGCAATTTTTTATTCGCTTCGGTCAATTCTTCTGTACGCTCCTCAACCAATTCTTCTAGGTGGTGCCGATATTGCCTCAAATCTTCCTCTGCCTGCTTGCGCCGTGTGATATCAATACCATAGACGTTCACATATGCCATATCCACAATAGGTGCAATTATCAGAGAAAAGATTCTATTTTTGCAAGCAACCTCAAGCTCTTCGCTCGAGCCAGACTTAAGGATTCGTAAAACGTACTGGCACCAATGCTCAGGGGCTCTTGCGCCTACTTCGCAGTCCCAGTCCTTCAATAGTTCGGAACCAGCGGTATTAGCATAAAGAATTGTACCATCCTTGGCAACGCGCAGAACGGGATAGGGGTCCTCAGAAGGAAATTTTGCGAGGTTCTTAATATCTTCCTCTGCATTCATTCGTGCCAGAGCGATACCAATGCTGTCACCGATACCCTCGAAAAAACGTATCATATCAAGAGTAAAGCGTCCCAACCTCCGATCATTTAGCTGCAAAAGCCCCACAACTTCCTGACCCGAACGCAGTGGAATAAGTGCTACTGACTCATATCCGGCCTGGTTACAGTAGTTTCGTGTACAGCTTAGCGATCCTTCCAGAGAAGCACGTTCAAGCAGTTCAGTGGTACTATTGGTCCAAAAGCTGCCTCCTTCGGTACAACAAGGTAAACCCGAGCCGATGTTGCCTAATATTACACTGCCACATACACACTCCAAAACTGGACGGCCCTGAGAATCGTAGATTATCTCACCTGAATCATCTCGAGCACAGAGGTAGTTCTCAGCCCTTACGAAATCTTCAGAAAAGCCGTTGACTTTGAAGTAGGGAAAGTCATCCTCCTCGCGCAGCCGGATTCCAACCGCCTCAAAACCTGTAAATTCCTTCACGAGTTCAAGAAACCCGCCAATTACGTCTTCTCCTCGGCCTTTCTGATTTATTACCTCAAGGATTTTAATACCGAGCAACAGACGCCTCTCCGCGGCCTTTCTTTCGGTGATGTCCTGCACGATACCGAGCATTCGTATCCCCTTGCCATTCTCATCTCTGATAACGTCACCTGTTTCCGAAACCCAGCGGATAATCCCATCCGGCCAGACGATGCGATGCTCGATAGCGTAGTCCCTGCCTTCGGCTACACACGCATTGACAGAATCAACGACATACTGACGATCTTCAGGATGAACACAATCAAGAAATGCTTGATAAGTTTTTTTGAATTCGCCCTTACTAAAGCCAAACATGGGCTCTATTTGTTCAGACCATATCAACTCACCTGTAAGGATATTCCAGTCCCAGCTTCCGATGTTGGCTCCCCGCTGAGCCAGGGCATAGCGTTCTTCGCTGCGCTTCAATGCTTCTTCGGCCTGCTTGCGGTCTTTCTCATACCTATCTCTCTGCAACCTCGCATTTAGGATAGGTGCTATTTTTCCACCGATAGTCTCCAAGAACTCTCGGTCTTTATGGCTATAGTCGGTAGGTTTATTCGCAACTTCCAGGAGCCCGATTACCCGTCCGCCATACATAACGGGCACAACCAGAACCTTCGTTATAGGAACATGGCCCTCGGGCACATGCAAGCCTTCGTTGGCGTATAGGCTCCTCTTTTCTATCAGGGCCCGGCCCCAGATACCGCCCCACTTTTCGCGCGGGAAAACTATCGTCTTGTCAGGAACCTGGCACTGCTCCCAGACATCTCTGGTCATTGAGGCACAGACCAGAGCTCCAGCCTCGTCTATGTATCCAAAAATTCCGTACTTGCTCTCCATGACCTCCAGCAGTACCTGCAGCACTTCTCCGTACATCTCGTTATCTGGAGTGGTTAGAAAGATGTCGGCGATTCGGTTCCTGATAGTCAGTTCTCGCTCTGACCTTTGCAGCGCCCCCTCCGCTCGGATGCGCTCGGTGATGTCATGTTGGGTTGAAACAAAACTTGTTATCTCGCCCCCTTTATCCTTAACTGCACTCACTGTTGAATAGCTTGTGAACTTGGTCCCGTCCTTTCTTTTGTTAACGATTTCTCCTTCCCACCATCCTTGCTTTTCTATAGTACTTGCTATTTGTTTAGCGGTCACTTCCGAATAAGGACCGGCATTGAAGGTCGATACATGTTTTCCGATCATTTCCTGATGTTTGTAGCCGAACAGGTTACACATGGCATTATTCGCGTATGTTATTGCCAGATCCAGGGAGAGAAGACAGATTGCCTCTTTGGTTGTTTCGATAGCCTTTAGAAGTTTTTTTGCTTCTTCCTCCGCATCTTTCAGACGTAAGAAAAGAACACTTCTCTCGGTGACAACTGCATCGGCTTGTCCCTTGCGC
>Ga0209636_10003853_pt1 | contig 15328 bp, 14 predicted proteins | sample DeeMarSWOR152_54_FD_187464 | JGI IMG/M metagenome (GOLD analysis project Ga0209636, IMG submission 187464) | Marine sediment microbial communities from White Oak River estuary, North Carolina - WOR-1-52-54 (SPAdes) (version 2) | ecosystem: Environmental > Aquatic > Marine > Intertidal zone >...
CGACTGGATTCGATAATATCCCGAAGCAGAGTTCCTGGGCCTACTGACGGTAATTGATCCTTATCTCCGACCAGGATTAGACGCATCTCAAAAGGGATAGCTTTTATCAGATGATACATGAGAGGCAAATCCACCATAGAAAATTCATCGACGATTAAAGCCTCTCCTTTTAGCGGATATTTTTCGCTCCGCCTGAAATCACCCGATTTCGGGTTGTACTCCAATGTTCGGTGAATGGTCTTGGCTTCCTTTCCAGTGGCTTCAGAGAGCCGTTTAGCTGCTCTTCCGGTTGGAGCGGTTAAGAGAACTTCCCTTCCCCACTTGTCAAAAATATCAGTCACAGCTTTGATGATCGTTGTCTTTCCAGTTCCCGGACCACCTGTTATGACTAAAATCTTTTTCTCAAAACATTCTTTTACCGCCAGCCGCTGCTTGGTTGAAAACTCAAGAGACAATTCGCCTTCCACTTCGGAAATGGCTTTTTCCACATCGAAAGGAGGAACTTGGGCAGGAGAAGAGGCCAACTTGTGAATAGAGCGGACAATTTCTTCCTGGGCCTGATAATAGAAAGGAAGGTAAACGGCTGTACCTGAAATGACATCCTCGGTTATAACCAGCTTCTGCTCTTTGAGTTCCTCTAAAGCTTTTTTCACTTTTTCAGCCTCGGCTCCCAGTTCTGTCTGGCTGTTTTCTTCCAAGTCCTTCTGGAAAGAAAAAACATGTCCCTGTTCAATGTCCTTCTCCATGAGGTAACGGAGGAAGGCTTTTATTCTTTCAATGGAGGATGGATCCATTCCCAGTTTCAAGGCAATCTGGTCTGCAGTTTTAAAGCCTATGCCCCAGATATCGAGACAGAGCTGGTAAGGATTGGATTTGAGAATCTGAAATGATTTCTGCCCATAGCGATTGTAGACTTTTGTAGCCAGATTGGTGGACACGTTATGTTCCTGGAGAAAGATGATGAGGTCTCTGATGTCCTTATGCTCAGCCCAGGCCTTTTTTATTTCCTTTAATTTGGCGCTGCCCACTCCCTCGACTTGCTTCAACTTGTCCGGTTTTTCAGTGAGAATGGTAAGGGTCTGGACGCCGAACTTCCTTACTATTCTTCGCGCCAGTACCGGACCTACTCCTCTAATCAAACCAGAAGAGAGAAACCTTTCGATTCCCTTCACTGAGGAGGGCAAAACCTGTGTGAAATGTCCGACCCGAAACTGCTGTCCGAACCTGGGATTAATCTCCCATTCCCCCTTAATCTTCAACATTTCACCCGGAGAGAGAGGCGGGAAAGAGCCCACCACGGTCATGGACTGGCCGTTCTCAAGAGCAAATTTGTAGACTGAGTAGCCTGTGTCAGGACTGTAGAATATAATTTTTTCGATCGTGCCTTCGAAATAATCCATGCGCCACCATTAATAGTTTTTCACTTTTCTTTATTCTTTAGATTCCTCAAAAACTTTTTGCTCAGTTTTTTATTATGAGATTGCTTCCTCGCTACGCTCCTCGCAATGATAGTTTTATTTGTGCCCCGCCATGACAACTCTATTTGTTCCTCGCGTTGACAATTCTATTTATGCCCCGCCATGATAGTTTTATTTACTCCCCGCAATGACAATTCTGAGTTTATCGCCGACCTTTGCTTTTATTTTCTTGGAGGCTGAAGCTTCTCGGGCAGCAATCTCAATGAAATCCAAACTTCCGACGAGATAAAACAGCTCTCCCCTTCTCCCCTGGGAATAACTCTCTCTAAAAGATGATATTTTTTTATTCTTGGCGAGAAGGATTAACTTATTTTTCTTTGCCTCCTTCTTGAGTTTATTAAACATTGCCTTAGGGATATTGGTTATCAAATTTCCAAATTTATCTGTATAGATGATAGAACCGATGATTTCTCCTTCTTTCTTTATTGGCTCCAGATGACCAAGCATTTTATACTCTTGGATTTGAGGACCAAATACAATGGGTGAAGTACCCTTGGAAAGCCAGGCTGCCACAGGAGCCATCTTGTCTCTTGCTTCGAAAGTCTTGCTCTGCTCTTCAAGAAAAAATTTCTCGTTGGTCACTTTTATTATCTGTTCGACTTTTTCTGACTTCAAGGTGAAGCTCAACACCCCGTTGTCAGGAGCAATAAAAAAGTAGTCTTTTGTTTTGGCTAAAAGGATGGGACGAGAGGAACCGACTCCGGGGTCGACGATTACTAAAAAAATGGTCCGGGGAGGGAAATACTTATAGCAAGAGTGAAGAATAAAACTTCCCTGTCTGATATCAAAGGAAGGAATCCGATGGGTGACGTCGATTATTCGAGCAGAGGGATTTATCCGGAGAATCACGCCTTTTAAAGAGGCCACAAAAAAGTCGTCCTCTCCAAAATCTGTGATTAAGGCAAGATATGGACGTTTCACTTTTCCCTATCTTATTCGATTCTTCATAAGCGGTCAACCCGGTAAAATTGGGGTCAGGTCTCAACTTTCAACATTTGACATTTCTGGAGCTCTATAATATTTTTGAGCAGAAAGATAATCTGTTTAAGAATCTCAAATTGGAGCAAAGTGTAGTCATACTGAGCGCACTTAAAAAATATTATATTTTTTGTCTTTATCTTAATAGAAATATTGAAAATTAAGACCTAATCGCAATGAGGTTTCTAAAGGCTCTGGTCAATTCCCTGGTAAGCGGTATCTTCTTTTCTTTGCTCCTGGCTCTTCTTATCTATGACTTGAATGTAGGCTTGGATTTCAAGATTTCTTCCCTCGTTCAATTCACTTTTTTCTCGGCCTTAAGCTATGGCCTGGTGGTATTTATCATATGTTTCCTTATCTACCTCATTTTTCAATTTTTCTTCGAGAAAAAAATCAAGATTGCTTTCATCTCACCTTCATTTCTAACCATCAGCTTCTCTTTCCTAATTCTTGTCTTTTTGACAATTTTCAGGGCAAACTACAGACACTTCCTCACCATATTCAATCCCGAAATCAGAACCCTCCTCAGGAGTCAAATGATTTTTCTTCTTGTTGCTGCTGTATTGGGATTGGTCACTTTTTATCTCTTTCATTTTTACAGAAAAAGTGCTCTTTTCTACTTGATCTATTTTTCTCTGTTCTGGGCGGCTATATTTTTAGTTTTCCTCCAAAGGCTGAATTATCCCCTCCCCTTGACGCCGAATAAAGTGGCCCATTTTGAGGCCAGAGAAATCGACAAAAAAATAACTATCGTAGGCCTGGAGGGTCTGAGCTTTGACTTTATTATTCCGTTCATCTCGGAGGGAAAACTCCCGAATTTCTCGGTAATCGTAGATAATGGAAGCTGGGGAAAACTGGCGAATTTTTCTCCCAACGAGCCGATTGTCCTCAATAATTCCTTTAATACTGGCAAATTTCCTTTTAAACACCGCCGAATATCTCCTCATTCTTACCGTCTTCTCTACTGTAAAGAGGAGGTTGAGGTTGTGCCTCGTTATATTTTCTTTCGGCAGTTGATAAGACCTGGATTTCTTCAAATTTTACCCATGGAAAAATCGTCTCATCTGGTAAAAGACATCTGGAAAATATTCGAAGATAACAGAATTGCCTACCTTAAAAGAGACTGGCCTTATGATGAAGAAGAAGTCATGCCCTCTCCAAAAGCAGAAAAGCTCTTTCTCCAGTTCTATGAGGACCTCCAGTTTGAAGAAAGTGACATTTTTACCTTTGCCAAAAACGCCTTCTTCCTGGATTACGAATGGGAAGCCAAGGCCTTGGAGGAGAAAAATCAGAAAAAACCTCAGTTCTACTACTTTCTGTTGAACGGCTTGAACATTGTCGAGGCATATTTCTATAAATACAGTTTTCCCGAGCTAATCGGCAGCCTAGAGCAAGAGGAGATCGACAAGTTTGGGCTTGTGATTGAGAAATACTACAAGTTTTATGACCAAATTCTGGGCAAACTCCTCGCCTCTATGAAGGAGGATGAACTTCTGATTGTCTATTCTCCCCACGGCATAGAGCCTCTTCCTCTGTGGAAAAGATTCATCGAATGGATTCTAGGAAACAAAGATGTCTCAGCCTACCATGAAAATGCTCCGGAAGGAGTTATCTTGTTTTACGGAAAGGGAATTGCCAGAGGAAAGAACATCGAAGGGATGAGAATCATCGATATAGCCCCTACCCTGCTCTATTACCTGGGCCTTCCAGTGGGAAGAGATATGGACGGCATTGTGAAGAGTTCTGTATTCATGAAAGACTTCACTACAGAGAACCCCATTTTTTATATTTCTTCGTACGAGGAGATCTCCATCAAACCCCCCTAAAATGGGGTCAGGCCTTCAAAGTTTTCGAAAAAAGTAAAAACGGGGTCAAGGGTCAGTAATAAATGGGGTCGGACCAAGCTAAATACTTTTTTTTGAATCATTTAGGTTCATTATTCTCGCTAATTAAGGCCTTAGAGCATCATTTTTGGGGTTAAAATTGAGCCTTTAAGGCCAACAGGACGAGAAAGCACACTGAAGATTATAATGATCTAAAACACGAGGAATAGACGGGCTGAGATAAACAAAAGGCCTTAGAGTGGCGATTTCATAGGCAAAAAAGGGGGTTTAAGAGAAAAAAACAGCCATAATTCTAACTTATCTTGTTGATAAAAAATCAAATAGCTTGGCCCGACCCCAATTATTTTTTATAAAGGCCTGACCCTAATTATTTGATGACTCTGAGGATGCGTCTCCATCTCGCTTTTGGAATAAAGCTGAGAATTTTTTTTATGCGCTCTCTAAAGCTAGTTTTAAGATAAGCTTCCCTTTCCGCTCGGTATGAAAAATAAATCACCCAGGGTTTCCCTTTTATATAGCTGAGGGGTAAAAAACCCCAGTAGCGACTGTCCATACTGTTATCGCGGTTATCTCCCATGACAAAACAATAACCTTGAGGAACAATCACCGGTCCAAAATTATCTCTAATGGAATCATCATACTGGAAATAGCCATCCTTTTGGTAAACGTGATCGTCACTATGGACTTTATAGCCCTCGGAAATAGGCTCATCATTTATGTAAACCTGCTTGCCTTTTATCTCGATCTTCTCCCCTTCAAGCGCAATGACCCTTTTTACAAAATCCTTGGATAACTCTTTGGGATACTTGAAAACAACGATGTCGTATCTGTCAAGGTCTTTCCGGGGCATAATCTTTTTTTCAAAGGGGAAATGGTTCTCTGAATAGACAAACTTATTGACGAGTAGAAAGTCTCCTACCAACAGAGTGGACTCCATAGAACCAGTGGGAATCTGAAAGGCTTGGACAACGAAGGTCATCACAAAGAAGACAAAAATGGCTGTTTCGGCGATCAGCTCAAAATACTCCCTAAAAAGACTTCTCTCGCGCTTTTTTTTCTTTTCTTCTTTTTTTTCTTTTTTCATTTTAAATTACGAATGAGATACTTAATATAACCGAGAAAACAAAATTTATCAAGATTGTCGTTTTTACAGCCGGGAGGAAAGCTGTCCAGTCTCCGATATTCTTCATAGCGACTGTAAAGGCCATAAAAGCCAGTGGCAGGGTGACCATGACTAACAAAGACCACAACGGCCATCCTCCAAAAAGAACTCCTGCCAAGATCACGACATAACAGCCCAAGGCAAGCGCTAAATACATATATAAGGTCTTTTTAAAGCCAAAAAGAATGACCCAGGTCTTCCTTCCCACAGAGCGGTCGGCTTCAGCATCAGCAAATTCATTAATCATTAAAACCAGAGTTGTTAGAATGCCAGGGGGAAGGGCTGCAATGAGCGGCCAGAAGGAGGAAAAACTTTGAGCCTGAACATAATATGCGCCCAGAACCATCAAGGGTCCCCAGGCTAAAAATATGCCAATCTCCCCGATTCCAAGGTTGACTAACTTCAAAGGAGGGCCATTATAACCAAAAACAAGAAGAAGGGCCGCCACTCCGATGAACAGGATTACATTTCCCGCTGAGATTGCATTGAGATGGAGACCGATGGCTGAACCCAAGACAGCAAAAATAATGGATATTGCGAGCGCTTCTCCAGGTTTAACAAAACCCTCCAGAACCATCCTGCTTCCACCGGAGAAGGGAGCTGTGGCATAAACATTTGCCGCATCGGTGCCGCTTTTGTAATCGAAGTAATCATTAGCTACGTTGCAGGCAAGATGAAGGAAGGAGGCGCCTATCAAGGTTAGCAAGAATATGCCGAGGTCAAATTGGCGGGTATTCCACCAGGCAAAAGCTGTCCCCACAAAAACAGACCCTAAGCTCACGACTAAGAAAGGAAGTCTTAAAAGAAGAAGTATGGCTTTTGACTTTCTCATCGAGCCTTCCTTGATAAAAATATAATTATAATTCCCTCCCCCAAATAATCAAGCAGAAAAATAAAATGAATAAAATGGGGTCGGACCAAGCTAAATACTTTTTTTTGAATCATTTAAGTTCATTATTCTTGCTTATTAGGGCCTTAGAACATCATTTTTGGGGTCAAAATTGAACCTCTAAGGCCAACAGGGCGAGATAGCGCACTGAAGATTATGATGATTTGGAACATGAAGAATAGAAGGGCTGAGATAAACAAAGGGCCTTAGAGCAGCGATTTCATAGGCAAAATAGGCGCTCTAAGAGAAAAAAACAGCCATAATTATAATCTATCTTATTGAAAAAAAATCAAATAGCTTGGCCCGACCCCAAATAAAGAAATAAAAAAATTGCATTTGTCGAGGGTTTATCGATTGTTATATACTACTTCTTCTAAAAGGATTCTATTTGAGATAATGGAAACACTTTCCTATGTCATTCTCCTTCTCTTAGCTTTGGCTGGCTATTCTGCAGGGGCTACAATTAAAGCAGGAAAATATGTAGAACTAAAGCCCCAAATTATCGACCTTTTAGTCGTGGTCGCCATTTGGACAGGTGGAATTTTCTCCAGAATAGCCCTCGATCTGAATAAATGGTTATCAATCCTCATTTGGGTCATCATAAGCATGTCTATAGGAGTTCTGGCCATTCTTCCGCGAGATTTATCAAAAGTTGAGGCTCAAAGCAAGGGCAAGAGAAAGTCAGCTTCAAAAAATTTTTTCAGGAAACTCTGGACGAGCTGGAAGAATTTTTCGAAAAGGATGGGAAGCTTTCAGAGCCGAATATTGCTTTCCCTGTTCTTTTTTCTCCTTGTTTCCCCCTTTGCCCTAGCCATGAAAATACTATCTGATCCCTTAAAAATAAAAGAAAAGAGCACGAAATCCTACTGGCTCCAGAAAACGGAAAGAAAGCTCGATATTGAGGAATTTAAGAGGCAATTCTGATGTATATACTAGGAGTATCTTGCTTCTACCATGATGCTGCTGCAGCTCTTCTAAAAGAGGGAAAACTCATAGCAGCCGCTGAGGAGGAGAGGTTTTCAAGAGTGAAACACGACTTTGACTTTCCTCTGAATGCCATAAATTTTTGCCTGGATTATGAAGGGATAACAGGGAAGGACTTAGATTATGTTGTTTTCTACGAGAAGCCCTTTCATAAATTCGAACGTATTTTAATGACCATCCTGCAAACTTTTCCCAAATCATGGCGAGTATTTCGGGAAGCCATGATAGCCTGGCTTGGAGATAAACTTTGGATAAAAAGTATCATCAAAGATAAGATAGGAGTTGATCTAAATAAAATTCTTTTCGGAGAGCATCATCTCTCTCATGCAGCGAGCGCTTTCTACCCTTCTCCTTTTGAAGAAGCTGCCATTCTCACTGTAGACGGAGTCGGAGAGTGGACAACCGCAACTTTGGGGATTGGGAAAGGAACAGATATTAAGTTACTCAAAGAAATAAGATTCCCGCATTCTCTGGGGCTTCTTTACAGTGCTTTCACTGCTTTTTTGGGTTTCAAGGTCAACGAAGGCGAATATAAAGTCATGGGTATGGCACCATATGGAAAACCGAGGCAGGTGGACAAAATTTATGATAATCTCATCAAAGTCGCCCAGGATGGTTCTTTCTGGATGAACCTGGATTATTTTTCTTATCATTATTCTGATGAGAGCACATTTAATTCTAAATTTGAAAGCCTGTTCGGCAAACCTCGAAGCCCTGAAATGCATTTTTTCACTTCAAACACAAGATTCCCTTCTTATTTTGGTCCGAAACCATCAAATTACAGTGAACTCTGTCGTGAAAATGAGCACTATGCTGATATCGCAGCCAGCATCCAGAAGGTCACTGAAGAAGTCTTATTAAAACTGGCCAATACTCTGCATGAAGAGACAGGATTAAAGAAGCTTTGTATTGCTGGGGGTGTGGCCCTGAATTCCGTGGCCAACGGCAGGATATTGAGAGAAACACCTTTTGAAGAACTTTTCATTCAGCCTTCGGCCGGAGATGGAGGAGGCGCTCTTGGCGCGGCTTTACTTGGCTATAATGGAATGCTGGGTAAGCCAAGAACTTTTGTTCTAGATCACGCTTACTGGGGAAAAGAATATTCTGATAGTGAAATTAAGAGATTTTTGGATGATAATAACATCTCTTATGAATATTTCTCGGATAATGAGAAACTTATTGATAGAATCGTGGATCATCTTATCCAAGGCAAAGTTGCAGGCTGGTTCCAAGGCAGGTTCGAATGGGGACCCAGGGCTCTGGGAAACAGAAGCATCCTGGCAGACCCAAGATCCGAGGAGATGAAGGATTTAGTGAACGTAAAGATCAAGTTTCGGGAGCCTTTCAGACCATTTGCTCCTGTCATTCTGGAAGAAAATACAGAAGATTTTTTCTACGGCGATAACGTCGCGGCCCAATTTCCAGCAAGGTATATGCTTTTGGTTTTGCCTCTGAAGGAATCGAAGGCTGAAAGTATAAATGCTGTTAATCACTTGGGTACAGGAAGGTTGCAAACTATAAGAGAAGAGTGGAATCCAAGATATTACAGAATAGTAAAGAAATTTGGAGAAGCAACAGGAGTTCCAGTCTTGCTCAATACATCTTTTAATCTGAGAGGCGAGCCTATTGTCAATTCACCCGCAAATGCTTTTAATACCTTCAGTAAAAGTGGAATCGATATGCTGGTGCTCGAAAATTTTGTGATAAAAAAATAGGAAATCATGGGAGCCATAAAAAATTTTATTTCCAGGCTGGGAATATTAGGCGAACTTCTATTTTTTCTCTGGAAGAGAAAACTCTGGTGGCTCATTCCGATGGTCATCATCTTGGTTTTATTCGGCCTGCTGCTGGTATTAACTCAAAGCTCAGTAGTGGCTCCTTTTATTTATACATTATTCTAAGATAAAAGGGGGTCGGGCCAAGTTAAATACTTTTTTTTGAATCATTTAAGTTCATTATTCTTGCTAATTAAGGCCTTAGAACATCATTTTTGGGGTCAAAATTGAGCCTTTAAGGCCAACAGGACGAAATAGCGTACTGAAGATTATAATGATTTGGAACATGAAGAATATAAGGGCAGAGATAAACAAAAGGCCTTAGAGTGGCAATTTTATAGGCAAAAAAGGCGCTCTAAGCGAAAAAAACAGCCATAATTTTAACCTATCTTATTGAAAAAAAATCAAATAGCTTGGCCCGACCCCACTTTCTTCGACCCCACTTTCTTCCGACCCCACTTTCTTCGACGACCCCACTTTCTTTTTAAGGGGAGAAGATATATACTAATTTCCAATGAATTTCACGCTTTTTGGCTACCCGAAAACCGGGAAAACCACCTTATTTAATCTTTTAACAGGGGCAAAAATAGAAGTCAAAGCCTATGAAGAAGGGAAAAAAGAGCCTGTCCTCAGAACATGTCCAGTTCCAGATTCGCGCCTGGAGAAAATATGGGCTCTCTATCCTGAAAAGAAGAAAATCCCAGCTGCGATCGATTTCACAGACTTAGGAGGAATTTCTTTTGGCGAAGTCAAGAACAGTGCTTACCTCAGCCATCTTCGCGAGGCCGACGGCCTGACCCATGTGGTGAGAGGATTCTCAGATATTCAGATTCCCCACCCCAAAGGAAAAATCAGCCCTGAAGAAGATATCCGCTCTATGGAAGAAGAGTTGATTCTGGCTGATTTCGTCTTGGTGGAAACCAGGCTTGAAAAACTGGAAAAGGAGCTTTCGAGGAAGAAAAGCTCTGAAGGCGAAAAAGAAGCGCAGCTCCTGCAAAATCTTCGCACCTCTCTTGATGAAGGAAAAGGAATCCGGGAAGTCTCTCTTACCCCTCAAGAAGAAAAGTCCCTGAGAAGTTTTGAATTCTTAAGTCAGAAACCTCTCTTGCATACGGTCAATGTTGACGAAAAAGATATCCTCCTAATCGAAAACCCATCTCAATTCTACTCCTCCCCCAAAGAAAAAGTGAAATTACTCGCCTTTTGCGGGAAGATCGAAGCGGAAATCATGGAATTAGAGGACGAAGAAAGAAACACTTTTCTTGCTGAGTACGAATTAAAAGAACTGAGCATTTCGAAATTTCTAAAAGCCTCCTATGACCTTCTCAAGGCATTGACTTTCTTCACCATCGGAAAAGAAGAAGTCAAAGCCTGGACTATTCATGAAAACACACCGGCCTCCCAAGCTGCTGGCGCAATTCATTCAGATATTGAAAAGGGGTTTATCAAAGCCGAAGTCGTTCCCTGGCAGGAACTCATCCAACACGGTTCCTTTCAAGCCGCCAAAGAGAAAGGGGCTATTCGATTAGAGGGAAAAGACTACATCGTTCAGGACGGCGATGTCATCTATTTTCGTTTTGCCACTTAAAGCTGAACGGGAAATATGATTCAGGCTGACTGATGTGGGTATAAAGACAGAATCGATTTTATAGTTTCTCAATTTTACATTATTTCTGTTGCAAAAAATTGAGATTAGCAGAAGTGGGAACTTAATAGTTCAACGAATCGAAAAGGTAAATAAGCAGTATTGACTCCCAAGACGTAATATACTAAAGAACAAGATTGAAATGCCCAACTTCAAGATCACAGCCTCAGACAGTCGTTCCTCGGCCAGAACAGGAGTTATTTCCACTCCCCACGGAAACATAGAAACACCTGCTTTTGCTCCTGTTGCCAGCCAGGGAACTGTAAAAGGTCTCCTTCACAGCCAGCTCGAAAGCCTGGAGGCTCAACTCCTGCTCGTCAACTCCTATCACCTCTTCCTGCGTCCTGGGGTGGAGACCATAGAAAAATTAGGAGGAGTCCATTCTTTTATTTCCTGGAAGAAACCCATCCTCTCCGACAGTGGCGGATTCCAGATTCATAGCCTCTCTCCTTTAGTTAAAGTCAAAACAGAGGGTGTCGAATTTGCCTCCCATCTCGATGGATCAAAGATCTTCCTTTCACCAGAAGAGGCGATCGACATCCAGCTGAAGCTTGGCTCAGATATCATGATGGCTCTCGATTACTTTCTTCCTTATCCCTCACCCGAAGAGAAAATGAAAGAGGCTGTCGAACTCACCTCTCTCTGGGCGAAACGCTGCCAAGCTCAATTCAGCCAACATTCAACTTCTCAACTTTTATGGGGAATAGTTCAAGGCAGCACTTATTGGGAGCTGCGCAAGCAAAGCATCGAGGATTTAACGGAGATTGGGTTTGATGGCTATGCTCTGGGAGGATTCGGCCTGGGAGAGCCGAAAACTCTACTCATGGAAATCCTGGAGAAAGCCGACACTCTCCTCCCCCAGGAAAAGCCCCGCTATCTCATGGGGATTGGCTATGTTGAAGACATTTTTGATGCTGTAGAGAGAGGCACAGACCTGTTTGATTGTGTTCTTCCGACCCGAAACGCGCGAACCGGAACTCTCTTCACCAGCAAGGGGAGAATTTCCATCAAGAACCAGAAATACGCTCAGGACAATAGGCCCCTCGATGAGGAATGCACCTGCTACACATGTCAAAATTTCTCCCGTGCTTACCTCAGACATCTTTTCGAAAGGCAAGAAATCACCTCAGCAATTCTGAACACAATCCATAACCTCCATTTTTACCTTGACATCTTTCAAAAAATTAGGCAAGCTATTCAATCAAATTCATATCATCGATTGAAACTTAAGATAATAAATAAAAAAGAGGACAAAGAATGATAATGTTTGCTGGTTTATTTTCCTTGCTCCAACAGGCGCAACCTGCTGCTCCACGGGGGCCAAGCTTGTTTGGAGCCATGATTCCCTTTATCCTTGTTTTTCTGATATTTTATCTGCTGATCATTAGACCATCTCGAGCCAAACAGAAAAGACACCAACAAATGGTGGAACAGCTAAGGCCCGGAAATAAAGTCATTACATCAGGAGGAATTTATGGAACAGTCATGGGAGTTCAGAAAGACAGGATTGAATTGAAAATAGCCTCCAATGTAAAAATAGAGATCTCCAAGAATGCTGTGGCGGCCATTCTAACACCTCCTGCCCAAGAGAAAAAGTGAAATAGACTTGCGGTGAAATCAAGCCTCAACTTAGTGGGAATTCCATAAAGAGGATACAGATTGAAAAAAGGACTCAGATGGAAAATAATCCTGGTCCTTGCAGTCATCCTCTTAGCCCTTTTCCTTGCTTATCCTCCCGGAAAAAAGATCAATTTAGGCCTGGACTTAGAAGGAGGAATGCACCTAGTTTTTCAGGTTGTTACTGATGACGCCATAAATATCGAAACAGACCAGGAGATCACTCGCCTCCAAGACCAGCTCAAGCGGAAAAACATCGAATATGAAAAAATAACCAAAGGGGAAATAGGAAAATTCTCAATCCAGAAAATCAATCCCGACCAAGAAGGACAGCTCAGAGACGTCCTAGATGATTATTTTAAGGAATGGAATTACAGCATTATTGGCGATACTGTCTCCTTCACTATAAGGCCGAATGTTTCCCAATACCTCAGAGATCAATCCGTAAACCAAGCCAAGGAAACCATTCAAAATCGAGTCGACCAGTTCGGAGTGGCTGAGCCCACGATTCAGAGACAGGGATTAGGAGGAGAGCGGATTATTGTCGAACTTCCTGGAGTGGAAAACCCAGAGAGGATGATGAATATCATCAAAACGACCGCTCTTTTGCAATGGAAACTGGTCCACGCAGGGCCAGCTCCAGATGAAGAAACCCTCCTTAGAGATTTTGGTGGTACCGTCCCAGAGGATATGGAAGTCCTAAAAGGAGACCCTAAAAGAACTGAAGGCGGATATTATCTGGTTAGCCGCGTGGCTCCTATAACTGGGCAGGATTTAAGGACTGCCCGTCATTCCACTGACGAATGGAACAATCCTGCTGTGGGATTTTCTTTGAAATCTGAGGGAGGGAGAAGGTTTGAAAAATTTACTGCGGAAAATCTCGGCAAACCCCTCTCTATAGTCCTCGATGGAAGGGTTCAATCCGTGGCAACAATCGAAGATGTCATCCCAGCAGCAACTGGAGGCATTATCCGGGGAAGATTCACTTACGAGGATGTTGAAGATTTAATCTTGGTCCTCAAAGCAGGAGCTCTTCCGGCAACAATAAAAACTCTTGAAGAAAGAACAATCGGCCCTTCCCTGGGGGCTGACTCCATCCGGAAAGGCTTGTCTTCGATGGTGATGGCTATTATTCTCGTTCTGATCTTCATGATCTTCTACTATCGACTTTCTGGTTTCAATGCCATTACTGCCCTCTTATTAAACATCATTATATTGATGGGAGCGCTTTCTTATTTTAAAGCTACCCTGACTTTACCGGGAATTGCAGGCATCATCTTGACCATAGGCATGGCCGTTGATGCTAACGTGCTTGTTTTCGAGAGGATAAGAGAGGAACTATCCCTGGGAAAGAGTGTCTTGAGTTCAATCGCCACCGGTTTTTCCCGCGCTTTCAGGACAATTCTCGATGCGAACGTGACCACAATCGTAGCCGCAATTTTTCTTTTCCAGTTTGGAACTGGGCCAATCAGAGGATTTGCAGTCACACTTATCATTGGAATCAGTGCCAGTATGTTTACTGCAGTCTTTGTCTCTCGTCTCATTTTTGAAATAGTCCTCTCCAAGAGGAAAAGAAGAGAGAAATTGAGCATATAAAAATGCAGATATTCAAGAAGCCAAATTTCAAATTCATGAAATTCAAGTTCTTTGCCTTCGGTCTATCCGGGATCATCATTCTCATCGGTATCCTGAATTTCAGCGTGGGAAAAGGGCTCAATTATGGAGTGGACTTTACAGGCGGAACGTTGATTCGCCTCAAGTTCAAGTATCAGGTCGAAATATCTGAACTGCGCAATTCCCTGAGCGATATCGGCCTGGGAACAAGCCGTATTCAGGAAATGGAAAGAGGGCAAAGAGAGTACATAATCAGGACGGCCCAACCAGCAGGTGAAGAATTAGAACAAGAAATAGAAGCTCACGAAATCATCGGAAATCGCGTTATAGAGGCCTTAAAAGGGGAAGACGAGAAGGCTGCTGCTGAACAAGGTCTTAAAGACTTGAACAGTATTGATGAAAAGGAACTGACTGCGCTTCTTCAAGATTCAAATCCAGAGAAAGCTTCGGAAATTGCCCACAGTATTATTTCTTTTAGAGTCAATAGAGGAATAATCGAAGATTACACCCAAATTCAAAACCTTGGAGTAGGTGAAGAAACCATAGAGGATCTCAAAGAAAAAACTTTTCTCAGCCGCCTGACAGTTTTGAGCAAAGAGACTGTGGGGCCTCAAATAGGTCGAGACTTGAGGAGAAGAGCTACTCAAGCCACGATTTGGGCTCTTATCGGCATGCTTATCTACATTGGGCTGCGTTTTAAATTCGGTTTCGGAATCTCGGCGGTTTTGACTTTAGCTCATGATGTGCTGGTTACTCTGACTATTTTCTCTATTTCCGGAAGAGAAATGAACCTCCCGGTTATCGCTGCGATCCTGACTATAGTTGGATATTCTTTGAATGACACAATCGTGGTTTTTGATAGAGTCAGGGACAATCTAAAAGCTTTGAGAAAGCTTACATTCCAAGAAGTCCTGGATTCCAGTATAAATCAAACTCTAAGCCGAACAGTGATTACCTCGGGAACGACCCTCTTAACCGTTCTTGCTCTTTTTCTTTTTGGCGGTGAAGTCATTAACGATTTCGCCTTTACTATGATTATCGGTGTTATCATAGGAACTTACTCTTCTATTTATCAATCTTGTTCTTGGGTTTATTTTTGGAAAAAAGCATTCAAGCCGAAAAAAGGCTTTGGAAAATAAATAGGTTTTCAGGAATGTTTTCGCTCTCTTTCAGATTTTTAACGCCATTCTCCTTTCGGCCTTCTCGGCTGCTGCGTAACTCGCTGCGCTCAAACATACTCGCAGGTCAACTTCGTCGACTCCCCTCGAAAACCGAAATACGAAGGCTAAATCTTCAAAGATCGCATCATCCATTCCTGAAAACCTTTAGCTATCTAAAAATA
>Ga0209636_10003854_pt1 | contig 15322 bp, 18 predicted proteins | sample DeeMarSWOR152_54_FD_187464 | JGI IMG/M metagenome (GOLD analysis project Ga0209636, IMG submission 187464) | Marine sediment microbial communities from White Oak River estuary, North Carolina - WOR-1-52-54 (SPAdes) (version 2) | ecosystem: Environmental > Aquatic > Marine > Intertidal zone >...
AAAGGAACCGAAGAAGTTGGAGACGAAGAGGGCGTGATTATTGTGCCGAAGGTTTAATAATAATCCCCGTACGGATCATACCCGTATGCCGTGCCAATCCTTTTCCTGAAGTAGTACCCGCATATCGCACCCCCAACTATTCCCCCAAGGTGAGCGCTGTTTGCAACACTGGTAAAACCCCCGTATATGAACATGGCGGCAAAGAATGCTATTACAACCGCCACGGGGAGAGTTATCGGAACCGGGAACGGGAACAAAAAAACCCTTTGATCTGGTCTCAGTATCGCCAGTGCCGCAAATATCCCGAATATCGCGCCTGATGCTCCGACAGCGGTTGCATGATGCCCCAGGATTATAATGTCCCACAGGATAAAGAAAAGTCCCCCCATAACCCCGCCTGCAAAGTAAGTCAGCAAAAATCTCTTTGCTCCGAGTATTTCCTCAACATACTGCCCTATAAAGAACAATGCAAGCATATTAAACATAATATGCAGAACATCAAAGTGAGTGAACATGGATGTGATTAGAGTCCAGAGATAACTCCCGTGGAGGATCGCATACCCCTGGAGGGCCAGGAGAGGGCGTAAATCCGGCACCGCGTTCACCATCAAAAACACCGCTGCATTCGCTATGATCAACCACAGGGTTATACTTATCCCAAAATACTGTCTCATTTTATTTTTATTTATAAAAAGTAATAAATTAAATAACCAATTTAAATGAATTCATCTAATAAGAAAAAGATTGAAACGGGTATTCCCGGGCTGGATGAATTGCTGGACGGGGGCATCCCGAGAGGAAATTCTGTGCTCCTCAGCGGGGGTGCGGGATCGGGAAAAACAACATTTGGAATGCAATTTCTGGTTAATGGTGCCGAGTACGATGAACCGGGAGTTTTTGTGGGGTTGGAAGAATATCTCCCTGATCTAAAAAAGAATATGTCGCACTTTGGCTGGGATTTCGCATCTTTAGAGAAAGAAAATAAACTCATACTGACGAGATTGGACATATGGAAATTTGGCAGCGTATTGAGTGGAGGAGTAGACATGGAATTGTTCGCTGATACTGTTCGTTCTGCGGTAGAAGAGATAAATGCCCAGCGAATAGTCATTGATCCGATATCCATAATGGGTCTGATGTACAGGAGCGATTTAAAATTCAGATTGGATCTGGTAGGGCTGCAAAATTCGCTTAGAGATCTTAAATGCACAACTATAATGGTGTTAGATACCCTGAGCGGGTTTATGAGCAGATATAATACGGAGGAATTTGTTGCCCATGGTGTTATAGTGCTCCATTATATCAAAAAAAATTACATACGCCAGAGGGGTCTAGAGATATGGAAGATGCGGGGCACCAAGCACAGCGAGAATGTGCATTCAATGGAAATAACCTCTAACGGCTTAAAAGTTTATTCGGGATCACCGGTATTTTTATAATAAACTTTTTAAGAAAAACATCAAAATTTCGAAGAAATTTTGTGTTCCAAAATGTGGCGGAGTAAATCTCCGACACGTCGCAAGATTGCGAAGCAATCTTGGGAGCCAAAACTGCGACGCAGTTTTGCGAAGTTTAATCAAAATAAAAAAAATAAAAATGATGAGAGGAAAAATGATGGGTGAAAAGGAGATATTGTTGGTTTGGATAACGTTCTTTTTGATGATGGCCCTCACAACAAATGTCGGATTCCTTGCGAGCGGAGATGTCTGGGAATTGGTTATAGCAGCGATATTTAATGTATGTGCGCTTTTGGTGAAATGGAAATTGAAAACCGATTTTATGGGAAGGATCTCATTAGCGGGGAGTATAGTAGCGGTTTTTCATATAGTTCCCGCAGCCATCCTTGGTTTAAGTTTGGGGCTTCACGAGGTGATCGATGTATCGAATATAATAAACGAATCTGTATTTGCTAGGGCTGCATATGGGCTAACATTTGGTGCATTAATCGCCAATGTGGTCTCTGTTGTGTTATTAGTGGTAGAAACTGCAACTAAATCGAGGGAATGAATTTTTATAATAATTAACCAATCCAAATGAATGCGTATGATATCGAAAGGGTTGAGACAGGTATTCCTGGACTGGATGAATTGATGGGGAAGGGCATCCCGAGAGGAAATTCCGTGATTCTCAGCGGGTGTGCGGGGTCGGGAAAAACAACATTTGGAGTACAATTTCTGGTTAATGGCATTAAGAATGATGAACCCGGGATTTTTGTTAGTTTGGAAGAATATCTCCCCAATATAAAAAGAAATATGTTGAAGTTTGGCTGGAATCTCGCATACCTGCAGGAAGAGAATAAACTCCGGTTGATGAGATTGGATATGTCTGAATTTGGTAGTTCATCTAGTGGCAATATGGATATTGGTATGTTCTCTGATGCAGTATTTCCCGCAATAAAAGAGATAAATGCTGAGCGAGTAGTCATTGACCCGATATCTGTGATAAGATTAATGTACAAGAGTGATTTTAAATTCAGGGTGGATATGTCAGGGTTACAACAATCGCTTCGGGAACTTAATTGCACAACTATTATGGTTTTAGACGCCGTGAGTGGGTTTATGAGCCGGTATAATGTAGAGGAATTTGTTTCCCAGGGCGTTATAATATTCCATTATATCAAAAGAAGTTACACGCGTATGAGGGGCTTAGAGATATGGAAGATGCAAGGCACAAAGCACAGCGAGAATGTGCATTCAATGGAAATAGCCCACAGCGGCTTAAGAGTTTATTCGGGAGTACCAGTATCCTTATAAAACAACCTTTTAGAAAAAGGTTGATCAAAAAAAAATAAAAAAAATGATCGGAAGAAATGAGATATTATTGGTTTGGATAACGTTCTTTTTAATGATGGCACTCACAACAAACGCTGGATTCCTTGTGAGCGGCGATGTCTGGGAATTGGTTATAGCGGCGGTATTTAATCTATGTGCACTTATGGTGAAATGGAAATTGAAAACCGATTTTATGGGAAGGGTTTCGCTGGCGCTGAGCATCGCAGCAGTTCTGCACATAGTTCCTGCGGCTTTAATTGGGCTTATTGATCCTGCTTTAGGAATCGATGGGGGCATAGATGTGAGTAATATAGTGGCTGGTTCGACAGAGAGTGCCATATATGGGCTAACATTCGGTGCATTTGTTGCCAATATAGTTTCTGCCATGTTGTTGATAGTAGAGGCTGCAACTAAATCGAGGTAATAATTTAATTTAAAAAGTAAAGGGTAAATAATAAATTTAAATGAACTCACATTATGTTGAAAGAGTTGAGACCGGTATTCTCGGACTGGATGAATTGCTGGACGGGGGCATCCCGAGAGGTAATTCCGTGCTAATCAGCGGCGGTGCGGGGACAGGAAAGACAACATTTGGAATACAATTTCTGGTTGACGGCATTGATCGATATGAACCGGGAGTTTTTATTCAATTAGAAAAATATATCCATGATCTAAAAAAGAATATGTTGCACTTTGGCTGGGATCTCGCATACCTGGAGGAAGAGAATAAACTCAGATTGATGAGATTGGATATGTCGGAATTTGGTAGTTTATCCGAGGGCGAGATAAATATAGACCAGTTCTTTAATAGAATTCGTAGCGCAGTGGAAGAGATAAAGGCTCAGCGAATAGTCATTGATCCGATATCCATAATGGGGTCGATGTACCAGAGTGATTTTAAATTCAGATCGGATTTGGGGGAGTTACAACATTTGCTTAGGGGTCTTAACTGCACAACCCTGATGACTTCAGACCTGGTGGATGAGCATATGAGCGGGTTTAACGTGGAGGAATTTGTTGCGCATGGTGTTATATTACTTCATTATATCAAAAAAGATTACATGCGCCTGAGGGGTTTAGAGGTACGTAAAATGCAGGGCACCGATCACAGCCAGGATGTGCATTCAATGGAAATAACCTCCACAGGCTTAAGAGTTTATTCGGGAGCGCCAGTACAATTATAGAAATGATCGGGAGAAATGATATGTTATTGATTTGGATAACGTTCTTTTTAATGACAGCACTCACAACAAACGCTGGATTCCTTGTGAGCGGCGATGTCTGGGAATTGGTTATAGCGGCGGTATTTAATCTATGTGCGCTTGTGGTGAAATGGAAATTAAAAACCGATTTTATGGGAAGGGTTTCGCTGGCGGTAAGCATCGCAGCGGTTCTGCACATAGTTCCTGCGGCCATACTTGGCCTGAGTTTAGGAATTTTTGAGGGTATGGATGTGAGCAATATGACAGCGGGTTCGACAGAGAGTGCCATATATGGGCTAACATTCGGTGCATTGGTTGCTAACATAGTCTCTGCTGTGTTGTTGATAGCAGAGGCTGCAACCAGATCTGTTGAATGAATAAAAAAGGAAAATTAAAAAAATTGGTGTCTTTTTTTGAATCAAAAAAGAATTTACGATTTTTCGCAAACTTGCTAAAAATCCTTTTTGAAAAAAGAAAAACAAATCGATCTTCATAGAATATATTTATATATTTATGCTACAGATATATAAAAAATGAAAAGGTAAATAAAATGGAATGGCCAAAAAATATAGATATTGGACTTAAAGAGGACCTTTTAGTTTATGAAACGGACAAGCCTGAGATTAAACGTGAAATGCTCTATGAATTGGCAAAGCGGTTTGAAATAAACGGCGATATACAATCGAATGAGGATGTATATATCATTTCCCAGAAAGAACGGGTGTCGGCAATATATAAAAGCAGTGGAGCTTTTTGGTACGCCGATTTTGCCAAACTCAACCACCCTGATTACAAACCAGAGTTACCGTCCAAAGATGAAGCAACCAAGATCGCTAAAGAATATCTGAAACGAAACGAATGGCTACCTAAGGGCGCGATACTTGATAGCGTGCATATTAACATATCCGAACGAGTGGAAGGCAAAGAGCGTGAAAAAAGGACGAAATACCTCAACAATGTCTGTGTCAACCTTCGCTTCTCACTTAACAACATCAATACATATGGTCCGGGCGCCAAAATCAAGGTGTTTATTGGCCATAAAGGTGAAGTGATCGGATTATTCCACGCTTGGCGAACGGTCCATGAACACAAGAAATTTCCCGCACTTTCCAGACGGGATATAGAGGATGTCCTCCGCCATAAACTTGGCGTATCATTGGAAGGAATTGAGGTTAAGGGTGTAAACTTTGCATACCATGCCGAGTCCTGTGTGCTGAATAGCAGGTTCGTTCAACCAGTTTATGTATTTGAATTGGTGGCACCGGCAAAGAGTAAGCGTCAGGATAAACCTACTAGGGTGGAATTTGAGACACACCCCTTGCCCGCCACTACATTTGCTCCGATCGTCACCATCAAATCCCCTTCCTCTCCAATCGAAATCAAACAAGGAGAGCCTCTGAAGCTGTCCTGCGACCTCAGAGGTGGAACTCCGCCGTTCAAATTCAGTTGGGATTCTAATATGGATGGTCATCTCAGTGACGAAGAGGTCTTGAGCACAAAAGAGTTGTCTATCGCCCATCGCGGAGGACGTGTAACATCGCATACCATCAAGGTGACAGTCACAGATGCCCACGGGATGCAGGACTCACACCATGTGCTGGTCAAAGTTCATCCCCGGGAAGGGACAAAACTAACGGGGAAAAAGAAATCGACGCCAAACGACCCTGAGGACCCGTATGTGGGAGTAGAATGGTGCAACATCTATCACGGATTACCCGGGCTGGCCGACATCAGCGGAACCGATACCAGCGCCCAAGGATTCAACAACTATATCAAAGGCTTGCCCAACTGGTCAAGTCGTTTTGACTGGGGGAATGATGCTGCATGGGAGCAGGACTTCAAATTCGCTACTGCTCCAGGAGGCGGCACCGATTCGTTCTGGGCCGACAATGTGCACTTTGCATTCTTTGCCGGTCACGGCAGCTCAGGTCGCTTTTGGTTTGGTTCTGCAGTCGATGACCACGAGATGCGGGCACAGGATGCCCGATGGGGCGATGGCATCCTCAACTGGATAGCTCTCCATGCATGCCAAACTATGCGAGCAAATTTTGAGTGGACAGTTTGGTGTGACGCCTTCAACGGACTCCACATGATGCTTGGATTTCATACAAATACTGAAGGTTCAACACCGCCTTTAGGATCCCGATTTGCTTTTTGGATGTCCTTTAAATTACCCTGGATGAGTGATTCTCTTTTTGACATACGAACGGCGTGGAAATTGGCTTGTGAAGAATGTTTTGATTCAAGCAGGGAATACGCAGTCATCTATGCCGGTCAATCAGGCACAGACACTTACAATGACCACTTATCTGGTTACGGTTATGTTAGCCCTGATCCCACCTCGCCTTACTACTGGGTCTATTATAAAAGGACGTGCTAGGAAACCAAAAATTCAAATAATGAGAGATGGCCTTTAAAATTCATGGAAAAGTTATGGAAAAGGAAACAGGTAAAGGAATTCCTAATTTAAGGGTTAAAGCGATTGATAAGGATCTATTTTTTGATGACATTTTAGGAACAGTGGCTACCGATAAGAACGGGAATTTCGAAATCAAATACGACAAAGAAGATTTCCGGGAACTTTTCTTCGATAAAAAGCCGGATATTTACCTCAAGATTAAAAATCCGGGGGGAGAGGTAATTCACACAACTGAAGATAAGGTAAGATATGAGGCTGGCAGGACAGAAAAATTCAATATAAAAATTTCAAAAAATGAAATAAAAAAACAAAAAATGAAATGGGATATAAAAAAGAGCGATGAACTCAAAGAGAGGATCGCAAAGGACGAGAAACTGATGAGGAAACTCAGCAACTCTGCTGATAAAGTCCTTAAAAAGCACGGGGTGGAACTTAAGGGTATGAGCTATGTCTTTGAACCACGGGTTTTTACCATGAGTCCGAAAGAAGCCCCTGAAGTTATGGTGAAGGCGCGTAAAGCCATGGCTATAGCGATTATAGAGGATTCGTACAGGCATGGGGACCCCGCACCCTGGAAAACCGCGAAAATAACTATGAAATGTCTACCGCAATGCGGGCCATTAGACCGGTTCACTCTGGATGTTCTGGAGAAATTTAGAATATCTGAAGTTGCTGGTCCTGACCCAACGCCCTGGCATCCCAGTGAGATTCTTATCAAGCAGATAGTCGGGAATAAAGAACTTTTAGGGGAACTCAGCGAATCTATTTTCGGCATTCTTGAAGAAAATGGGATAAAGTTTGAAAAAAACGAGGGCTGCGTGTTCACTCCATGTGTCTTTGAAACGCCGATCTTTGCGCAAAAGGTGGCTGCAGCGGAGAGATCAGAACAAATCCGCGGGTTCGGACCCCAGGTGTACGCTGATCCACATCCAGATCCCTGGTTAACCGCAGGAATAAAATTAAGGCCTCTTCCCGGGATAATATTTGGACCATGGGGGCCAACACCGGGAATAATTATAGATCGCTGGTGGTGGATAGGAATACCTGCACCGGAGATGCTGCATGCATTGGATGTGATGAGAGAGTACGGGTGAAATATATGAAGAGATAATTTTAGATATCTCTTAAAAATTTCAAAAAATGAGATGGGATATAAAAAAGAGCGATGAACTCAAAGAGAAAATCGCAAAGGACGAGAAACTGATGAGGAAACTCAGCAACTCTGCTGATAAAGTTCTTAAAAAGCACGGGGTGGAACTTGAGGGTATGAGCTATGTCTTTGAACCAAGGGTTTTTACCATGAGTCCGGACGAAGCCCCTGAAGTTATGGTGAATGCGCGTAAAGCCATGGAATTGGAATCAGTAATGCATGGAGACCCTTCGCCCTGGAAGCCCGTGGAAATAACTATGAAATGCTTACCAGAGTGTGGGGGGATGGATCCGCACACTCTGCGCGTGCTGGAGGATCTTAGAATAACAGAAATCGCTGAGCCAGACCCGGAGCCTTGGCACACCAGCAGAGGTCTTATGAGACAGATAGTCGGGAATAAAGAACTTTTAAAAGAATTCAGCAAAACTATCTTTGGCATTCTTGAAGAACATGGAATAAAGTTTAAAGAAAATGAGGGCTGCGTGTTCACTCCATGTGTCTTTGAAACGCCGATCTTTGCACAGAAGGTGGCTGTAGCAGAGAGATCAGAACAAATCCGCGGGTTCGGACCTCAAATATATGCATATCCAACTCCAGAGCCGGGTATAAGGGCAAAACTAAGACCTCTTCCAGGGATAATAATTGCGCCGTGGGGACCTACACCCGGAATTATCTGGCCTCCTTGGTGGTGGATAGGAATCCCCGCACCGGAGATGCTGCGTGCATTGGATGTGATGAGAAAGATGGAAGGAAAAGGTATGAAGAAGTGACCTTTTCTTTTTTCCTTTTTTATTTTTTATAACGAGAATGAATATATCTGCCCCCCCTAGATTATCCAAGAATATTTATATTGAAGAAGTTGGTAGGGAAAATAATAAAAAAATTTTCTTTGTCCTGGATCCAGATGTGCCTTCCTGGGTTTTTGTTAATGAGGACAGCTTGGAAATATTAAATTTGTGTAATGGTAAAAATTCCATTGAAAAGATTTCGCAGATAATTGCAGACAGGCATGATATAGAATATAAAGATTCTTTTGGCGTTGTTAGTTCTTTCTTAAATGAGATGAAAAGAAATCAGATTCTATATGAAAAACCCCTTAAAGAATCAAGCAAAAACCAATTCAGGGGTCTGGCTTTGGAGATAACCAAAAAATGCAATTTAAGATGTATTCATTGTTATCTGTCTGCAGGGGAAGCAAATGATGGCGAACTCACATTAAATGAAATAAAAGAATTGCTAAAATCCACTAAAGATTCAGGTGGAATATCTGTCGCCCTGGGGGGCGGTGAGCCCTTGCTGAGAGATGATTGTATCGAGATAATAGAACATGCAGCATCACTGGATTTATTGGTATCGTTAGGTACCAATGGAACTCTCATAGATAAAAAAATGGCTGAGATACTTTCTGAACTGCCGATCAAAATACAGGTAAGCTTGGACGGGGCAAGTAAAGAAACCCATGACCGCATCAGAGGTGAGGGTAGTTTTGATTTGGCAGTCCGGGGGGTGGATAATCTTATCAATGAAGGTATGGAAAAGGATATTGTGATAGCGTGTACTCCGATGAAACCTAATGTTAATGAGATCCCCCTCATAATAGATTTTGCATTGGATCGGCAGATTCCAGTGATTCAATTCCCTCCACTTTCATCATCAGGAAGAGCAAAGAAAAAATGGGGTGAACTGAGGCTTTCCGATGATGAAATGCTGTGGTTCTGGGAATTTGTTTCAAAAAGATCAAAAGAATTGAGGGGAAAGATGGATCTGCTTGCAGACTGTTTTTCTATAAATATAAACAATCCCGGGACCCCTCACAGATGCTCGATAGGTACTCAATTCAGAGTCGATCCAGATGGATATGTTTATCCCTGCCAGTGCTTCCATTTTGGTTCTGAATATTGTCTTGGCAGTATAAGGGAAAACAGTTTGGAGGATATCGTATATGGTCAAAGAATTAAAGAGATTAAAGAAGAATGCTTTCAAAGACCTTTGAATATAGACGAATGCAAGGATTGCAAATGGAGGAACTTTTGTGGCGGCGGCTGCATGGGAAACACTTTTGAGAGCAGCGGAACGATTTTAAACCCCGAATCCTGTGGAGTAAGGAAAAGGTGGGTTGAAAAATTATTTGAAGTGAAACTTAAAGAAATTTTTTCATGAAAAACAACCTTCTGAAAGGTTGACCATCAAAATGGATTTTGGGGGGCTTACAGCCCCCCATAATGCCTTGCGAGTATAGTTTATAGAAGCAACAGATATAGTTTGTAACAATGAAAAAACAGGTTATCCCCTGAAAAACCTCTTAACCCAGACTTCAGGGTTAGATGTCACTACCGGATCAAAGTCCGCTGGAAAGCATTTGGCATAGTTTCTCCACTTAAATCTCTCGTCCATCAAAATTATCACTCCTCTATCCGTTTCGCTCCTGATGCACCTGCCTGCTGCCTGCAGTGCCCTGACCATAGCAGGGTAAATGTAACCAAAGTCCCTGCCGCGGTTGAACTTAAAATCATAGTACTCTATAAGGGATTCTGTTTCAAGGTCCGGAACGCCGAGAGGTAAGCCAACTATGATCACGCAATCAAGGATATTATTTGCATAGTCTATTCCCTCGGACATGGAGCCCGCCTGGACCCCGAACAACACTCCTCCTTCCTTGTCTGATAAATTCACCAGCCTGTTATATAATTCGTTTCTTTCCTCCTTTTTCATATCCTGGTGCTCAACCAGGATTTCCTTGTTTATCTTTACTTTATCTTCAAAATGTTTTAGGATGGAATTGAGAAGCCCGTATGACGGGAAAAAGACCGCTGCATTTCCTGGAATCGTGTTAATAATTTTTCCAATCTCTGCGGCGTATCGTTCATACATCTCTTCGCCCCTTTTTCTCCACTGTGTTGTTATCCCGGGGGTAATTATGGCAAGTTTATTTTCTCTGGGATACGGCGATCTGTATTCCTTCTCGATCACCCTCCCCTCCAAACCCATGACAGAAGAGTACATACCCAATGGAATTAACGTGCCCGACATTAAGATGGCTGAATGGACATCTGAAAATACACTTTTTGAGGAAATTGACGGGTCAAGGCATTTATAGATCAAAAGCAGTGATTTATCTTTCTTGAATATTCTTGCAAACCCCATATCTTCTCCAGCCCATGATTCAATAAATTTCGCTACCGTCTTTGAATAAGAGCGGTATCTGTTTGGCGTCTTCAATACATCATCTCCAAAGGAGTCGATCATATTATAGAAATCCTTATAACTCATGTTCATGCGTTTTGTGATCTTATTTATCTCGTCTATGAACTCCTTTCTCTTTATGCTTGTTTCTTTAAACCGCTCATTCTTTAATTTTTTTTCAAATCTCTTTAATATATCGGTTATATCCAAAAAATCTTTCTCCAGAGAATGCTCTTCAAGCATTTTCGCTTCTTTTACGGCATTTCGCAGCGCGTACTCGCCCAGATTATAGCTTAAAATTTTTCTTATGCGGTCAGGCAGATTATGGGCTTCGTCCACCACTAAAATGCTGTTGTCGAGGGTTTTATTCAATTTTGCCAAAAACGCTTCCCTTACCCTTGGGGAAAATATATGGTAATAATCGCCTATGATAACATTTGCTTTTTTGCCCACCTCGATGCAGATTTCATAGGGGCACAATCTGTTTTCCCTGCACAAAAGTTTAATCTCATGCGAATGCATGAGTTTTCCCTTGATTTTCTCGACCACCCTGTAAGCATTCTTTGATAACCTTTTACCTGCTTCATCCCCTCTTACGTTATTGTAGTACTTACATGTCTCGTCTTTTTTTCTGGTAGCGCAGTATTGATTAAATTCCCTGCTGTCCAACTCGCCTGCCCCCTCTACCGGGCAGAGCCACTGCTTTCCTATAATATCCGCCGCAATAAAATTAACCCCGAACTTATTTTTTATCTTCCTTAATGTCTCTACCGCTATCGTATGCTGCGTATGCTTTGGGGTAACAAAGAACACTGTTTTGTTATTCTCAAGGGCGTATGAAAGTGCTGGCGCCAAGACAGCAGCGGTCTTCCCGATTCCCGTTGGAGCATGCGCTACCAGATGTTTTTTCTCCCTTAACGCTTTCTCTATATCCTCCATGAATTCTTTCTGCCCTTCTCTTATCAGCGGGAACGGGAAGAGTTTCATCTTGTTATTAATTAGGAATAGAGAAAAAAAGTTCTTCTGAAAATACGGCATATTCCCGGCATTTTTATCCTTCCTTTAAGCGGCAGCGGGGCTTTTGACTGGCTCTGGGGGGCGTTATATCTTCACCTCCAGACCCACTCGCTCAACCTTCTCTGCCTTAAAATTTCACTCCTCTTAACATACTCCTCAATCGGATGCATCAAACGAGTATTTATATCATCCAGCGCCTCCTTCAGCGTATTAAACTTCTTCGGGGGGTTAAGAAAAGCATGCCTTACGTTCTCCCTCACCTCCCAGACCCCAACGGGCATTACATAACTTTCATAGATCTCTCTGAAATCAATAAATCTTTTTAAATATTAAATCATAAATGTTATTATGGCAGAAGTTGTTGTTAAGCACGGGAGAATCCCATTGGAGGGCATAATGGATACCTTGGATATTCATGACGGGGATACACTCTCATTGAATGTATCAGGGGATTTGATTATGATAGCCAAGAAAGACGAGAAGGTCTGGGATGAAGCAAGGGATTTTTTGCCAAAGAACTTTAATAAAATCCTTTCAAAACTTAGAAAGGATTCAAGTGACAGGCTTAAGGAAATGGGGGTAGCATAAATATATGATGATAGTATTGCTTGATACCACCGAATTGGTTGGAATAGATAGGGGAAATCCAAATGTTATTGATATGTGCAAACGCCTAACAAAGGCAAATGCAAAGTTATTATTGAGCATTATAACTGTTTCGGAAATATTTACAGGCACTTATCTGAAAAAGGATTCTAAGGATGCTGTTGCGAAGGCAAGAAGACTTTTGGCACAATTTGAATGGATCGATATGAACGCTAAGATCGCAGAGAAAACAGGTGAACTTATGGCACACCTTATATCCAAAGGAGAAGTCATTGAATACCAAGATGTAGTGATCACGGCTACATTCTTGGTAGCGGGCGGTGATTACTTAATAACCGAAAATATAGATCATTTCTCACGCTTTCCCCAGATAAAAGCAAAAGTTTATAATGCGGAAAGATTCCTGGATCTGAATGTTTGCTGATATTTTTTCTGTGAGCAGAAGTTCTAAGGCGTTTTTAATACAATTGAAAAGACCCCTATAGGATTCTCAAGAGACTACCAAAAAAGATTTGCTCGTTTGAAATTTTCCAAAATCTTCTATATGAACAGTATATTTTCCATCTGTTGCATTCGTAAGATCAAATGTTGCAATGTATGTTCCGTTAGAAATTTCATCGAATCTAAGCATCTGCTTCCCACCATCTGGTTTCTCAACCCATACACGTGGTGAACACCTACATCCATAGGGATACGAAACTTGAGGGCGGCATATATCTTTTGGACCTTTAATAGTTATAATCACATATTCATCAACACCTGATGTGTAAACTATCTTGTCAAGAGTGACATCATAATCCTGCATATAATCTGAGAGGTATTCTGGGATAAAAATAAGTATGAGTAACATAGGAGACATTAGTAATATCACACGTATTACAAGTTCTATCCTTCCCAACGCAGGCGTTTTGTTGAAGTATTTTATTTTGGTTACAAAGTAATTGACTAATAATAACAATATTATCGAAGAAAAACAGAAGGCGATTATCCAGAGGAGTGAAGAGATTACAGAGTATACTTGGATGTTAAAATATGGAAATAAAACTAATAAGATCATTGTAATAACATGCAATATAAATAGGGGTCCAAGTAGTACAATAGTAAAAAATACAGAATAAAGGAAACCCATTTTAAAGAGATCATTTGCCACTATCTCAATATTTTTCCGCCAAGTATCAGTTAGTATGTCCGCAATTAGCAACCCACTTAACAGGATATGAAATGCAAAAAGTATGACTACAACAAACATTGAAACTATAAAAGCATGTAAGAGCGCAGTGGGTGATCCCACTCCAAATGGCGGCTCAATTCCAGGGGCTATAAAAAAGTGATGAAACATGAACACCGCCAAACCAAACAATATACCTGCCGTTGCCAGCGAGTATTGCAATCGTTCTTTCAATAAATTGCTCCGTATTTGTGGAATCTCTACTTTTTCTTTTTCCCCAGTTATTTTTGGTTCATCTTCTGTTGAAACCTGAGAGGAAGTTTGCCCCTCTCCATCAGCTGGTTTAGATTCCGCTTCATCCTCTACTTCTATTGGTTTCTTTATTTCATTTGATTCCATGGCTACATAATATCTGATCCATAAGGAGTTACTATAATTATCCTTTCTCAATCGAAAATTTAAATGCTGCGAGTAATAAACAGGCGATTCCAAAAGACAGCATCTTGACTAGATTCCATGATATGTCATTCTCTGCATTCATTACACTTACAAGCGAATTAAGGGAGAGGGTCATCGGAAGTTCTTGAGATACATCATAGAGTATGCTGGTTTGTGGGATTTCAACTATCGCACCACTCAGAATTAAAAACACCAGCACGGTGAGCATGACTAACTGGGATGCCTGGTCTTTATTTTTTGCAAAAACGGAAAATAAAAGACCCATGGACAGACTGAAAAATGAGGTTACAAGCAGAACAATCAGGATTAGTATTGAGTTTTCAATCTCAAAAACATTTATGCTTATCAGATAAATAAGTATGGACTGGATACCAGCGAACAGAAAATTTGCGTTTAATTTTCCAAGTATGATGCTCGCCCTTCCAATCCCCAAAGTCTCTCTGGACAGGGGCCCGTAAGGTGCCCTCTCGGTCACTATTCTCAATGATGTCATCTGGGCTGATATGAAAATAACAACAATGGAAAGCATCGAGGCAATAGTATGCCTATAGTAAGGATATTGAGAGTGCTCAGAAGGTAACACAGCACCGAAGAGTATGATTATTAAAACCGGCTGTATTAACAAAAGAAGTATATGCCCCTTGCTTTCTGTAACCTGCCTGTACTCAAGCCGAGTTGCTTTTAATATATCCTTCATTTTTTTATTGTACTAAAATTATAGTTTAGATACTCAGTAGGTAGAGAAAAATTTAATCATAACCATCATCATTATACCAAAAATTATAAACGTAATCAAAATTATCTCTACTCTTCTCCCCCCTGCATCCATTCTTATTAAGCCCTCAAGTCTGGACAAAAATTTATAATGTCTCTTAATAAAAATCAGCATAATTGCAGCCATCCCTACAATGATTATGATTCGGATCCATATATTTGAGAAAATCCATGGCCAAAAGGGAAGTACAACCATCACAAGAAATATAAATGGTGTTGCATAAAAAAAGACTATAAATACCTCTATTATATGTACAAACCCTGCTCTAAAAAAATTAGTTGCAAGTAAATAAAGTTTGTCTTGCTTTTTATCAACGAATATCTCTGCAATATACATTCCGTTTAGAAATATACAGATAACAAATGTAATCCCAAAGGTAAATAACACAGCATCTAATACAACTGAAAGAAAAAACATAACATGTAGAATACGTAAATGAGTGGGGTCTTGAATATACATCTCTTTTTCTACTTCTTGATCCTTCCCCGTAATTCATTAATGTTCCCATAATTTCCCATAATTTAGCCGATAAATATCCTCTCAGGATTACGCTTTTGATTTCATATGTGTTT
>Ga0209636_10003856_pt1 | contig 15320 bp, 15 predicted proteins | sample DeeMarSWOR152_54_FD_187464 | JGI IMG/M metagenome (GOLD analysis project Ga0209636, IMG submission 187464) | Marine sediment microbial communities from White Oak River estuary, North Carolina - WOR-1-52-54 (SPAdes) (version 2) | ecosystem: Environmental > Aquatic > Marine > Intertidal zone >...
CCGAGTTCCATGAGGGTGCCCTGGTTTGAGGCGAAGATTACCCGGATGTACAGGTTGTCTTGACCCATGGCTGCCATGCCATAGAGGGGCACCTCTGCCATGACTAAGTAGAGTATGAGAGCCATGCCGGTCCAGAACAACTTCTCGTTGAAGCTAACCCTTCTTTCGGGAGACTTGACCTCTGGGATGAGTCTCATAACGGGCTCGAAGGTTCTGAGGAATCTTCCGGGCAAGTGTCTCCCTCAATGGCGTTGGGTATTTCCTCAAATATCTTGGTTCTGCAATAGAATCATGGAGCTAGGGCTTTCCTTTCAGGACCTCTCCGCCTGCTTCTTCTATCTTTCTTAGGGCTGTTTGTGATATTGATGAAACTCTTACTGAGACGGGTATGGTTATCTTCCCCTCCCCCAGAAGCTTGTCATACCCCATTTCTCCTAGATCAATGAGAACCTTCGCCCTTTCCTTCTTCCTCCCGGGGGTGAGCTTGGACGCAATCTCCTCGAGTTCCTTCAGATTGATGATGATGCTGCCTTCTTTCCGACCTCTTGGGGATTTGAACCTGTCTTTCTTGAAGTAGTCTGGCTCGTATCTTAGGACGTAGCTCCATTTATGCTTGTGGCGACCGGTCTTACCATGACCTCCCCTCTGACCTCCTCCTCTATGCTGACCTATCCTGCCGTAGCCTTGGGTTCTGGATCCGCGTTTCTTTCTGATCTTTCGGAGTTTGTGCGTCACCTGTAACAGTCTCCGATGCTTCCTTACTTCAGGTCATTCGTTTTATGAGGTCGTTAACTACTTCTCCTCTGTATCCTGTCACGCCGCCACTTTTGAAGCTCTTTTTTACGCTCCCCTTGAAGCCTTTCTTCGGTGGGTGAAGCCGAAAGACTGGCTTGACGCCTGAGAGATCCTTGAGCTGAACTTTCCCATTATATAAGGCCTCTGCCAGTTCGTCTAGGGTGTCGTAGCCAAGCTTCTCGGCGTCGTCGTTTGACAGTCTCTTGTTCCCGGCGGCTCTGCCTCTCTTCTTCAGCAGGTCTGTGATCGTGTCTTTTGAGGGTTCGCCCCAAGCCACGCAGTTCTGTATCTTTCGGAGCATGCCTAGGTAGGATGGGCGGTCATCGATGAGAGTCGCGTTGCAGTTGTGCGTTAAGTTGAGCATGTGAAGCGTGTCTTGGACGTCCTTTCTGATGTCGCTCATGCCTCGAACTCGGACAACAGCAAGGCACCTCTGGGTCTTTTCCATCTCGTCACACCCAGTCTTCCGGAGTGACTATTTCATAAGTCTTCTTGAGCGCGTCGAAGACAGCGTAGGCGAAGGAGGGCACCGTCCTTGTTGAGCCGTAGCTTCTGGTCCAGCAGTCCTTGACCCCGGCGAGTCTGAGGATAATCCTGGCGCCTTCGCTCGCGACGAGGCCTAAGCCTCTTGGGCCTGGTATGATCTTGATCTTGACTGCGCCCCGTTTGCCGGCTGTCTCGAATGGGAGAGAGTGGGGTTGTCCACATTCGCATTCCCAGCTTCCGCATCCTCTCCTGATTGCAGTTACGTTTAGCCTTGCGTCAGTGGCCGCCTTCTCTATGGCTGTTCGTACTTGTTTGGCTTTTGCGGACCCCAGTCCCAAGTAACCATCTCCGTTTCCCACGGCTACTATCGCTTTGAACCTTGATTTTTCCCCCGCGTCGGTCTGTTTCTGGACAAGGCTCACGTTGATGACTTCCTCTTCTAATTTTGGGAGCAGAAGGTCGACTATCTGAGGTTCGCGGATTTTGTAGCCTTCTGCGAACGCCTCTTCCAGCGAGGAGATTTGGCCATCTAGGACTAGTCTTCCAAGCCTTGTACGGGGCTCCCATTCTTCGAGGGTTTCTGTTCTCTCTGGCGTTCGGCTCAACCTTTCCACCTAGCCGCCGCGGCGGTCTTCATTGTTCAAACGATGCTTTCTCGGGTTGATAAGAGGTTTGGCTGTGATTTTTAATCAATCAATGTGGACTACTGATTTAAACTTATCTAAAAACCTAGTCTGGGTCTGTATGTGGCAGCTGAGTCCAGTAAGAAAAGGGCCCTAGCCGGCTGCTAGCCGCGATGGAGAAAGGAGGGTGTCCGGCAGACTTCCTATTCCTGTCTTTCGAGCCATTCCTTCACGAATTTCAGGTTTGAGGTCGTTCTTGGGACGTAGCTTGAGTAGGCCGCTGTTCGGTTCAGGAATTCTGTGACAATCTCCAGCGCCTTTTTCCTGTTATCTTCGTTGAGATTCTTGGTGAGATCGGCGACTTCCTTTAGTGCTTTGACGGCCAGATCGATTTCAGATGAGAAGAACCTGTACGGTCCTATCTCGGCTATGCATTCCTTGATCTTGTTCTCGATCTCGGACACGAAATCGCCTCCGAGTCAACGTAAAAGCCATAGCCTATATAAGCCTTAGCAGATGCGCGGGCTCGCCATCTACCAGCAGAGATCGTCGAATGTTTATCTAAAGGCGTAGTATGCGGTTCGGGCTCATCCTCCTCGTCTACGAGTCCCTATCCGTACTCGGCTGGGCATTTCGGTCCGCCGCATTGCCAGCAGGTTCGTTGGTCACGCCAGCGGAAGAAGCGGCCTGCTAGGTTTGGTGTCTTGGCGAAGATCCCTAGTGTTGTCTTCATGTATTCTGCTTGCTCTTGTTCTGAGTGTTCTTTCTTCCGGACGTCGATCGATCGAATTGGCATCTTAGCATACTGGAGCGTGGGTTCTGTGTGGAAAACGATGTCAGGAAAGGCAAGCCGGCCTACAGGCTGACACAAGAAGGTGAAGCCGTTGACTACTTGGAACAGTCCTCGCTACGGCACCCCTTTGTTTCGATCGCTTGGAGAATCTGTCCTGGATCTTCGTTGCGTTGTGCTTGGACGGGTCAGCCGTTGCCTTTTACGTTGGTTTTTTCTCGTAAAAGGCCTACCCCCCGGTATTTTTTGCTGATCCGCCCCAACAAGTTTGGCGATTTCTAGTCCTTAACTTGGATACCCCCTATGATTTCTGTGAGCTCACATTGTTTTTACGAGCTGAAATCATCGTAAATACTAGACCCCCCGTTATTTTTTCAAGATTGCTGATTGCAGCTGGCTTGTCCCACCCTAATTGGTGACTATCACTTGGCCGGGAACGCGGGGGAACATCGCGCTTGGATCTAACCCGTGGACATGTTACATTATCTTCTTGGCGTCTCTGTAATATCTTGTCTTATACGACTTCAGCGTCTTCTTGAGATCGCTTTCGTGGGTCAGCGGCTTGTCGGTGACGGTGTGTGGCGCAAGTCTTACAGAAAGGCTCTCTTCTTCGATCATGATACCGGAGATCTGGGCCAGTTCTCCGTAAGTCTCGATCAGCTCCAATGAACGGGAAAGATGCGTCATTGTTTCTGTGCTGTAGGGTCCAGACGGGATGCCTACGTATCCCTTGTAGTCTGTCTCTTTGATGAACTGTTCAACGCGATCTATGGCGATTTCGGGAATGCCGTTCTCTCGAGCGATCCTGCGATAGATTCTGCCGCGCTTAGAGACAAAGGGCATCTCTTCACCCAGAAGGATGTTTGTCGATAGGGAGCCTTTAATGTTTCTTTGGGAGAAGCGAATGGGGAAACAAGCGCTGTCTGGAAGCTGAGATCAACTCAGGAAGACTGAGAACTAGTTTTGGTCTGAGACTGATCGTGGCTCATTGCCGCAAATGCCGCTGCTGCGGTGACCGCATCAAAATGGGCTGCTCTGAAAGACTAGGCTTGAGCAGAGCGCATTCCTGAGCTATCTGCACGCGCGAAACAGGAAGGCATTACTGTTGATTGCCCTAGGAGAGCCGTCGCACCTATAAAAGGTTATATTTATTGTTAGGAAATAATACCGAAGCTCTGAGCTTGTGGATGATATGACAGAAGATGAGGAGAGAATCTGGGTGACTCGAGATTACCTTAGATGCACAGGCTGCAGGAGATGCGAGATAGCCTGCTCTCTGCACCATGAAGACCAGATTTGGCCCGAAGCCTCCAGAATAAGAGTTTTCATGCTTGTTCCCGGAGTGGAAATCCCACACTTCTGCACGCAATGCACAGACTATCCTTGTGTCGAATCGTGTCCCTTCGACGCTCTATCGGTGAACGAAGAAACCTCCGCTGTATCGGTAGACCGACAGAAGTGCACAGCGTGCGGCCTGTGCATCAAAGCCTGTCCTGGCAAGATTCCTCACATACATCCTAAGGATAACTACGTGCTGATATGTGACCTGTGCGGGGGTGATCCACAGTGCGCAGTAGCTTGCACCGAAGCCGGATACAATGCTCTGCAAGTCGTCGAGGAGGAACCCTCCGTTTCCCACAACCTCTTCGCTAGAACACCTGAGGATCTCACACGGGATGTCGCCGAGAACCTTTACGGGGAGAAGGCTGAGGAGTTGATCTGAGTTGGTCGGAGGTTACGCTGGAAAAATCTCGGAAATAGACCTGACCAGTGGCAGAATCGCAGAAACCAGCCCTCAAGAGAGCGTTCTGCGCCGATACCTGGGCGGCCGGGGACTGGGTGCAAGAATCCTCTGGGATCGATTGGGATCAAGATGGGAGAAGGTTGACCCGTTGGGTCCAGAGAACCTTCTTCTTTTCCTTACCGGACCTCTTACAGGGTACTTCCACGGCGCTAGGATCTGCGTCACGGGGAAGTCGCCCCAGAGCAACGGCATCATCGGCTCAACGGTCAGCGGGGAATTCGCGATCGAACTAAAATGCTCTGGCTGGGACGGAGTGGTCGTGTCAGGCAGCGCTGATGAGCCGGTCTACATTCTCATCGACAACGACAATCTAGAGATCAGAAGTGCTAAGCACCTGTGGGGCAAGGACACCAAGACAACCCTCAAGACTCTGACGAAGGAAGTCAGAGAAGAGTTGGATATGCGATATGCAAAGCTGGGCATACAGAAGGAACCATCAGCTCTCTACATAGGTCCAGCAGGGGAGAATAGAGTCAGGATGGCTGCTGTGGAACAAAAATGGAGCCACGCAGCTGGCTATGGAGGTTATGGCGCTGTCATGGGTTCTAAGAACTTGAAGGCAATCGTGGCTAAGGGCACGGGGCCTCTTCCGCCGGTCGCGAACCTTGAAAATGTTAAGTACCTTATCCGAGAGTACGAGAAGCTAGCCTACTCTAGACGCCGGATACGAAGATGGGGAACCGGGTATGCAGGCTACGAGGTTGGGGCTGACAGGAGTGCTGAGCCTGTCCGCAACTGGCAGGAGGAGTGGCATGACGATAGAGCGGTGGGGGGAGACCGTTTCGACCTCAGATACTGGGTGAAACGCTATTGGGGCGATTATGGCTGCGCATTGACTTGTATGAAGCTCGCAGTCGTCAAAGCGGGCCCGTACAAGGGGGCGATCACTGATAACCCAGATTACGAGATGGAGGCATATTTAGGCCCCAACCTAGGCATATTCAACGCTGGAGACACCATCTATCTCAGCTCTTTGATCGAGGACTTGGGCTTCTCGGGGATAAATGGTGGGAACGTCTTGGCATTCGCAACGGAGCTGTACCAGAGAGGCATCTTGACGAAGGATGATCTGGACGGATTGGAGTTAGGCTGGGGTGACACCGCTGCGCTAGCTGAGTTGGCGAAGAGGATCGCTGTGAGAGGCGGGAAGTATTTCGATATCTTGGCTGAAGGAACATACAGAGCAGCATTGAAGATTTCAGAGTTGAAGGGGGTCGATGTGCTTCCCTTTGCTGTTCATGTCAAGGGAGTTGAGGTGGGCGCCCATGGAACTAGAAGCGACGAAGACTACACCCATGACATATGTTATGCCTGCTCGGTCCAAGGAGGCGATCACACCTCGACCGTGAAGGATGCCTACGACGATATGGGGATGGTCTTCATGGACTCCGCAGTCTACTGCTCCGTCATCGCGTGGGGAGGGGAAATGAAAGGGCTCGACTGGAGGTTCCTTAGGGCAGTGACCAGTTGGGATATCACTGAAGAAGAGTGGAAGAGCGAGCTTGGTCACAGGATCATCCAGATCCAGAGGGCAGCAGAACTGCTGGGTGGACCTGATGTCCGCTGGAGACCCATAGAGGACGATGATAACCCTCCGAGGTTCTATAAGCCGTTGATCTCAGGCCCCTTTAAGGGTCGAACTACGGACAAACAGGAAATTGATAGGAGGAGAAGAGAGTACTACGAGGCCATAGGCTGGGATGAGAATGGGATTCCGAAGTCCAGCGTGCTGAAACAGCTAGACTTGCTCGATGTTGATAGAGCGTTGGATAATGTCCGATAGTTCCGGCTTTTCCATCAGCCAGATTGTCATGAGGTCTCAAGTCGATTGAAGGTCACAGTGCGGGGCCACGGGGCCATCAAGCGTTTCATCGGCTCCAGAAAAAGGATGGTTGAGTTGGGCGATGAGGCAATGGTAAGAGACCTGATCCTAAAGCTGGGAGGCAAGATTGTAGGGACAGAAAGCGTATTTCTAGGGGGGCACAGGCTTGTTGAGTCAGAGCTCGTGGTCCTCGTGAACGGTCGCAATATACGAGCTCTAAATGGAATCAATACAGCTCTCAAGGAAGGCGACCTTGTGACATTCATGCCTGTGATAGTCGGAGGATAAATGGGGCACAGATAAACAGCTGCCTCCCTCAACGTCTCCTCAGCCTCATCCACCCGCGATTAAAAGCTCGCAAAGAGCACGTATTAAGCTGGAATATCTCTTGATGTTGGCAAGGTTTTTCTAGCCATCCACAGCATTCTCGGTACTGAAGCAGGTAGATGCTGTAAGGGAGTGATGCATGATGACAATAGGCATCGATGTCACTGGACTCATTGGAGAGACCATAAGGGACAACAACACCGAAATCGGGAAGGTCGCGTCTTTCCTCATTGATTCGTCAGGTTCAGTGCAGGAGGCTTTCGTGCAGAAAAACAACGGAGAATTTGCCAGATATCCAGTTGAGAAGCTGAGAATCGACAGTAATGGAATAGCCTTGATTTCCGACACCACCGAAAGGCTGGGGATTCTCTCGGAAAGGTTTCCTATCATGAGGAAGAAGAGAAGAGTTCTGGACAAGCTTGCGGAGAACAACAAGATTCCATCAGACACGTATACAAACCTAAGCAAGTGGCTCGATAAGGCTTTGGAAGGAATGGAGAAGGAAACTCAGAACCTCATAAACGACATTGCGAAACAAGTTGCGGATCAAGAGGATTTCATCAAGACTGTTCAACTGGCAAGGACCTTTCTGGAAATAGAGCATGCGATGGGTAATGTGAAGAATGAGATATACCATCAATCTCTCATGTCTCTTCTAAAAGAGATAAGGAACGCATCTCAGAGAAAAGTAGACCTTCAGGAAATCAAAGGAAAGCTTGCAGGCATACTGATCGAAGAGGAAGAGGTGCTGCCCGAGCCCGAACCCGAAGAGGAACCAGAAGCTGAACCACAAACTGAACCCGAAGCAGGGCCTAGATTGGTGGCTGAGCCTGAGATCAGTACGAATCAGAGACCTCCTCTGAGAGTACGCGTGACACAAGAAGAATGACTGCAGATAGCCCAAATGAGATATCCTTTCCGGGAAGTTTCAGAAGATTAAGGTAGACATTTTCCTCCCACCTTTTTTCTTCGGAAGACCGTTTGGCCAGAACGGTCTAGCCTTTCCTGTCGATCAGGAAAGACTCGCAGATGCTGAGCTCTTCCTCAACATTCCCCTTCCCCGCCGTGTCGTCTTGTCCTAGATCTGGCAAACCTGTCTGATTGCTTGATGGATCGATTTCCTCTATGTTATCTTCTGTTGACGCTTTGCAGTCGGAAACTGTTATTAGCGGCTTAGGCGCACCGTCTAAGGGGAAGGTTTCTTAGAGAAGGCTCAAGCCTCGAATGAAATGAGAGACACTCAGGCGACGGAAAATGTCGGACTCAACCTCTGCCTCTCTAGATTACTACAGCCACCAAGGGATAATGACCGATCCCGGAGAATACTGCAAACTATTCAGAGAGCTGCCGATAGATGTCTCTGTGCTTCGCGGTGTTGTGCAGGGACTGCTAATCCACATTTTCTGGGCTGAACGTTATGGATTGACGCTCTCGGAGGAGCGCAAGCAAGAGGTACAGCTCCGCACTGTCTCTCAGAAGATAAGACGGATTCTCGAACTCGATGATCGACCACTAACTGCATCGCGTCCGCTTGAGAGACGCTTGGTTGGGAACTGCCGGGATTTCTCGGTCTTGCTGTGTGCGATGTTGCGTCATCAAGGTATCCCTGCTCGTGCGCGATGTGGATTCGGTGTGTACTCCATGCCGGACCACTACGAAGACCACTGGGTTTGCGAGTACTGGAGATCAGACGAAGGTCGGTGGGTGATGGTTGATGCTCAGCTTGACGCCTTCCAATGCGAGACACTGAACATACAGTTCGACCCTCTGGATGTGCCCTCAGATCAGTTTGTGACTGGCGGCAGGGCTTGGCTCATGTGCCGCGCTGGTGAGGCTGACCCTGGCAAGTTTGGCATCTTCGACTTGCATGGACTGGCATTTGTTCGTGGAAACCTGATACGTGATTTCTTGGCGCTCAGCAAGATTGAGATCTTGCCGTGGGATGGCTGGGGGCTGATGGCGGAGGACGACGAGTCTGCCGCTACATATGAGGTGGAGCTGATGGATCGTATCGCAAGTTTCACTCTTGCTAGTGGAGAAGCCTTCGCGCAGATACGCGCCCTCTACGAGAATGACCCACGACTAGGAATGCCACCTGGTTGGCAACCCTGAGTGACTAGCCAGAAAGCGCTACTTCAGCAGAAGAGACATGGTAGTTCAAGGTCATCGTCAAAGAACTGGCCGTAATCCTTCTTGACACCAGGTGGCTTCTGAACCAGCTCAGCGGTGATGTCTGGCTCTTCTTTCTTGGTTGTTCTTTGGTTTCGGGCTTTGGGATGCTCTCAGGTGACGGCTGAAATCGTTTTGAGAAGGCCTGAAAGGCCTAATGAGGCCGCTTTGATAGTGACGAACGGTTTGCTGGTGGAAAAGATTTCGCAACATGTGATGATTTCCGTTTTCTGCGATTTGTTGACCCCTAAATTCTTATGAGGGGGCTCCTTAGTAGGGATTTTTGATGTCGAACAGAAGATCCATGTCTGTATACGTAGGGCTGTCTCTGGTTTCCTTAGCATCTCTCATGTTGGAGATTTCGTTGACTAGGTTCTTCTCGGTGTCCAAGTGGTATCACTTCGCGTTTATGGTTGTAAGCATTGCCCTGTTTGGAATCGGGGCCAGTGGGTCCTGCCTGTCTGTGTTCCATTTCCTGCTGGAGAAGGATCTCGGAAAACTGCTCGTCATCCTATCGATCTCCTTTTCCGTGAGCTGTGCGGTCAGCCTAGCCATCACGAATATGGTTCCCTTCGACCCCTTCAGATTCGCTTGGGATCCCATTCAGCTCGTTTATCTCTTAGCCCATTACATTGTCCTATCGGTTCCTTTCTTTTTCACTGGCCTCTGCACATCTTTGATCCTCGCAAATATGGCGGACAGAGTGAACAAGGTCTACTTCTCGACTTTAGTAGGTTCTGGATTGGGCTCTGTCACGGTGACCACTGTCCTCTCACCGTTATCATGCGGTAGTATTGCGGTTCTCGTTTCGTCTCTGGGCCTCATCGCCGCCTTGGCTTTTGCGCTCAACCTGTCAAGGAAAAACTTCCTCACCACTCTAGCATCTGTCTTGTTCTTTGCAGCGCTAGTCTTCAGCTTCCGTCCGGCTTGGGAAGCGGAGATGTCGCCCTACAAGAGCCTGAAGATAGCTCTGACCTATCCAAGTTCAGAGGTCCTCTACACGGGATGGAACGCCTTCTCAAGAGTGGATGTCTTCACGAGCCCTTATGTCAGATATGCTCCGGGGTTGAGCTACGAGTATCAAGGTTCCATCCCTTCCCAGCTGGGTTTGACCGTGGACGGCGACGGATTGACCGCGATCACCAACTATGACGGTAACCTTAGTACTCTGGAGTTCACCAGCTACCTCCCTATGGCATTACCCTATCATCTAAATGGGACAAACAGGGTCCTCATCATGTATCCAGAGGGAGGGCTCGATGTCCTCACAGCACTATACCACCACACTAGAGAGATAGTCGCAGTGGAGATCAATCCCGTAATCGTTGAGGCTGTGAGAGATCGGTTTGGAGACTTCTCAGGTCACATATACAGCGACGAGAGGGTTACAGTCGAGGTTGCAGAGGGCAGAAGCTTCGTCAAGAGTAGTAGCGGAACCTACGACCTCATCCAGCTCTCGATGGCGGGGAATGTCGCAGTCTCCTCCACCGGCGTCTATGCTCTTTCTGAAGACTATCTCTACACAGTTGAAGCCATGCAGGAGTATTACCTGCATCTAGACGCGGATGGGCTCCTTTGTATCACCCGATGGCTCTTACCTCCGCCAAGGGAAGAACTGCGCATAGTGTCTTTGGCCGTATCGGCATTGGAGGCTCAAGGTATCACCAACCCTGATGAAAGGATCGCTGCGATAAGGGGATGGGGAACCTTCACCCTACTCGTCAAGAAAGGCGAGTTCACCCAGAGAGAGAAAGACAGCGTAAGGACCTTCTGCTCTGAAAGGAAGTTTGACCTAGTCTATCTCCCAGGGGTCTCTCCCTCAGAGGTCAACCGTTACAACAGGTTTCCGGAGCCCTACTATTACGAGATGGTTAAAGACATTCTTTCCGCTGGCGAAAGACCAAAGCTGTATGAGGACTATGTCTTCGATATCACACCCGTCACGGACGAGAGGCCCTTTTTCTTCCATTTCTACAGGTGGGATAAGATCGTCCAGATCTACGAGAGCATGGGGAAGAAGTGGCAACCATTCGTGGAGGGGAGTTACCTCGTCCCAGTAGTCTTCATCCAAGCCCTCGTTCTTTCTGTCGGCTTTATCCTAATGCCCGTCCGTAGATTCAGAAGCCGGGGCGCTACGCCGGGAAGATGGAAGCTTCTGGCGTACTTCTTGTTCTTAGGCTTAGGTTACATGATCATCGAGATCGTCTTCATTCAGAGGTTCATCCTCTTCTTGGGGCATCCTGTATATGCGGTCTCCACCGTGCTGTTCTCACTGCTGACCTTCTCAGGGCTGGGAAGCTATTTCACGGGAAGGCTCAGGGACTTGTTGAAGAAGCCGCTAACTATAGTCCTCCCCTTCTTGTGTGTTGTAGCCGTCGTCTATACGGTGTCGTTGCCGTTGCTCTTCCACGGGTTCCTAGGCCTAGACCTCACTATGCGGCTCCTTGTCTCGGCTGTGGCAATAGCGCCCATTGGCTTCTTGATGGGTATGCCCTTCCCGCTCGGTATAGCTCTAACTAATGAACGGTGCCCCGAACTGATACCTTGGGCTTGGGCTGTGAATGGTTGCGCCTCGGTGCTCGGCTCGATCCTACCCGTTATGATTGCTCTCTCAGCTGGATTCTCTGCAGTCCTAGCCCTGGGAGGAGTGGTTTACTTGGCAGCTTTTTTCACCGTTCGGTCTCTTCCAGCATCCTAGCTCGGTGCTTCATCCATGGACTAGAAGCAGTTCAGGGCAAGCCGCGACTAATGCTCAAGGGCTTCGCCGATCATGGGGACGAACAGGACGCTTGTTATGTACTCTGAACTCAAGCCGTCATCCCCCTTATGGACGAGCGTGAGTGCTTGGTAGTAAGTTGTGCTTCCTAGGGGGAGGATCAGGCGGCCGCCGTCTTTGAGTTGGGCTATCAAGGGTGGAGGGATGTGGTTGACGGCACAGGTTATTATTATAGCGTCAAAAGGAGCATGCTCTTCCCATCCAAAGTATCCGTCGGCGCACTTCACGTGAACATTAGAGTAGGCCAAAGCTGCAAGCGTTTCTTCAGCCTGATCGGCTAATCTTTCCCTAATCTCTACAGTGTAGACTTCCTCCACGATCTCGGCCAGAACCGCTGCCTGATAGCCTGAACCAGTTCCTATCTCTAATACCCTCTCTGACCCGTTAAGTTTGAGGGCTTGAGTCATGAGGGCGACGACGTAGGGCTGGGAGATCGTCTGTCCCTCCCCAATCGGGAGTGGATGGTCTGCATATGCCTCATTCTTCAGTGACTCCTCAACGAATTCATGCCGAGGGATCCTCCCCATAACCTCTAGAACCTTCTCATCGGTTATGTCCCTGCCCTTCAAGTCCACCTCCACCATTCGCTGCCTCGCCTGTGAGAAAGGACCAGCAGCCGGCTCGAAGGCGATCTTGTAGATGAGGAACAGGGTGGCTATTGCGGCGACCATTAGGACGATGAGACTGAACGCGTTCTTTCGCTTCACAGCGAAGCCTTCCCCAATTCAGGTTAGCGAGTGCTCCTATATCCATTTTGCCCCCGCGAATAGAGGAGCAAGCAGGAGTCCTGCAAGGACCAAACGCGCAGTAGCTCGACCTACCAAGATCCTTAGCTGAGTTCTCTTCTCCGGTCTCCCGAAAGCTGGACTAGCCTTCTCTCGTGTGCTACCTGTCATGCTCCCACTAGACGTCCGGTGGGCCCGTGGTATAGAGAAGCACACGTGTATCGTGTTGGCTCAGTGCTCTCGTAGAGTCTCGCTGAGAAGTTGTAGCTCCTTCTCAGCTATCTCCTGCTGCCATTCGTCATAGCCTGCGATTCTCTTCAGGCTCTTGATCAGTTCTATGCTATTCTGGAGGTGCTGCTCGATCGCTCCAGGTTCTTTCTTCTCTTTTGTTATGTAGATTGATGTTTGCCTATTCGACCAATCTCCAGGCTGGTCTGAACCGGGCACGAATTCCGGCAGATACCTCTCAAGAGTTGAGGGATCTACTATGCTTCCTAGCTTCCTGATCTTCCCGTTCGCCTTCCAGTAGCTTTCATCGACTCCGTATACGGTCATATCATAGCCGTTGTGGGCCAAGTCGGTTATGTTGCCAATCGAAAAAGCTGCTAGTTCTATATCATGTCTCTGTGCTGTTTCACTTATCCTTTTCAAGCCGGGAACAGAAATGAAGCCATAGAGTATTATCTTCTCTATCCTTGATCCCGCATCTTTGCACTTTGTCACGATTCTCTCTATCGACTTCTGTCCAGTTTTGCCGGTGGCTTCAGTATCTGGCTTCAGCACAGTCATCTCCATGTTGCAGGGAAGAGCCTCAAAATCCTCGTACACGATGTCCAAGCGCGTTGAGGGTTCTTCATCGTGGCCCCTGTACGACGGCCTTTCATAGCGAGGGCGTATCCAAACATCCCTGAATCTTCTTCCGCCGTGCAACTCCTTGAAAGCTGCTTGCAGCTCATAGCCTGGAGCTGCTCTGAGGACGTTCTCAAACACTATGCAGTCCATCTTAGAGAGGTCTGTTAGTTGCTCGATTGCCTTTGCAGCTTCTAGTGCAGCATCGAAAGCAAGGGCCTTCAGTTCCTCTCCAACTGTGTGTGGGTGGCATGCAATGCGTCTTCCTCGCTCCGTGTCGACTATATACAATTCCTCGATGAGGTCTTGCCTGTCCACTTTGAAGATTTTCGTGCCGGTGTCAGTGCCTCGGACTCTGATCGGGCTTGTTGATTCAACGTCGATCTCATATTCGTGTATTATGCCATCAACGTCAATTCCTTTGGGTGAAGAGTCCATAGAGTCGGGTGGCTCCATAAAAGGTTCTTTCTGAGGCTTGATTCCCTCTAGATTGCTTCACCCAGATATTGTTTTCGCAGCTTCGATGGACACAGACCCATATGTAGGGCGAGCTGGCAAATGTTAAATATGGTCTGTATGAATTCCCATTCATGAAGGTGAAAAAGAGTCTTGGGACTGCTCTCTTTCCTTGTCCGGTCGTGCTTGTGACCTCCATAGGCTCTGAAGGTAAGCCGAACATTATCACGTTGGCATGGGCAGGGATAGTGTGTTCAGATCCGCCGACTCTCGGCATCGGCGTCCGACCTCATAGGCATTCTTACGGGCTGATCGAAGAATCCAGAGAGTTTGTTGTCAATATCCCCACGACGAGAATCCTTGAGCAGACGGACTACTGCGGGGTAGTCTCAGGCAAAGATGTAGACAAGTTTTCAGCGACAGGGCTTACCCCTGAACCTGCAGAGAAGGTCAGGCCTCCATTGATTCGAGAGTGCCCGGTGAACATCGAATGCTTCGTCAAGAAGAGGATTCCATTAGGCGTTCACCATTTGTTCCTCGGTGAGGTTGTCTGCGTTCACATTGACGAAGAGGTTCTGGATGAAGAAGGAGGAATAGACTTCACCAGAGTGTCTCCGTTCGTTTACAATCAAGGCGAGTACTGGAGCCTCCGCCAGAAGATAGGCGTACACGGGTTCACGAAAGAGTGATGCACACTGCGAGGATCGATCTTTCCGGCAAGTTTCACGCATCCTCCCCTATGGTTTCTGCGTATCTTGGATGCGTGTGGTTAATCTATTGCATTGATTTTCCTCCAATAGATTAGACCCCCACGTATTTTTTGTGCTCGCGGTCCCGTTGTTGTGTGCTGTTTGCTATCCACCCTCCCCTCTCTATGCAGTGTGAGCCCTAACGGTCGTCTTTTCGGGCTTCTTTTCCTGTGTAGAGCTTGTTTTAAGCTCTATCTCGAGGTGAAAGGTCTGCTGAAGTTATTGGCAAGTTATTGTGAAGTTCGATGAAACTTCAGTCTGACTTCTCAATAGACAGACTGGTCTGTTCACTGTGACGCTTCCGATCGATCGATCCAAGACTTTGGAGTGGCCGCATTCGGCAAAGTTCGGAACATTGATTCCATACCTGATTCCGCTAACCACTGAACTTTCCCATCCCTAGGTAGGCTAAGTCCAGTCTTATCCGTGGACTTAAGCATTGTTCTCTCGAATACAATACATCGAGAAAAAAGAAGGATCTGGATGAATCTCTAGGACGGGAACCAGTCCGCTCCCGCAGCCTTCGCCTCTACTAAATGACGCCTCTCGTAAGATCCGAAGACCTCCTCTAGGGGACCCGTCGGCTTGAGGTAGGAAAGCCACGAGACCTCTTCCACATCGATCCCCATGAGACCGCAGAGCACAGCATCCGTCAAGGCTGGGTTTCGCCCGAAGGCTAGTATACCCAGGTCCTTGAGAATCATCTTCTTCTTTTCTTTCCACCACGGTATGGAGCTTATTCCTTCGCAGATGCCGTAAACAGCCTCAAGCAACGGATCCTTGAGAAGCTGCTTCAGATCGGCTGAACTCCGAGCCCCGGCAACGGTTGCCGAGCCAAACTTCTGCAAGTTACAGGACATGCAATCCCCTCGGGAGTAGTTGCGGTCTGAGAATAAATGGCTATTTTCTGCATGACGAAGTTTTCTGGATCTTCGCTATCTTGTGGTCC
>Ga0209636_10003857_pt1 | contig 15319 bp, 15 predicted proteins | sample DeeMarSWOR152_54_FD_187464 | JGI IMG/M metagenome (GOLD analysis project Ga0209636, IMG submission 187464) | Marine sediment microbial communities from White Oak River estuary, North Carolina - WOR-1-52-54 (SPAdes) (version 2) | ecosystem: Environmental > Aquatic > Marine > Intertidal zone >...
GATGACAACGGATGTTTCTTTTGACCAAAACCTATAAATGACCATAATCTTTCGTGAATGTAATAGCAGAATATCTTTGCTATTGCTTCCACAGAGGCTATACCGAGAGAAATATCCAATCTTCGGGTAAAAACATACGCAATGCTTCCCGTAGCAACGGCAGCAAGCAATCGATAGCTTACCGCTTTTAGTATGGAACGTAAGTGCGCCTCTTTATTATAGTCTCTCATAATACATATATACTGGTGACTGCAATTTCTGCATCATATAGTCATCTTCTTTGTCCTGTGCGCTACCGCTTTCCTTTGGAAATTTTAGACGTTTCTCACTCCTTGATAATATTAGATTAACATAGCCAAAGAAGACTCACCTGAAGCAAGTTTTGTATCCCTATCTTTGCGCTTACTTCAAGGTTCTTACGATGGTAAAGACTCCGAGAATTATGGTCAGTATAGCAATCGCCAACTTTAATTTTCTTGTGCTTATTATTTTCACGCTCTTAGCAGACAGTGGGACTGAGAGTACAGCGCCGGCAATAATCCAGGGAGCCAGTTTCCAGTCGACGGGATTTTTCGAAATAAGGATGTATGCAATCACACCAACCAAGCATGTTAAACCTTCAGCTAACGATGTAATTCCAACCGCGCTTTTGCCCTCCACGCCGGATAAGATTTGTCCGCCGGTTACAACCGGCCCATAGCCACCTCCGCTCATTCCCTTATTGAAAGAAGCGATAGTGCCCAAAAATGTAATCTTTTTCCATGAAAACTTAAATTCCTTATTAAAACAGATAAGTATAATAATTCCCATTGCCAATACCAGACAGCCAATGTACAGTTTGAGCCAGAATTTCGGGATATTTACCGCGATGAAAACAGCCGCAACTGTTCCAACTATACTGCATGCCGCCAATAGTAAAGCAACTTTCAAGTGCAATGGGACTGTTTTTTTAAAGGTGTCAATATAACCCAAGGGTCTTAGCATATTTGTAATTTTGAATATATCCGCCGTAGCAGGTTTCAAATTCACGTTTCCCTCTCGGTGGTGGAAAAAGCCGGCTAACAGCCCGGAGACAAGTTCCGATAATAACACAGCCGGAACGATTTGCATCGGAGTGAAACCGAAAAGCATCAGCACAGGTGTAAGAGTAGTTCCGTACCCCATGCCCAAAGTCGAATCCATATACTCACAGAAAAAAGCCAGTACGATTATTGCAACAATTATTACCAGCGACAACCCAAACATAAACTCCTCTATATTACATGTATCCAAGAGAACGCAGCTTTTGCATCATATAGTCCTCTTCCTTGTCTTGTGCTCGGCCGCTTCTCTCGGAAACTTTAGAAACTTTTAACTCTTCCACAACCTTATCTATCGTATCAGCATTTGAGTCAATAGGATTGCAGCAGGTCTCACACCCGATACTTCTATATCGTTTGCCGTTTTTTGCGAAGTAGAGTTCAACGACAGGGATATTTTCTCTTTTGACATATTCCCAGACGTCGATTTCGCGCCAGCCGAGTAAGGGATGGACTCTGAGGTGTTCTTCCTCGGCAGCCTTGGTTTTATACTGGTCCCACAACTCCGGAGGTTGGTTCTTATAATCCCATTCAAAATCCTCATCTCTCGGACTAAAAACCCTTTCTTTTGCACGGACACCATGCTCATCCCTTCTGATTCCAAGATACAGTGCCTTAAAGCTGTGCTTGGCGATAGCCTGTTTTAAGGCAACGGTCTTTAGTTCGTTGCAGCATTTGAACTTGCCCTTATCAGGGCCGACCTTCCTGCTGATTGCTTCTTCATTTTTGGCAACGATAAGCTTCAGATCCCATTCTTTGGTATATTTGTCTCTGAAGTCATAAATTTCTTTGAACTTGTAGGTGGTGTCGATGTGAAGAACCGGAAAAGGTATCCGGCCGAAGAAGGCTTTTCTGATGAGCCAGAGCAAGGTTGTGGAATCTTTGCCGATTGACCAGAGCATTGCTACATTCCTGAACTCACTATAGGCCTCCCTGATGATGAAAATGCTTTGATTTTCCAACTTGTCCAACTGACTGATACTGTAATTCATAATAAGTACACCCTCATTAGTCAAAACGGTTTCTTAGTTCCTTATCGACCAAAGTCACGGCCACCCGCAAGGAAAAAAGTTTAACACTTTGTTTGTTAACAGATAATTCATGCATCCCATATCCGTCCGTGTATATGATGACTTTCACTTTATATATCACCACCAACGACAATAAGGGTCTCTGCCATAAAAGTCAATCTTTGTTTTATTATCTTGCTATCTGCAAAACAACATTGAAGTTGCCGTGCAGTCAAGAGTCTAAGACCATCACATTTGGTGCCAAACACATATTTGTTGCGAACGTGGTTGTAACTAATAATTCTACCAGCCCAAAGGTAAGATTTTCCCGGTAGCCAAGTAACAAAGGGCAGCCGCATATGAAATTCGAAAGGATACCAGCGATTAGGTGTAGTCACGAACCATCGCTTTCCTACTCGCATAATCTCAGTGGCCATCTGTTTTTGCCTCTCAAAATCACCTACATGCTCGATTACAGCGTTACTGTAAACGACGTCAAAATGCTTATCAGGCCAAGGCAAAGCACAAGCATCTCCAATAACTGCTTCGATTTCCTGATAGTATTGTTTTATCTGAGATATATGTTCCGGCGAAAGATTAACAGCGTAAATATTGCTTTTCCAAGGATATGAGTCTATAAACATTATGTCGCGGTCACCCATAGGATTTATTTCAGCGCCAACATCAAGCACTTTCATTTTCGATGTCGGTTTGATGATTTTATTAAATAGGATTAATTTGCGTTTGCGGCTTATATAAGATAGTTTGCTGAATAAACTCATTCTTCAATTAGATATTTGTTTTTCACTCAAAAGTTTAAGAAATTTAGCTATTATGTCGGTTACTGCATCAGCCTGGTTTTCCCTTGGCTTGGGGATAAAAGACCAAAGTTGTTGGAGCTTATCAGGCAACTCTTTTTCGCAGTACACTGCCAATAAATGACCGAGCTGTTCGAACTTCCGTGCCGTTGCCACCTGATGGTCGTTGATGTGCTCTTTGAAGCGCTTCATTCTCGGCATGACCAGTAGTGGCTTATTGCATTCTAAAGCCATAGTTATACTACCGATTCCTGCATGGCTTATTAAATAATCTGCATCAGCCGCCTTTTGATCAAACCTACCTTTGTCGAGTACGTCCACGTATTGCATATTCTTTGGTTTTAATCTTGTTTTTCCAATCTGTGCAAACACTTCTTGCGTAATAAATCCCTCTAATATGGCATTATCGATAGTTATGACCAAACGGTCGAAAGGAAATAACGTACCCACCGTTAGAAAAATCATATCACGGCGCCTTCATATCTGACGTTCTGATATTTGCCAGCCAATTCCATCCATTGAGTTAGGATTAAATCTGCAAAAGGCCTTATTATCCGCCCACTCAGGGACAAGCGCTCTATATTAGCAACACTATCGATCCAGACAATCCTCGCTCCGAACAATCTACCCACAAAACACAGCAGACAAGGAGGTGCGGCACCGGTGCTTATTATGACATCTGGCTTTTCCCTCAAAACAATTTTGACACATCGCGTTAACACAAGAATAGCTCGGAAGGGATGTTCCCGGTTACACTCACCGATAATGAAAAAACGTCCTAATTTTTGAAGCATTTCTGTGACTGAATTCAGGGTTGAAACGTAAAATACGTCATACCCTTCCCAGCTTGTGGCCAGCTTGAGTAACTGCGATAAATGCCCACCCGCCGATGCGGCTAGGCAAATCCGTAAATTCTTTATTTGTTTGCCCATTGGTCTGAAGTATGAGTGGATTGCATGTTTCCAAAAAGCTCTCTAAGAACCAGTTCTGCCTTACTGTCCCAGGTAGCATTTTGAACTTTTTCTCTTCGTGCAATGATTCGCTCTGGACTGTCTTCTGCCAAAGCTTGTTTTATGCTTTCTGCAAATTCACCAGGTTTTTTTGCCTGGTAAACTACCTCTCGATATCTTCGTAATTCTGCAAACGGTGTGCTTACGATTGGTTTGCCCAAGGCCAGATATTCTTTGAGTTTAATCGGATTGCAAGCTTCAATCCAGCGATTCTGCCGCCATGGCATAATCGCTACATCGAAACACTTACCGTAGTGCGGTATCTGTTCATATGGTTTCTGTCCTAGTAACCACACGTTTTTCCTCGACATAAACCCATCACAGTTTACTGATGCCTTCCCAACAAATACAAAATTCATTCCCAGCAACTTGTCAATCACGTTCTCGACCAATTTAATGTCAAAAGTGTGACCATCAATTGCGCCAAAGAAGCCAATAATAGGTTTTGATATCTCGGTCATGTCTTGAGGCTTATAAGCATTTTGATCAGCTGTTGCAAACACATGATAATCCACGCCGTGATCCAGAAAGAGAGCTCTCTTGCATTGCGAATGCTCCTCATTAAACAATGAACTACTGACAAATAATGTTAAATCCGCCGACGCTTTAAGTTTTTCGTCGTATTTCTTGATAATGTCGTGATCGACATTCGGATATTCCTCGAAGCGATCAGTTCTCTGGTATACAAGCAGGCTTTTTTTTATCTTTATGGCGGTATCGCATGCTGCTGGACAAGCAACCCAAATTATTGGATCGTTCAAACTAAGCCTAAGGATAACATGGCGGATTTGATGTCTCAAAATCATTTCATTAATCGATCGTGCCCAAGCGAGATGATGTACAGGCAGTGTAAATGGACTGTAGGTCCAGAATCCGGCGTCGCTCTTTTTCAGGCCGATCAGAATACTCTTGGCTTTGCGAATCAACTTGTGTGTCAAACTCCTACCGCCACCAGTCCACTTGGTTAACATCGGTTTTTGCATCACAATAGAATTCACATATAACGTGGTTCCAGCCTGTGCAAAACACCGCATTAACTGCATATCGATGTGCCCGCGATTCTTGTACCACCAATCTTCGCCTCCGAAACAAACCATATCAAAGCGTTTAATCTGGCTCCGGTTATTATTGTTAAACAAAGGAGAATCGCTATTATAGGGCAACTTATTTTTTCTCGTAGGTAATATGTTCATATCCCAGTTTTTCAGATAGTAGGTCGTTTGCAGGGCGCTGTAAACCTCAGGTATTGGTCCGAAAATCGCTTTTGTCCAAAAGGCTAACTTTCGATCGACATAGCTACACCTTGTTGTGACGCGATTACAAATAGCCGAGATCTGAAAGTCGGCGGGTTACCTCCATCTCCTCTTTGGCTGAATAGCCTATTTTGCCGGTCTTCTCGCACGCGAAGTCGGCATCGTAGAACTGCGGTGCTCGCGAACGTAAAAGCCCAGGATTGAGCACTTCCTCAAGGACTCGCCCATCCATATAAGTCGGAATGGGTAAATCCATAAGATAAAGGATTGTCGGGGCGATATCCAAGATGGAAGCTTTCAAGCCTTCTTTTCTCTGGAAAGCGGGACCAAGAGCGATAAAAATACCATCAGGCCTATGATAACCGGCGGTCTCCCAACCAGATCCGAGGCGGCGTAGAAACCACTCACGAAGCAGCAAGTTTGGGAGTATGGTATTGGCCCCTATGTAGCCGGGCGATAGTTCGTAGATCACATCCGGGGCATTCTGAAGGTATGGTCCATTGTAGATCTCCTCGCGAGTCCAGACGCCCTCGAATACTCTCTTCCCGGTTCGATGATCGGTTGCAGTTGACAACACCTCGACGATTTCGTCCTTAACTTTTTCATACTCCTCGCCGGGCTCGATGATACCTTCCGGACACCTTCCCCTGAGATTGACATAGACAGCATGTTCAAGTTGTGGCCCCGCGAAGGCTTTCGTACGATTGTAGTTTACAATTGGAATCCGGAATGGGTCTGGGAAATGCCATTTCTTGTGCTCTTCGAGACCCATTCTCCATCGTACCGAACGCGGTATGTGCAATCCACGAGTCACGACATCCACCCATGTCTTGAAACCTTTTAATACAAGCAAACCATGCTGCGCTAGCAAGTTATTCACGTAGACCCAGCGGTTTACCGCGTCGAAGCCGTGATCGCTGACGACAATGTAGTTGGCATCATTGCCAAAGTGGTCGACTATATGCCTCAGTGACGCGTCAAGCTCGCGAAAGCCATTATGCAAAAACTTGAGTGTCATATTGTTTTCTGGCACTCGGTGCGCCTCGCACGCTGGGTCCAGTAAATGATAAAAGATATGATGTACGCGATCCGGATACTCATAAACGAGAAAGCAGAAATCGAACTCGTTTTTGCTAATGAGATACTCGAACTGCTTGGACCGAAGAGACATTAACTCACTAAGCTGTTGTGCCTTTTGCTCGCGTTTACCCTGTTTACGCGGGCGATCCGACAGCACGTTCCAATTCAAGGAAAGATCTGTGAATTCATCTCGCAACTTTCTGTTAAGTGACCGTGGCCACGTAAGGTATGGCGACTCATCTGGTGAAGGATATCCCGTTAACATCACACCGTTAACGCTCTCAGCCGGGAAGGTGATCGGAACATTCAAGATAGCCACCAGCTTACCTGCATCGCTTATAATGTTCCAGAGTTTCCGAGCAGCCACGTCGCCGCTCGCAGCTGTTCGTATGCGGCCACTTTTCGCATCCCTAAAGGAAAAACTATACACGCTGTGCTTGCCAGGATTTATACCAGTGAACATTGTCGGCCAGGCAGGACAAGTTACTGGCGGATGCGTGGACAGAAGAACGCCTGATGCTCCTTCCCGCAAAAAGCGAGATAGTGTTGGCATCACACCTGCGTCGACGAGGGGACGCAGAATGCTAAAAGTCGCTCCATCCAAACCTATCAGGACAAGTTTATTGCTTTTGCTCATTTATTCTCCACCAAATGCATTATGCTCTCCGACCTTGCTAAGCTTTCCTAATTCGAGACTATTATCTGTTCTTAAGTTAAGCTTATGGAAGGTTTTCATCTTGAAATATTCTACATTGACGAATCATTCCGTATTAAACAAGTCCACAGGTTCGTATCCAAATATTCCACAAACCTCCACGTTTAAAGGGCAACTTCGGAGCAACTCTGCTATACCATACTCGGTAATAAAGCAAGTTCAAGAGCCATGCTAAAAACCGAAACAATCTGACACGCAAAACTATGGTTGGCTTTTTGGGAATAACATATAGATTTCTGGTTGGATAAAGTTCACCACCCATTTCCAGTTTATGTTTATACTTACCTCGCATACTATCTATCCATTTAGCCTTTTCTTGTATAGCTCTTTTTATCATCTCGCTGTAAATGATTCGTCCCAAACCCACATTGGCCAGTTCGTTGCGGTCGGAACGTGCGTCCAAAAAATCACAATAAGTATCTCCAAACACGAACCCATACTTGTATCCGAGGCAACAGTCGCCCAGCGTAATCTTGATTAAGCACAAACGGTTTCGCTTAAGTTGGACCTCGGCCATTTCTCGGTGAAACTCACGGGCATTAGGCCAATCTTCGAAATGACCCAACTTCCCTAATTTTTGCCAATGCTCCTGGTGCATTCTTAAAAATCCCGTGAACATCTCTTCAACATTATCAATCGTACCATAATTAGTAACAACAGACACTGTTTTATCACTTACAGTTTTGTATGCCAGCCGATAATGTCGCCTGAGCTTGGTCCGTTCTTTCCTGTTAAGACCTGATAAGTACTCATCCCACGTGTCAGTTAACTTGAAGTATGTTTGGACGCTTTTATTTTCGGTCAAGACAAAACAAGAACAACCAAATGACTCCTCGCAGGCGTTTCTTAAATCATCATAATATCTATATAGACCAGCAATCGGACCTATATGCAGGATATCCCAATCATCCTCAGAAACTAATTCGAAAAACTTTTGGACAACCTGCGTTATGTATTGATTGTGTATGGCTATACTAAACTGGGCCAAAGTAAAGTCCGATCCGACAATTTTCGCGGCTCGTATAAGCATGGGCCCTAACCAGATTTTCTCGAAAAACAAAGGTATTATCCCTACTAATTCATGGTTGCTGCGGAAAATAAATACCCTTAAGTCTCGGCCCTTTCCATAGTACTTCCACCATATCCGGCACCAATCATAAGTCAGGAATATCTCACATCCAATAGACTCTACAAACTCATCCCATTCCTGCTGTATTGACATCAGTTCTTCGAAACTCATGAAGACTTCTATACTGATGTCCTTATCCTCAACCTTACAACTTATACTCTTTGATTGTAATAACTGGTTTTTCTTTATGGACGTATTTCCCATGATGTAACGATTTTACTTTTTTATCAGCCGATATACTTTCTCGGCAGCCCGCCATACATTCTTGACTATCACACTGCTACACGCTTCAAAGGCCCCGATGCTTAAGGCCTCCACACCACCCAATCCTCGTTTGAACATATATACCCCAGTATTATTTACCGGATCAATGCCGCCTAAATCACAGTATTCCATGCCAGCTTTTCGAGCTGTCAACAGTGCCCGCCACCAAGTAAGATATGATGCCCTAAGTTGTCTTCCTAAGTTATTACCGGCGGCCAGCAAATATATTGCTGTATCACCTATACAACTCAAGACATTGGCATAAACCGGCTGCTCATCATAATATGCTATAACAAATTTCATCTTTTCGAGATCATTAAGCTCCAGATGGGTTCTACTAAACTCCTGCAGATCAAGGCCTTTGAAATCCTTTCGTTCCATCGTTGATTGATACAAAGCTTCAAAAACCGAGAAGTATTCATGATTAGTACCTTCCTTGATTTTTAGCCCCACTTTTTCTGCCTGTCTCAGATGGCCACGCCAACTACTACGCAAATTTCGCCGCAGTTCTTCTTCCGAAGCGTCGAGCCGCAATACGAAGGTATGGTACAGCTTCATCTGAGGCACAAGAGCAAAGCCACCACTCTCAAACATCTGGGTAATATGTCGCCCTTTTTCACCATTATAAATGTTGGGTACCAGGCGCAGAATGCTTAGTTTGGAGCCCAGATATGCTTGACACAACAGGCTTAGTACCTCTGGAGAACATTTCAAGGTCCCATTCTTGCTACACATCAGCGGACCCCGTTGTATGTAACCGATTTTAAGCCGCAATGGTTTAAAGTGCTTGGTACGAACCTGCCCCATGGTCACTACCTCGCCATTTTCATCCTTGATAATGAAACGGCTAACTTGCTGAAAAGCCATATCGGCCCGTACCTGCTGATATGGCCATGTCTGGTATATGCTGTAATCGGCGAAATCGCCCGCGTATCGCTCCCAATCTTCCCTACTAATGTTATCGACAATTACCTCGCATGCCATATGTTCAACTTCCTCGTTCACTAAGGCCGGAAGAGCATCCTTTTAAGTCTTCTAAGATATTTGACAACCTCATATGCTCCTATTACCTTGAGTCTGAATTTCAGCATATTGTCTGTGGGAGAAACCTTGAACCGCCCGATTTGAAAACTGTTTGGGGAATAATCAACTGAATATGGCTCCACACAAAACCCAACTTGATAACCTAAGCTCTCAGCGACATCGCAGACCTTATCGTTGTAATCCCCATGAGGATAACAGACTGCGATTATATCATGCCCCGCAATTCGTTCCAACGTTTGCTTTGAGTCCTCAAGCTCAACTTCCAATTTGACATCGTCAATCCTCGTCAAACGGGGATGCGACACTGTATGAGACAGTATTTCGTAACCAGCCTTGTCAAGCTCGACAAGCTGTTCTTCGTTCATAACGATTTCGTCGGCGTCATGACAGTAGCCATCAAAAGCCCAGTTGGGGGGATTGCCTAAATTTCCAGTAGGCACAGAAACTGCCGCCGGCAATCTATACTTATGCAAAATTGGCAAAGCATTATCTCGAAAACTCACGAAGGCGTCATCAAACGTCACGCCCACAATCACTTTGGACCCATTTGACGGAACCGTCATGATCTCCGAAACTTTAACCGTACAGCACTCTTTAGCCAAATACGCCATTTGCGTATCAAATCTTCCCACATCCTGCTGTTTCAAGGTGTGATAATAGATAACTATGCGCTGCGGCTTTCTGTGGCTTAGGTACAAAAAAGCCCAGTACAACAATGCAGAAATGAATTCTATTATGTCTTTCAACCGCTTCAAAGTGAACCTCACATGTAGAGATTTGCTTTTCAAGGTTCGCTGCCAAACACACAGAACTTAAACGCACTCCAACATTTTCTCCTTTTTTCGGCCTTGTAGTTCATATTGTCGGTCAACATTCGTTTCAACACTGCCACAAATGTCCAGAAACAACAGCGTAATCCAAGTGACAGTGTCAATAATAACCGAGCGGTAAGATAACTCACCAAGCCATAATTCTTCTTGAAGAAGGTTAACAGACTTTTTCGATACTGAACAAACATTCTCAGATCATCTTGGTCTGTGCTTTTGTTGCCGCCATCAATATGTATAATCTTAGCGCCTGGCCAAAACAGCATTTTCCACCCTGCCTGAGCAAAGCGATAGCACCAATCTGTGTCCTCATAAAAGAGGAAATACGATTCATCCATCATCCCGACCTTCTCGATTGCTTCGTACCTCACAAGCATAAACATCCCAGAGACAACATCCACCTCTCGTTCGCTACTGCGCTGCCACCAGAGCATGTTCTCACGACCAAAGAAACGATTGTATTTGAAAACTCTTGCTAAACCAGATACACGAAGAGAAAGATTCAGTAAACTGGGAAAGCGAAAACAGGTCGTCTGCATTTCATCTCGACTCTTCATGACCTGACAACCAATAACCGCAGCTTCTGGATGCCTATCAGCATACTTAACGGTCTTCTCGATAGCTAAATCACAAATGAGTATATCGCTATTTAGTATCAAAGCATATCTGCCTTTTGCTCGTCTTATGCCGCTATTAATAGCAGCTGCATATCCACGATTGGCATCCTCTACGACAAGGAGCACGCTAGGAAAGTCAGAACTAACCATTTCAGGCGAACCATCCGACGATGCGTTATCGACAACAACAATTTCATAACTGACATCACCTACCTGCTCGTAAATGGAATTAAGACAGTCGCGCAGGAGAGCAAGCGTGTTCCAGTTAACGATGATTATAGATACGTCCAAATAATTCTCCTACTTACAATAGCTCAACAATTACTAACAAGTTAGCAATCCCACAAATATCTCTTTTCCCCACCGTAATAATCAGAGAAAGACCGGCATAGCTTGTTAAGCCTCGTTGACTAACTGGCATCCAATGAAAATTTGAAATTCGTTATATCAATATGTCATTCTTTTTCCCAATGAGAATCCTTTTCAGTCTCTGATGAAATTGCAATGATTTCCCTTTCTTATTCCACTTCAGGCATAATCCTATAGCTCTGTCAGAATACAACGGCATGACTTCCTTAAAAGCTTGGGTATCGACCGAAAATTCGCGGCAGAACTTTTTAATACAATCAGAACAGAGACTAAGGAACCAGCCCTTTTGTAAGAACATACTATCAATCGCTGTTTCGTTGCGGCTAAACACTAAAGTCCCACTACTAATAATTAGTCCCATCAGATCGGCAATAGGCAAGCCATCCATTCTAAAGTTTTCAAAGTCCAAAATACATCTTACTTGTTGTCTTCTTTGGTCAATCAGAATATTTGCAGGAAGTAATTCTCCATGGGTTGGTGCTACAAAAAAAGAACTATTCTCTATGAACACCCTAGCATAATTGGGCAAAGCTTTTCCAGCCACTAAATCTTGAATTGCTCTCTGCTTTGCATCTGGTGAGTTTAGATGTAATTCTTGGGTTTGTTTAGTGAAGTTGATAAGCCAATCAATGCTCAAATATAAGAACCTTTCTGTTTTCCTCTTTCTCAAGAACAAGCTACGTAGGTATTTGGAACCAAGGATTCCATCTTTATTTTCTTTGAAAAGTACGCCAAGTCCATCTAACTCTACTAAATCCAGTGGAGTATCAATAGTAGGTTCTAACTGTGATCGTCGTAATAACCGTGATACTTGTCTCAGACTTGTGTATTCGTGGCGTAACCTTTCCAGGCCTCTCCTGGTCCGAGCAACTTTAGCCACGAGGATGGGCTTGCCGTCAGAGAAGAAAAACAGTGTGATGAAGCCCTCTTCCCCTTTGCTTCCACTGTATACAGCTACCTCTACATTGGAAGCCTCTTTTAGAAAATGTCTTTTGGCATACTCGGTTAAGTGATTCACGATACTTTCACTGCCCTTATTAGAAATGCAGGAGCGAATACGCCCAATAAACCCATCCACTCCAGCATCTTGTAAACACGTATGGCCATTTTGTGTCTGATTGACGAATTGCTCCCAAATCCCGGGTTTTTAGACATATAACGGAAGACTTTCCTTTGCTTGGGTGGCACTATGAATCTTGGCCTTTGGTAATTAGGAAACGGATAATAGAATTCAACTGTCTCGAAGCCCACCGTCTGTAGCAGTTTTCTATAAGCGCGCTGGCTATGAGTCCAAATCTTGTAAGGCTCACCTTTAAAAATGCGATGCACTGCATTAGCCACTATTCTGGGCATTAGGGGAGTAAAAGGTAGGTCTCCGTGGTGTGTTTTACCTACTAGATACATGGGATTTAGCCTGTTCTCTATTCCAATCCAGATTTCTCCCCTCTCGCTGAGGTGTCTACACAAATGTTCAAGGAATTCCCTTTGAATATCAATTGGCCTTACTCCTTGCTTAAAGGTTGCAGCATATTCCAGTAATCCTATGCAGACAAAGATGTCTATGACTCCTTCTTTAAACGGAAGATCAAATACGTCTCCGTAAATAGGTACAATATTCTTGATTTGTCGGAAACCAGCAACCAAGGAGAAGAATTCCAACCTCTCTAAAGTATTGTCAACTCCAATCATGATTTTAGCCCTCGCAGTCAAGGATTGAGATACTGCGCCATATGCACATCCTAAGTCTACAACGATCTTGTCGTGAAAATCTCCAAGGATTGTCCAGTCTGCTCTTGCAGGATTAAGGCAATAATCATAATCAAAATCACGATATTCTTTCTCAAAGCGTTCTATATTATTAAAAAATTCTTCTGCGGACATGTCCCGCATTTCTTCTAAGAGCTTCACAATCGCTTCTTGATCACTTCCGAAAAACTGACCTGAGTCCAAAAGTCGGACAATACCGTCCATGTTTATGGGCCATTCTTTCCCACATTTTCGACAAGTCCAAGCCAACGTTGAAATTCTTAGCTTGCTCCCGCATTTGGGACATGCAAGAATCTCTTCGAGGTCCATTTGTCGCTCCATTTGTTTAATCTTCGCCACCTGCATCGCTCCAATACATTTATCGATAAAAGTGCTGTTTGCACAAAAACACCGCGAATAAGTCTCCGAAACCACAATCAACTCAGGACCGAATTTATCCCATGTATTCTACCTGGTAAACTGTCTCTGCGCAAGCCCTAAGTGTGTATCTAATTCCTATAGTATTATAGTGATGCTAAAAAAGAAACTAATCCCCGTCTTTGGTGGATGATTCTGAACTTAGCAGTCGTGACCGGTCGATCCCTGATAATAACAGGCATCACTCCGGCAAAACCTATCATCATATAATAAATCGTAGTAGGCTGACCAAATAATGAAACAGACATAAAAGCACCTGCCATCCCAAAAAACGCCGCCGACAAACACCAAATTAACCACTTATCTGAATCCAACACGCTCGCTTTGTAAGCGCACACAAGTTCTTTAATAACCATTATATTAATAGCAAGGAAAGGCACGAAAGCGAGCAGACCGAAGCGACTCAAGACCAACAAATAGTGATTTACCATATCAGTATCGTCGCGACCATCAATTCTGGTACACCATCCAGGATCGACACCGTAGCCAAATCCTGTCAGCCAATGCCCGGACATTCCACCCTCATATAATGCCACTTCGATCAACCTGCTGCGGTACCAAGCCGTCCCACCGGTGAAAGTGAATCGGTCTATAGCCTCATAAAAATGCCGATTGCTAATAACTTCCGCTATTCCACACATCAATATGGCCGCTGCCAATACTATTTTCCAATATCTTCTATACGAATATAAAGCGAGGAACAAAACAGCTAATAAAACCGCCAGCCAGGGCCCTGCGGACATGGAGGAGAACACACCCAGTACCATCAAACAAATTCCGACAAGGTAAACAGGTCTGCCTTTTCGAATGTGCCGAAACAAACCTGCACAAACCGGTCCAAACATTGCAAAGAACAAACCATACATAATTGACATTGGAAATGTGACATCTGCACGAAAGAAACCGGAGCGGGATACTGGAGTATAACCTCCGTCGGTTCCCCATGCATAATATTTTTTTAAGAAACCCACTGGATTGTTACCTGTCATGCACTGGTAAAAACCAATTATGGCCAGAGGCGCAGCGATTATCAGTATCGATTTAAGCAACGTTAGATATTCCTTTTTAGTTTTCACCACCATACGAACAGCAAAGTAGGGTAAAACCATATCAAAAATGGCGCCAGCGCGATTTTCGAAAAACGCCATTAGGGATGTAGCGGTTGTTGCTCCAGCCAAGATCTGAGCTATAAAATATATAATTACAATCCTGTCTAACCATATAAACCTGAACCGATTGGGCAAATCTGTTAGCAGAAACAGCTTCGCAAAGACTGTAAAAATTACTATTCTGCTCAGTGTAAAATCAATCGTACCTACTGGAATTGTCAAATACGACGGATACCAAGCAAGGGCCGCTACATAAATAACGAGCCCGTAAATCGGTGCTAGGTAAAACACCAGTACACTCGCTGCCACCGCAATAGCAAGAGTTATACCCGCCATTAGAATACCTTGTTATATTGTCGCTTTATTATTATATATGGAGCTTTGATGTCCCTCGATGCAGCGTATTTTGCAGAAAACGTTTATGTGATTATATCTACAGATTATACGTCGTATCGAGCACGCTATGGAACGTATCCTACCTTCTTGCTTAAGCAAAATCCTCAGATTTAAACAGCCAAACACAATTGACCATAATCTACATAATCTACTTATTTGTGTCTACTGACGTTGATGATCGATTTATAAAGATGTAGAATATTTGATACTGACAACTCTTATCGGGCAGGCAAACCAAAGAGCATTTTCATACGCCTCCAGATGGTCCTCAGACGTCTGCGCCAACCTAAACGGTATCGGGGGTCAATTGAAGCTTTCTGGACTGTTATCGCAGACCTATTCACCATCGCCTGCCACTGAGCCAATGTCTTGACATTGTTGCGCTTGGCTGAAAACGGCTTGTAACGTTGGAAAT
>Ga0209636_10003858_pt1 | contig 15318 bp, 13 predicted proteins | sample DeeMarSWOR152_54_FD_187464 | JGI IMG/M metagenome (GOLD analysis project Ga0209636, IMG submission 187464) | Marine sediment microbial communities from White Oak River estuary, North Carolina - WOR-1-52-54 (SPAdes) (version 2) | ecosystem: Environmental > Aquatic > Marine > Intertidal zone >...
GCCACTTCTTCCTCACTCATGCTAACATCTGACATTCATCATTTATTCCCAATTTATCCGTTTGATGCCCAATAAGTTAACTAAATCTTATTAAAGTTATATTAAATTTATCAAATTATACTAAAACTTTTTAGTTACCTTTACATGATCAAAATGACTTAAAAACGCTCGAGGTGAAAACTAAAAACAGGTAGGTGAAGACAAGTGCAGGAGGATTCAAATTATTCCAAGGAACCTTTAAATTCTTCCACCAAAAAAGAAAATTCTGCTCCTTCAGTACGTGAGCATGTGTGGTTCATTTTAATGAAGGGGAAAGATGTCGAAGAAAGAAAAGTTAAAGAGATTGAAGTTTGGGACTACTCATACATAGCCTTCACCTCGGGAAAATATCAAGATGAGGCGAAAACAAATGCTGAAAAAGACCTAGAAACGCTAAACCTTCTCCTTTCTGGAGAATTTCCCGCCAAAAAAGAGGATGCAAAAACCGACATGAAGATCTTGAGAGATGATGGGAAACTAATGGCGAAATTCCAAGATCCAATCCTCCCCTTGCTCCAAACATCCTTCCTTCTGATAGGCTTTTTCTTTCTCCTCTTAACCGTCTTAATAGCGGTCCCTATAAGCGAAGAGCAACCCATACTTCTCATAATGTTGATGTCTATTGGAGTGATATTCGTCCTTTTCAGCGTCACAATTACAAGCTTCCAAACTCAAATCTCTTTCGATCACGTTACAAAAATTCTTCGACATCAAACAAGCAAAGGGCCTCTTAGAAAAAAGGAAACGACGACATTTTTGAGACTTCCCAGCGTGAAATTCGAAGTAAAAAGAGTTACGGAGACCCACTGGGATATATTTCTCGAAGGAAAAGACTGGGAAGTAAAACGGAAAAACCTGAGAATCTGGGACTATTCATATCTCCCAAAGAGAACCCATGAATACCTTTACCTCTACGCAGACAAAGTCAGGGCCAAAAAAAACGTAAAAACTCTTAACGAAATTCTCTCTGAAACTTACGTGCCAGAAACCGACTTGGAACGACTCAGAACCGATATGAAAATCACGACGGAGAATGGCGCAGTGAAAGCAACCTTCCGATACCCTCCCACCTTTACCATAATATTCCTCTTCTCGGGCATGATCTTCACAATGACAGCGATCCTTCTTGCGATCCTGACGGGCACAGAGGAAATTGCTTTAATCGTAACCTTCTCAATCCTTGCCATAATCGCTACTCTAGCCGGCATATTCCTCCTAAACCGTAAAACATGGATCCTCTTCAATCGTCCAAAAGAAACCGTAGAAATGTGGACCATAAGCTGGTTCAAGAAAAGAAAAATCTTAGAACTGATCGCAAAAACGGCAAAATTTAAAATCAAAGCATGACCTACCTGCTCCGATAGGCTGAGGTGTAGTTTATCCATTCATTTATTCTATATCTAGGTAAGTTGCTCCTCCTATAACTAAAGTTAGGGGCGTTCCCGTGATGGAAGTAAGGTGATTGGGTGGTTTATTTTGTTTTTTATTTTTCTTGCCAGAAGCTTCCGCGATAGGCGGAGGTGTAGGGGCATCCTAAACATCGGTGTAGTTCATAATACTCGCACTTTTCACAAACACAGCCACAAGGAGCTTTTTCAGTTTTTTCTATGATCATTTTTATGGGGAAGCCTAGGTTGATTTCTGAATCTATGATTATGTTTAGCTCGACACTATTTACTTCAGGGTTTTCCCTTAAATGATATTCTACTAGGGCTTCCAGGGTTGTTAGATCCTCGCTTGCGAAAAATAGGCATACGTTGTTCTTTCCGCTTGTTATGAAACCGCGTAAGAAGTAGGGGCAGCCTTTGAAGTAATCAATTATTCGGGTAGGGCTAGTTACTGTTGCGTCTACTTTTGCAACGTTTAAACCTAGTTCTTTTAGGTTTATTACTACTTTGGTGGAGATTATTTTTTTCTCTTTTAGCTTACGTATTCGTACGCCTATTGAGGGTTGTGAGAGACCTAGTTTTTTCGCTATTTTGTTTTGGGGTAGATCAGGGTTTTCTTCCAAAAGCATGATAAGTTCTCGATCTTTCTGGTTTATACCAAGCTTTTTTGCAACACGCATTAAAAGCACCTTAGATAGCGTTTTAATAGAAAGATTACCAGGTTTATTTAATATTACCATATCCGCTTATAAATTATTACATTTATAAATGTAAAAATCAACTAATGTAAAATACAATTTATAAAAATATATTATTAATATTTAAAAAAGCCCTAATCAAGTTAAAGAGCTTAGGAGGAAGACCTTGTAGGATGATTCACGATGGGCCAAGGAATAAAAATCTTGCAAGGCTGTTCAGTATTGTCTCTAGCGTAGATTAAAGCATTTCTCATTGGAAGATTTACAAGCTGACTCGGTGGGAAAGGAAGTTCTATAACCTTTTTTAAGCTTGTAACTTGTTGAGGAGTGCAACCGAAAAAGGTTATCGTGTTTACGATGCCCAAAACGCCTGGATCAAGCTCTTCCGGTCTTTGTGTTGCAAATTGTAATCTTAATTTGAACTTTCTCCCTTCTCTACAGATTATCCTAGCGCGAGAAACCAAGCGATTAACATAATCTTTACGCTCTTCAGAAGTAAATTTAGGAAAGTAGTTGTGGGCTTCATCTATGAGGATAATGGTGGGAGGCTCTATGTTTTGAGGTTTTAACTTCCATCTTGAGACCATGTCTATTATGTAAAAAGCAATGGAAGAGAGAAGATCTATATCCAATATGTGGTGGAGAGGTAATACGGTCACCCTTTTAGGTTTTAAAAGATCTTTTGGACCTATGGAAGACAAGTTTTTCCCGTCAAAAAGCTTTTGTTCAATGGTTAGAACTAAGCGGCGAAGAATGGCGCTTATAGTTCTTTGATCTGCTAAGTTTTCAGGGATCTTTGTTTTTTTCAACCAGTGGTAGAAGGTTGCAAGGGTTTGTTTTAATCTGGAAGTTCGAAACATTTTCACCAAATTTGGCAATACAACGTATCCTTGGGGGCTTAGATTGGGGAGATAGTATTGTAGTTGGTGGGGCTTTATGTCGGAAAAGTTTATGGTAAAATAAGTTATTTGAGGGTCTGGATCTTCGGGTAGTTCGGTTTCATGTCTTAAAATTTTAAGATCTTCAACCGTTCCAGGGATCATTCCACAATCTTTCCAAATCTTTTTTTCAAAGTCACTTTTCGGGAAAATTGGTTCCTCTAATAGACCTTTCTCGTATTCGCCGTGTTTGTCGAGGATTATTACGCTGCCTGCAATTTTGTCGGCGAACTGTTTAACATCGTTTTTACACTTTGCGGTTTTTCCTTTTCCCGTTGTTCCTATAACCATTTCATGTGTGAAAAGGAGGTGAGACCTCATCACATAAGGAACAAAAGAGCCGGTTTCTTTGTCGAAAAACGGTTTTCTTCCAAGCATTAAAACGCCGTAAGCTATGCCTTCTTCTAAGCTTGGTAGGCCAAAAATTTTTTTGACGAGCACTATGGGCGGATAGAAAACGGAGGAGCGGGGGTGAGGAGAGTAATCTACAGGGCCTTTTTCTCCAAACTGGTTTATTGTGCAGAAAAGTTTTGCTTTTATGAGGATTGCTTGCTCTAGGAAATCGATTTTGTTTGAGGCTATGAGTTCTTGGGTTGGCGTAAATTTTTCATAAAGGAAGATTTCTAACTGGTCGCGGGTAATGTCTGGACAGCTTATTTCAGAAACAATAGAGCCAAACATTTCTCCTTCAAGGTAGTCCCAAATAATTAAGGGTGTTCCTATCTTCAAGCCTTTCCTGTACTTTGCGGGTACGAGGCAGATAATTGAATCGCTTCCTTCCCCGATTTTAACTCCTTCTTTTGCCGTTGCCACTACATACCCTATTTCCTGGCTGGAGTTCCATGGAGGAAGGTTTGGCTCAATTGAAGGTTCCTCCACATATTTTAAGGGTATGGGCAATGAGTAACAATCCTCCGTATAAAAGTTAGAGTTAAGAGTTTTTAGGCGCCCCTCCATCTTTTTGTATCATAAGGTTCTGTGAACTCTATTCCTGCTTGTTCGAAGAGGGTTTTTTGGACAAGTCTTAAAAGCCTCCTTGTGGGTTGTCCTATTCTTACGAAAGCGTCTGCTTTTGAGATCATGAAGCTTAACTTCCCCCCGTTGAGGTCAGAATCTGCCGAAATCATGCTGGAGATCTTTTCCATTCCTTTTTCTTCTACAAACCAGTAAGGGGTTTCTACGCGGATTAAGTCGTTATCCATTGTTTTGTAGTAAAAAAAGGAGCGCCGCTCTTCTTCATTTAATTTTGCGAGAAAATTTTCGGATTTTTTTAGAAAGAAGGGACTTCTATGACCTGGAGGAAGGAGGTCGAAAAATGCTACATCTGTTGTATCAGTGATGCCACAAGCCCGCATGACGGGGGAAGCTATGGGGGTTTTCACGATGTTTATTGATCCTATTCCCTTCTTTTTTAGGAACTGTATTTTACCGATAGCGTAGTCAAAACCTGTTTTGGAAAAAAGGGGACCGTCGTGAAATATGAGGTCTATCGAGTCTTTATAATGTTCTACACACGATATTATTGCTGCCGATTCAACAATGGATAAGGCTTGAAGTTCCGCTATATCCACCCTATCAAAGGGTAGCTGTCCTATGAGGTCGTCTGATAAGAGGTCTATTTGCCAGCGTCTCACTTCTTCTGAGACTATTCCCGGTTTTGAAGCAACGTTTAAAGCGATGTCTGCCCATAAACGGTTAGCACCGCTTTCAAAAGATAAACGGTTACGCGGATCTTTTTGGGAATATGCAAAGGAAGCTGCTCTAGCGTAGACTATGGAGAAATTAGCATTGAAAAGCGGAAGGCTTGCCCCGTCAAAACCGACAAGGTTCATGTTTCTAAAAACTTTATATGGTTCCTCCAATCTTAAATCAAAAACGAAACTTTTCCCTCTACTTTTATGACTAATCATTTCAACTTGGGAAGTGTCCAAGTTTTCTAAAATCGTTTCAAGCTTTTTTTCATCGTAATATGAACTATTACTGCGTAGAAGGGAGAAATTTAATCGGGAAAAAGCCTTTTTTATTGTGGGTATAGGGTTTGAAGCATCAGAAACAGAACCGTTAGCCTCCACGGTCTTTAGAATAAAGACAGGGGCATGATCTTCTTCTTCTACTCCTCCCACCTCCTCATTATCATCACGAACTTTTGACCGGGAGGCTTTTAGGGGGGAAGAGGGGTTATTTTGTTGCAAAAAACGTTCTAAGGTTACTGAAAACAGTTCTTGACCCATATTTTTATCACCAAAAACAATTCCCTAGGTTCTTGTTTATGCATGAACACTCACCATGAGGGTTACTGGGGAAAATATGATTTCTAAAGCGTCTTTTACAGGTCTTTTAACCCTATAAAACACGTTGAGGCCTATTCTTGCTCCCACTAAAACCCCTTTTGAGCTCATGTCTTGGAAATGATAGCTTAAAGTTGAGGGGGCTACTTCTAGCTTTTGCAAGAGTTCTTGGCCTGTAACTCCTTTCTGGATTGTAGCGAAACTTCCCCGGATGACTACGCTTTCTAAGATCTCTCTTTTTGTTTTACTAAAATTTAGTTTGCCTTCCACTATTTGTCGTGCTACGTCGAAACCTAAAGCTCGGGCGGAAAAATCTACAATATCTTTATCTATCATGTCTTTTCCAAAATCGTGGGCTTGTCGCATACATTCACGGGCAATATAAAGGGCTAATCCTGGTAATCCGAAGGAATGCTCGGCGATAAGGTTTAATGATTCTTCGGTGAAAGGCGTGATTTCAGCATCTTTTAACTCCTTGGTAAAGTTTTCCATTCTTACAGAGTCCATTCGAGCCTTTAAGAGGCAGATGATCTCCTCCTTTTTCATCGGCCTGATCCATAAAACGTCTGCAAAAAATTCGTCCTTGATTTCTGGCATGTCTTGTAACATTAAAGCGTAGACAAGGGGAGAGAGAACACAAACAATGCAGAACGGTTTTTCTCCCACTTCTGCACGAATTTCTCTACAATATACGTCTAAACGTTCTAAAACCGCATCAGCATGATCGATTATTAAAATAGAAGTTTTAGAAAAGTCTGTGTCTACAAGCCATTGGTCGAATCCGTTCTTAAAATCAGTTTTTTCGCCTTTATCAGGTTTCCCATTGTTATGGTTCAAAATCCAGGATTTAGCATCAATATAATCAGCCATATAGCCTGATTTTTCCATCTCTTCATTAAATAGACGAGCAGCATGTTTTAGGGCGATTGTTTTTCCCACATCTCCTGGACCTACTACTAAAAAGCCTGTGTTTGACTTAATACATCGGGCCATTTTTTCAACCACCGATATTAAGGGGTCCTTTCTTTCGTAAAAGGAGTATTCATTTTTATCGGGCAAATTATCGCTGAAGGGATCTTCTGAAAACCCAAAGGCCGCGAAGGGCATTGTGGGAACTATTCCCTCTTCAAGCCCCCGTCTAATGGCTTCTTTTACAGCACGTTTAATATCTTGGGACAAGGGAGAGACCTCACCGAAAGTAAAACTACTTCTTAGAATAAGTTGGAAAAGTTAAACTATTTAAAAATTTCGAATTATTCGAAATAATAAAAATATTGAAAAAACTCGAAAAACTTAACAAACAAAGATTAAACAAGAATAAAAAACAAAAAGGCGTTAAAACCAGAAAAAATGAAAAATAAACTCTTAAAGAATTTTAAAAAACAAAAAACACCCAAAAAACAAAAAATGTCTGGCCTAAATCCCTCTCAAAAATTTTTACAAACAAAAAAGAAATTAAAAAGGTCAAAATACGGTGGAAACTTTTCCAATTTCTTCTCCATTCTCAAGCAGTTGAACAGTTCCAAGCTGTATCAGGCTAACCTCTTTTGGATCTTCACGAGTGTAAAGTGTTAAGTTTCTTTTCTCATAATCTATAGACTTTAAAATGCCAATACCTTTATACTCAAAATCCACACCAAAAAGTCCCACAAGTAAATTTTCTAAATCCTTTTCAGACGAAACAATTACCTCCCTTCCCTCCGACACCTCATTAGCATGAAAAACTATTTCTGAAACATCGCCCATACGAACCTTATCCCTAACAACAATTAGTAAAACCTCTTCTGTCAACGCGGTATGCAAAATTTTTACGCTTAGCTTTTCTTCTAAAAAGCTAATGACCTCTCTGGATAAAGGCGCCCCAACACCCACATTAAATTGCGTTATAAGTGGGCATTTGTCCAATGAAAGCTTTACAATTTTACCGCCTAAAAGATGTTTTGCAAAAGACATCTTTCGAAGCTCTTTTCGCTCTTCCATCGATCTTGATCTTACATTTTCTGAGGCAGGAACTCTTTCTATTTTTAAACCAAGAAGTTCCAAGGGTTCAAGAAGTGATTCCAACGCTTCACCCTTTGGTAAAGCAACTATTAAATCAGGGGTGATAAGGGAGGCTTTTTGAAATTTAAGCTCTCTTGCGTGCATTCCCCTCACAAAACCTGTTGTATCTATTATTATCGCGTCACAGTTTTGGGAAATAACTGTATCGACCATCTTTTTTACGCCTACCATCACCCTGTGAAAAACCCGGTTAGGCGAGGTATGACCGATAAAGTAACCGTCTTTTAACTTGATTTGTGAGAGGAACTTTGCAAAATTTCCTTTTTCAACCACTCCAAGAGCTATTACAGTTGGAGGTCCTATGTTGCTTTGCCCGATGTCGGCGTCAATAATTCCCACCCTAAAGTTTTGTTTAAGAAGAAGGTTTGTTTGATATATTACAAAAGTACTTTTACCCGAGTCTACGTCGCCAATGACCATCATCGTTGCAGGTTTCTTGTTCTTAAAAGATTTTACTTTGAGGGAAAACTCCTCTCCTACCTTTTTCCAGAGGGGAGAAATTGTAGATTTTTCAATAATGTTGATTTTTCCCCCAGTTCCCAGAACGATTTCCAGTTTAATTGGGGTTAAAGCTTCAATTGGCAGACTTTTAAATCTTTGCACAACAATTTGTTCGTTTAGGGAGAAAGGTGCACCAAATATCTCTGCGGTACCCTCAACTATTTGAGCCCTTGCAGCACCTTCAAGTACTAAGGTATGACCCTCAGTTACCGCTTGAAACAAATAAAATCACCGACTTTATCTAAAAAATTACCATCATTTCTGTTTTTCCTTTTGCTAGCTTTTATTTTTTATTAAGCGAGAATTGCTTCCAATCGAATAACCCAAGCTTTATCTTTCAGAACTTTAATGGGGGAATAAAGAAATAACAATGCGTAAACTTGGGGAATAGAAAAGAGATAGAGGATAAAAATTCAAGGGTTATACTTCATTAGCGTGGAGGATTTCTCCTTTTTGATCTTCTCTAAAGCCTCTTTCAAAGCTTTACGAACATCTTCGTCTTTATCCTTTAGAGCTTTTATAAGGGGTTCTACCGTCCTTTTATCCCCTATCTCTCCAAGAGTCCTTACTACTCCCCAGCGAACACCGTTATTTCCATCCTTTAAAGCTTCTATTAGGGCTTCTACAGCCCTAGAATCCTCTATCCGTCCAAGGGCTCCTGCTGCTGCCCATCGAACACGCCAATCTTCATCTTTTAAAGCATGAATGAGAGGGGCAACAGCCCTAGAATCCCAAAGCCATCCAAGAGCCTTTGCAACCTTACCTCGAATATCCCTATCTTCATCCTTTAAAGCTTCTATAAGGAGTTCTACTGCCCAAGAATCATCTATCTCAGCAAGAGCCTCTACTGCCTTCTTTCGGATATTCTTATTTTTATTCTTCAAATCCTTTATCAAGCTTTCAACATCTTTTTCAGCTTTCATTTTCTCCACATCAAGCTTGAATAAATCCTATATGGACTTCTCCCTGTAGAAGGTATAAATACAAAAGGGTTAAAAGGTAAAAATTAGATGAGCGAGGATTTATTCTTTGATTTCATATAAATTATCTGAAAGGTTCGATTATTACTTTGAGGGAGTCTTCGGCTTTTGCAACGAGTTTGAAGCCTAGACCTGCTTCTGCTAAACTTAATCTGTGTGTGATCATGTCATTAACTTTCACTCTGCCAGCTCTGATTAGTTCTATTGAGGTTGTGATGTCAACGGGGCTGGCGCCGTATGAGGTTGTTAACGTAATTTCTTTTCTCCACATATCGTTAAGGGGTACTGGAACTTTAACACCGGGTTCAGGTACGGCAAAAAACAGGATTGTGCCTCCTCTATCTATTGATTGTAATGCGGTAGTTGTAGCTGGAAGGGCTGCCGTGCACACTAATACTTTATCGGCAAGCCTGTTATCGTTTACTTCTCGGATGCGTTCAGGCACATTTAATTCCTGTTTTGCGTCGATGATCTCGTTTGCTCCAAAATTTTTAGCTGCTTTTAGACGATATTCGTTAACGTCAGATGCTATAATTTTTGTTGCACCGAGTGTGTGGGCTAGTTGTATGTGTAGGATGCCGGAGATGCCGCTTCCTATGACGAAAACGGTGTCGCCTGGTTTTATCTGTGCTGCTCTTTGTCCACGCACACAACAAGCTAATGGTTCGATGAAAGTTCCATCCTCATAAGACATATCATTCGGTAGGAGATACACGCCTCGGTCTACGTTTATTCGGGGCACCCTGATGTACTCAGCGAAACCGCCAGGGTCAAAGTTAGTTGTGTGTAAAGTCTCACACGCGGTGTGATGACCGCTTAGACAATAGCGGCAAGTATTGCACGGCACGTGATGGGATACGAAGACCCTGTCACCAACTTTGTAATGCTTAACACCTTCTCCGACTTCAACAATCTCCCCCGTCATTTCATGACCAAGCACTCTGGGTGCCGTTTTTACCCGGTACCATTCCATGACATCGCTGCCGCAAATACCGCAAGCCATCGCTTTTACCAGTAGTTCTCCCAGGCCGGTTTTTGGTTTCGGCATCTCCTCTAGTCTTACATCGTTATTATTGTAGTACATTGCTACGCGCACAATGAACTCTCCTCTAGCATGTTTAAAAAAAGAGATTTTATTGTGGTTTAAAAGTTTAAAAGATTTATACAAGTTACCTATTTTTCTTGGCTTTTTAGGCTTTTTAACAGTTCAAGGGCTTCGTCTGGTGTGTAGTTCTCTTGGACTATGGAGCGGACAGCTTGAATCATTGCTGCGGGTGTTTCGGATTGAAAGATGTTTCTTCCCATGTCTACGCCCATTGCACCTGCTTGAACAGCGTTATAGGCGAGTTTTAATGCATCAGGCTCTGGTATTTTTTTGCCACCCGCAATAACTATGGGAACAGGGCACCCTTCCACCACTTTTTCAAAGTCTTCGCAGTAATAGGTTTTCACCATGTGTGCTCCAAGTTCTGCGGCGATACGAGTGGCCAAACCAAGATAACGGGTGTCACGCACCATCTCCCTACCCACAGCTGTGACCGCTAAAACAGGAATACCATACTCTTCGCCCTGATTAACCAGTTCTGATAGACTTAATAATGTTTGTCTCTCGTTGGGAGCACCTACAAATATTGAAAGAGCTACCGCAGAAGCGTTTAGACGGATAGCTTCTTTCATCGAAGTAGTGATTCCCTCATTGGACAAATCCTCTTTAAGTACACTAGTTCCGCCAGATACTCTGAGCACGATTGGCTTTGAGATGCCCGTATCTACCGAGGTGCGTAAAACGCCTCGGGTGATCATCACAGCATCAGCATATGAAACCAGTGGCGCAATCGTTTCTCCAGGTTTTCGCAATCCGGTTGTAGGTCCTTGAAAATACCCATGATCCACAGCAAGCATTACAGTATGGCCTGTTTTTGGATTAATTATTCTTGACATACGATTCTTCATTCCCCAATCCATTTTAGAATACCACCTTTTTGTTTAATATCTTATTTTTCAGGTCTAACTATCAAATATCCTTTATCGATAAGCCAGTGATGAAATTGATAAGTCGTATATTTACACGCGGTTTTACAAATATTTCTGATTCTTTCGTACTCTTCAGAACCTTCTTCCTGGGCGTCCAAATCTAACTGAACCGGACATTTTACATCTTTACAAAACTCTCTTCTTTGATAATCCACGTAACCCGGAATTGACATAGTACATCCCACATCTAAACTGGCTTTTTATCGTTTTTTCTAAGGTAATTTTATTATAAAACTTTCCGTGAAGTTTTTAAAAATATTAAATAGGCGTTTATCTTTTGATAGACTTTTTATTTTGATTCGTGGATTGCTCTACCTGAAAATTAGGTAAAGCTTCAATTTTGGGTTCATTTAAAAACAAGGAAATACTTCAAAAAGGGCTAATTTTGGTCTACTTTCAAAAAAAGAGGGAAAAAGGGTTTTTTAGTCTGAGAAGGCTAATTTGACATCTTTGTCGAAAAGTAAATATCCTAGTATTATGAGTCCTATAACTACTCCTGCGACAGATCCGTATGTTTCGGATTCCAAGCCTATAAGATATAGTTGGTAAGCACTAAAAACAATAACTGCAAGAGTTATTAATATTCCTAATGCCCTAGCCCACGATAGGGTAAGCCAGAAACCTATAGCCATAAGGAGGGCGAAAATACCTATAGCGATAGTTACATAACCTGCGTTCTTTATATCAGATTCGGTTACGTCTTCTATTTCTTCGGCGATTCCTGAAGGATCATCAATCATCATGGCTCCTACAGCTAAAAGAAATAGTGCGACTAGGAATCCTAATATGGATATTATGGTTATTCCTGCTGGCCTTGCATATTTAACTCCCATTTTTAAAACCTCCTTACCAACAAGAAATAACTACATTTTTAAATTTTTCTATTAATTGGCTCTGGGTTAAACCTATTGTAAAACTTTTTCGTTCTTTGGTTTCTTATCGTTTTTCTTGGTCTATCTTATTTTCTTCGTATTTTTTATTTTTTTGTTTCCAAGGATTGTAAGCGGTTATTAGCCCTTTTTTTCAAGGTTTGAATTCACAACTCTGAAAATTAAGGGTTCATAAAAATTTCGACAAGGTAATAAGGGTTGAGGGTGAGTTCCTTGCCTTTTAAAAGGTTCAGAACCCGCGGAAAAATCAAGAGGAAGTTTGGCCCAGACCCAAAATCCTAGTAACGGTTCTGGGTCAGAGTATGGAAAAAAGGAAATAATAAAATTCTGTCTAATATATCCGAATTTCTAAGTTTTCTCTTGCTTTTGTATGTTTTTTTAAATACACACGATATTGAGCGGTATTGTTATTATCAAGGGTTTGAAAAAGCCTTAAAAGCATAAAAATAGGAGTTTTTCATCTTTTGACGAATTTTTATTTGGTTATATTATACGAGGTATTTTTTTATGGTTTTTTAAAGGTGTTTTTTGGTATGAAGCAGGTGAAAGTTGAGTTATAGGGCCGTATCTTTATTGTGTTCGCTTTTTTAAGGTCTTTCAAGCTTTGAGGGAAAAAAGTCAGAGATAGCAGAAATGATTCTTAAACGTGTTGATATGAAATCTGAAAAGGCAAAACATTACGGTAAAATTGTAAAAGTTGAGGATTTTGCAAAAGAGTTTGGGATTAACATGGATCTTGATTTGAGGGAATTGTTCCGTCAAAGAGGCTTAGCTTTGATCGAGGAAAATAAATGAGTACATAAAAAAGGCTGAGGAGTTCGTAGGAAAAGCAGAGGAGGGGAGGATTTTATTAACACTCATTATAGTGATAAATGGTAAAATTAAATCAGTTGGGAAAGTTCCCAAAAAAGAAGAACTGAGGGATTTAATAAAAAAAGAGATTAAGATTAAGGATAATTCTTCTTTTTCGAGTTAACTATTGTTCTTTTCCTAGAATTTTTGCAAGGCTTTCCTTCGACGGAGATTTGAGGTGTAAGTCTCTCTGTGGGAATGGGATTTCGATATCTACTGCTTCAAATTCTTCATTTATGCGCCAGTTTATGGCTGAAGTTGTCCTCAACGGGCTGGTTGTTTTACGGTCTATCCAAGCCCAAAGTTCAAAGTTAAGAGAAGAATCCCCATATTCTTTGAATATGACCTCGGGCTCGGGGGTGGATAAAACACCTTGGGTTTCCTTTGCTATTTTTAACAATATTTCCTTCATCAGTTTTACATTTGACCCGTATGCGACACCCATAGGGATTCGAAGCATTATGTTTGGGTCCCATGTTGTATAGTTAATGACTTCAGCGTGTATCATCTGAGAGTTGGCGACAATGGCCAGACTGTTATCTATCTGCCTAATCCATGTGCTTCTCAGTCCTATATTTTCTATCTTACCCACTACATCGCTCCCTCCTACTTTAACTATATCTCCTATGGTAAAGGGTTTATCGGAAAGGATTATGAAACCAGCGATCAGGTTTCCTATAGCTTCTTGGAAACCGAAAGCTATCACAAGACCGAAAACTACACCTGTTACTCCTAACAGAGCTAGATATCCAGAAACACTGACTCCTAATTGACCAATAGCTGCAAAAACTCCGAACAAGATGATTATATAGAATACTATTCTTCTTAAAAAGTTAGAAGCAGCTTTTGAAACCTTTTCAAGAACCTTTTCCCTCTCAAATACTCTGGTTATAGCCCTCGAAATAAATCTAGCTACAAAGTAAGTTACTACTAATATTAACAAAGCAATAATGATATTTTCCATCTTTTCCAATGTTAAATTATCCCTCAGCCACTCTTCAACATCTTCCAAAATAACGACCATTATTATCCCACCTCGAGTACCTTTAGATACCTCTTCTCTGTTACTTTTAACTTTTATGCAATATGGTTTGGAAAGAACATTTGAGCGGATGCGAGAAGTTTCTTATTGTTAGGATATTTTTATATTTTTTCAATATGTTTTTATTACGGAGGCCAATTGTATTGTCTTCTAATGTAAAGAATTTTTTAACTCAAGGTCGGAAACTTATAGTTGATGCTTATAATGAGATGAAGATGGGACATCGTACATGGGTTGCTAATTATATACTTCCAGTTTTTTTGTTATCTTTTATAACAACTAGGATTATTCTCTATCTTCGAGACGCAAAAGCTATTGCAAGACCACAATTTTGGGCTGGTGGCTATCATATCCATCATTATTGGTATGGCATTATTATGATTTTAATCGCTACTGGGATGGTTCTGATTTTCGAAGGAGAGAACATTCTGAAGCTTTCTTGTATTATTTTCGGGGTTGGTCTTGGGGTTTTTGCCGATGAGATAGGGCTTTTATTAACAGATGGGAAGGAGTACTGGCTTAAGGTGACTTATTACATAGTAGTGGTTATAGTCACCGTCTTAATTCTGTTCGTATCGATAATCAGAACATTGCATTTTAAGTTCCATGCAGAGGGGATTAACCTGAACAGTTTGCTTGATGATGTAGCTTCTTCTTTGGTTAATCAAGGATTCGAGATAACCAGTAGAAAAGCGACAGATGAAACTTACTTCTTAAGAGCGGAAAAATCTGGAATAATAAGAGCTCTTTTGGGTGCAGTAAACATTGTAACTGTAGAGCTTAAAGGTTCTCCTGAAGATTTTTCAGTTAAGATCGAAGTAGATCCGTTCACTAAGGAATCTCTAAAAGGATTTGCAGCTGGAGCTATAGCTGCTGGGCCATTAGGTGTCTCTGCTCAATATAGTATTGGTTTCATTAATGCAAAGAGATTTGAAAGAGACATGTGGCACCTTGTAAAGAATCTTATAGAATCAAAATCTCAAAATTAATTGAAAAATAGGTGCTTATATTTAAAGCCATAAATGCTCAATAGAAAAAAATGTGAAGTAGCTTTTATTAGTGTTTTTCTTTTAGCAATCTTTATTCGGAAAAGGTAATTCAGACTACTAAATAGGTTTAGGAATGAATTCTTTTATATAGGGTAAAAATTTCATCTGAAACAAAATTCTTAGGTTATCTTTCAGGGATAAATCTTAACTTCTTTCATGAATAGCAGAACTGACTAAAATTGCTAGTACCAGTATGCTAGTGGATAATACTCCATAGCTATCGGTAAGATCGTCAAATCCGACAAGGTCTGCAGCGATTTTCACTACGATTAAAACGATCGCAAAATAAATTATCGAAATTACTATCACAAGAATTGATGCTATCAATAAAGGACAAAATATTCCATTTTTTCCTTTGAAGTTGACATCCTATACCCTCCAAAAAGATTTTTTAACTTATTCAGCGAGAAGTCCCCTTCTGCAAGGGAGGGGATGAATCGCGGTGTTTGTAAAAGTTTTCAGGAAAAAGAAGGATAAGATGCAGTAGTTAAACCAAAAGATAAGATCAGGATACTCCCTTCAAAGAGAAGAAAGAAATCCTTTGAGATCAAAAAACGG
>Ga0209636_10003860_pt1 | contig 15317 bp, 15 predicted proteins | sample DeeMarSWOR152_54_FD_187464 | JGI IMG/M metagenome (GOLD analysis project Ga0209636, IMG submission 187464) | Marine sediment microbial communities from White Oak River estuary, North Carolina - WOR-1-52-54 (SPAdes) (version 2) | ecosystem: Environmental > Aquatic > Marine > Intertidal zone >...
CCCCCCGCCCGTAGAGCGAATTGCGCGGCTCCAACATATGGAGGGGGAAGGGGCATAAATGCTCTGGCAAAGGCGTTCTTTGCCTCTATGGAGCCGGATTCAGTCATTCCCGAATGACGCTTGGTGACCGAAACAAATGCTCGTGAATAGGAGAAGAAAGCTAAAATGGCAAAAGGAGGCTTTGTTATGGAGGGGAAGGGAGTTCCCGCATGCGCCAAATGCCCTGTGAAGGACAAGATCTGCATCGTGGAGGGTGGAAAAGGCCCGAAGTCCTGCCCGACAAAAAATTACGGGAAAACCATTGAGAGAGCTTTGAAGGAGTATGACAAGTCACAGGTCAGGGAATTTGCAAGGATGGCTTCGATTCAGGAGGCCGAATGTTACGTCAATCGACATATCCAGCCCTATGTGCTCCATCCCGTCAAGCCCAGAGTCCAGGAGATCTGCGAGTTTGCCAAGAAAATGGGTTACCGGAAGATCGGTGTTGCCTTCTGCGCCGGTCTCCCTTCTGAGGCGGAAACCCTGACCAGAATCCTTGAGGCTCAGGGGTTCGAGGTCGTCTCCGTAGTTTGCAAGGTGGGGGGTACGCCAAAGGAAGCCATCGGGATTCGGGAAGAGGAGAAGATCTGGATCGGTCAGTTTGAATCAATGTGCAGTCCTATCGTACAGGCCATCATTCTCAATGAGGAGAAGACAGACTTAAATATCCTTGTTGGTCTATGCGTGGGCCATGACTCCCTCTTTTTTAAATACAGCGACGCTTTCACAACGGTCCTAGTCGCAAAGGATCGCGTCCTCGGCCACAACCCGGTTGCAGCCCTCTACACCTCGGGGACTTACTATGCTCGGATGTTGCGACCGGGGATCGACGGTACCGATGACACGGGATAGGGAAAGCAAAGGGATTTCGCTTATTGCCCCGTGGACCCATCGTAAACTCAATGGACTCTCATCCGCAAGGGGGCTCCCATTTCTATCAAGGGGCCGTTGCCCAAAACCCATTTCGCTCTTTAACATTCGCTCCAGGGATTTGGAAAACGGCCTATCAAACATATTTTCGCGTTGAGGCGGCTTTTTCCCAACCTTCTCGTTCGTGGGCGTATAGGCCATTGAGATCTCGAACTGGACCGATACCTATCGGCCATTATACTCCTCACGTGCCTCCGAAGCCGATCGTCACCTTCTCTCCCTCAACGATAACGGGGACTTCTCGGCGCCCACTGGTATACTTGAGCATTTCCTCCATTTTGGTGCTGTCTGATTGGACATCGACATAGTGTGCAGAGTCGCCATAGGCTGACCTAGCCTCAAGAGTGTGAGGTCAACCGGCCTTCCCGAAGATAATAACCTTTTCCGCCATGATAGCACCTCCGATTCATGAAAGATTGCGAAGAGAAAGGTGGATATCACCTATGTTCGTTACGAGAAGAGGATATCCGGGCTAGGGTTTTTTCAAAATCTCAATGGTTATCTCTCTATCACCTTCCCAAGCCTCATAATCCACCTCTTTTTCATCAATGTCCCCTATGAGCTTAAGGTTCTCGTAGAGTTCCTTCATGTTCTGAGAGTCAAGCTCTGCGGTGAGAAAGTTCCTATTCTCAACGTGCTCCCTTTTGACTATCCTCCCATTGAGTTGCAAAAGAGCATCCTCAATCTCCTTACTAGCGGTCTCAATATTAAGGACAGTAAGGGTAAATCGAACACCTTCGCCCTTCCTCTCAACCATTGCTAATCGCAATTCGGAGGATAGGGATTTCCGTTTCAATTCATCCTGTGCAACAGCGCCTGCTGATGGCCTTAATTGTTCCCCCTCGGCAATTCTCGCAGGGGGTTTGGGTTCTGCATAGTCCTCGACTGCAATTTCTTGTTCTTCTGCACCCATGACTTTCTCCGTTGGTCTTGCAGGAGCAGGTTTGCCCTTATCAAGAGCAGGGGCTTTTTCCTTTTTTGCTACCAGGATCCGAGGCCTGACCTCCTCAGATGGTGCTTTTGCGAGTTCCAACTCTGGCTGCATTGTTTTGAAAACATATATCGTGGTTACCACGATAAAGATGACGGCGAGTGCCTCAATGGGCAGCTTTATATGGAGGGGATAAAATACCCTTTGAAATATACCCCTCTTTGCTTCAGCCTCTGATCTTACCCTCGCCATGACCTTCTGCTTCAGCCATGGAGGAGGCTCTATCTCTTCGAGGTTCTGCACATATTCAAGGGTTTTCTTCAGGTCAGCAAGGGATTCACTGCACTGCTGACATGCCTTGAGATGTTCTTCAATAAGCCCCTCTTCTTCGGAAGAAACACTGCCCTCTATATATGCTGATAGCCTTTGTTGAATGTCGCTGCATTCCATCCTAGAGATCTCCAATGACTTGCTTCAGACAGTCCTTCAGGACCTCTCTTGCCCTGAAAAGCCTTGATTTGACCGTACCTTCCGGTACTTTCAGCAAATGGCCTATTTCATCATAGGAGAAACCCTGTATATCCCTCAGTACAACCACCTCTCTAAATTCGTCGTCAAGGGAGTCTATACATCCTTGCACCTTTTGCTGGATATCCCTTTTTTCAAGCTTTTCCAGGGCAGAAGGTTCACTCGATGCAGGGTCTCCTTTTGTAAGAACAGGGTTATCTATCGAATACTGTTCACGATGAAGTTGTGCCTTTAACTGCTTAAGGCGGTTTTTCGAAAGATTCATGACTATCGCAGAGAGCCATGTAGAAAACTTAGCCTTTCCCTTAAACCTCTTCATGCTTCTATATGCCGAAATAAATGCATCCTGAACAATCTCACATGCCTCCTCGTAGTTTCCGACCATCCTGTATGCAATATTGAGCATCCTCTTCTGGTGCTTTTTTACCAATGCTTCAAAGGCATCTACGTCCCCTTTTTTACACAGAGATACAAGCTCGTGATCTTCATCCCTTATTGTCTGATTCCTTTCCCTCATTTACCTATGACAATCCAGACAGCAGATTTGTTCCTTCCATTGAAGGAAAAGGGTCAACCGGCGAAAAGCCGGTACCTGCTTGTTAACGAGGCGCCGCTTTCTATTCCTTCTCCGATTGCAGTTCCTTTCCAATATTCCACGCTCGTGCAAGGGGCTCTCCTACTTTCCAGTAGTTATTGTCGTGCATGGAGAAGATAATCGGGTTCATCTTCTTGATATCCGGCAAACCATTGGTTAGGTATTGATCCTCGGAATAGGCTGCGACGATCTCCCCGATAAATACCTCGTCCATGGGAAAATCCAGGGTCTGGACGAGTTTACACTCCAGATTAAGCGGACATTCTCGAATCATGGGGGCGGTCTTGAGCTTGCCGTAGAACGTCCCAAAAATCTCAGACTTATCCACCTTGTGTCCGGAAACTAACCCACAGTAATCGGTCGCTTTTACCAATTCCTCTGAGGGGATATTGACACTGAAAGTGGCGTTTTCCCTAATTCCGATGTTCGTATAGTGGGTTTTCCCCAAAGCTATGGAGATGCTCGGAGGGGTATGGCTTACAATGCCACAATAAGCGACGGTAAGATAGTTCGGCTTGCCACCTACGTTTGCTCCCACCAGTATCGTTGGCATGGGATATAAAAAGGTCTTGGCGCCGATTTCGAGCTTTTCCATCGTCTTCTCCTTCCCTTTCTGCTGTATGAAGGCGTTTCGTTACCGTTTCGGGGATTGGCGAAGGTACCGGAGGTCGTTCGGAACAAGGGTATGAACTATCAATCCGGGGTTGTTGGAGGTTCACGTCCTTGATCACATAAGCCTCGCAAAAAATCAATGCTCGTCTTATCGTCCCACTTTGCGGCACCTACATGTTTGAAGACTATTTGACCATCTCGAGAAATGATAAATGTTGCCGGGATACCCCGGGTCTGAAATATTTGAGGTTTTTCACCAACAAGGGAATATAGTGGGAATGTGAATTCGTTTTCTTCAACGAAGTTACTAACTTTTTTTCTGTCCTCATCCGATACACACATGAAAACAATCTCCTCGCTTTGTATGCTGTCATACAATCGTTGAATACACGGCATTTCAGCGAGACAGGGGAAACACCATGTTGCCCAGAAATTGAGAAAGACAACCTTTCCCCTGATGTTAACGAAGTCAAGTTCTTCGCCATCAGGTCCCTGAACACGCCAATGATAGTCCATTTTCGTTTGAGTGGGGAAGGGCGGGGGCTGAAGTTTAAACTCAACTCTTTTACCGGGCTTTGGTGTGTAGGATCGAATAAGGAAATACCGTGCACCAATGATTATGATGATCATCAAGATGAGCCCTGCTCCTAACCCAATGAAAAAGTTCTTATTGAAAAATTTCATTCTTTCAACTCCTTTGAAGTTCGTATTTCATTGCGCAATGCTTATTCGATGCAAAAAATGGGCAATCACTTCATAGTAATCTCGGGGATTATCATAGAAGGGGAAGTGATTGCTGTTGGCTATCTCGACTACCTCACACCCTTTATTCTGTAACTGTGGTATTGAAGGAAGCCAGTAATTTTCAGAACCATAGATAAAGATTTTAGGAATTCTCAGTTCAGTAAACCGTTGCATCACATTTCCGTTATCAGAATAGTCTACCAGGGAGGGGCAGTAATCAAAAAATGCCCTTGGAGATGAATACTTTTCAAGGGTATCAACATATTTTTGGAATCCTTTATTGTCTGAGCGGGATAATTCTTCTTTGAGATCCGAGAATGTCGTCTCCTTGAATTCGGCAAAATGATGTTTTGTGATCTCACGGGAGAAGATACAATCTTCAGGGGCTAAATTCCCTTCTACGTTGACAAATCCTTTAACGTGTTCGCCATACCGTTGGATATAGAGAAGTGCTACAAGCCCACCCATACTGTGTCCGATAACTACAAGATCACCGAGAGATAATTTTGAAACAATACTGTTTGTCATTTCTACTAAATCATCAATTCCAAGACTTATATTCTCGGGATACGGAGAATTACCACAGCCAGGAAAATCAAATGCAACTAATGTATAGGGCTGTAAGTTACCTGTGGTCGTTGCACTCAGAAAATCATTCTTCGAGCATCCCAGTCCATGAAGATAGAGGATCGTTTCCTTTCTCCCAAGACGAATAAAATACTCAATTTCAAGAGGTTGATCGGGATACGTCACTTCCAATTTTTTGGTTTTCACAACCATAACGAATTCATTTTCCATACTGTCATAGAGACGGAATCCCTGGTTCGTTTATGCCAGGCTCATGCGCATATCCTATTGACAGGGGTTTCGCTTTTGTTATTGTATCAGATACTTCTTTGGTGTCAAAGCAAAATCGGGTAGTTGCGCAGAAGGAGGTGTCTCATTCCTTCATCGACCGGCAAGTACCCCGCAAGCCCCGCCTTGTAGGCGGGGAGTTTCACATGGGGTATGAGATGCTAAAAGGACTTACCAAGAAGCTGTTTGGGAGAGGTCCCCCTGCGCAATCTTCAGAAGGTTTCTTTCTGAATGTTCGCTGTAGCGCTTGTGGAGAGGTGTTCAACCTTTTCATCAATAAATCCACGGACCTTGCCCAGAATTTTGATGGCTTCGTAAAAAGTCCAACTTCCGTTCGACATGTTCACGGACCGGAGCAAAGCCGAAGGGCTGCGTTATACTACATCCCCTGCCCTGTTAAATTGAAAGCAGCCATATCAAAAGATATGGGGTATAGAAGGTGCTTGAAAACAGTAACATCAAACAAAGAAAATATTTAACAGGGTAAATCACTGCAGCGTACAGTAGGTACGCCTCATTCCTCAGGATTTGCGCGCCTTGAATTTGGAGCTTTTTACTTTGCCATCGAATTTAGACTTTTTACGAGATAATCAATTTTGATGAACGGGGCGGTGTGACCTATTCCCTGAACAAGGAGATTATCGGCGGCCGCTGCAGGAATGTGATCCATGTGATTATGGAATTCGATGGGAGCAAGAAGTTGGCATCAAGGAAAATCGAGAATGGAGAATTTATCGAATCATCGTAAACCCGTTGCATTGTAAAAAGGGATCGAGGCAGCAGCGACAAAGGTAACTCCATGCCAGCCACAAGCTTCGCTTTTCATGCAGATCTTCCCGATGCCTCAGCTTCTCTTTTTTACCATAATACGATGAAACCCTGTGGATCGGCATCGGTTGGATAGGGAATAGTCTTGTAAAGCAGGCAAATTTAACGAGAGGAGGGTAGATAAACATGTTTAAGAAGCTGTTTGCAACGAGCCCGGGGATTATTGGTGTAGGGGCTTTTATTGGAGTTTTTGCTCCCCTCCTGCAGAAGTGGGGGAATCCGGGGAATATGGGTGTCTGCGTGGCCTGTTTCGAAAGGGACATCGCAGGGGCCATCGGGCTCCATCGCGCGGCTGTGGTCCAGTACATGAGACCGGAGATCATCGGGTTCGTCCTTGGCGCACTGATTGCCGCCTATGTCTTCAGGGAATTTAGGCCTCGAACAGGCTCTGCTCCCATCGCGAGATTTGTGCTGGGTACCTTCGCCATGATAGGAGCCCTTGTGTTTCTGGGCTGTCCCTGGCGGGCGATGTTGCGCCTTACCGGCGGGGATGGAAACGCCATTTTCGGATTTATCGGCCTGATCGTTGGGATATGGATCGGCACACGTTTTCTGAAGGGTGGGTATGATCTCGGGCGTGTTCAGCCAACCCACACCTCGGTGGGATGGCTGCTGCCCCTTATCATGATCGGGTTCCTCGTATTGATACTGGTCTTTCCCCCAGTCAGCGGACAGAATCAGAGCGGAGTCCTCTTCTACAGCACCCAGGGGCCGGGCTCCATGCACGCCCCCCTGATCGTTTCTCTCATCGTAGGCCTCGCCATTGGGTTTTTAGCCCAGCGAAGCCGATTTTGTACCATGGGGGCATTTCGGGACCTGATCCTTTTTCGTCAGATCCATCTTTTCTCAGGGGTTGTTGCCCTTCTGATCGCCGCCTTTATCACCAATCTGATCGTGGGGCAATTTCACCCGGGATTTGCAAAACAGCCTGTTGCACACACCATGGCGCTCTGGAATTTTGGAGGAATGCTGTTGGCGGGTTTGGCATTCTGTCTGGCCGGAGGTTGTCCTGGTCGGCAGCTCTTCATGGCGGGAGAGGGAGATGGCGATGCCGCGGTTTTCGTCCTGGGGATGATCGTCGGGGCTGGCTTCTCGCACAACTTCGGCCTGGCCAGTTCCCCGAAAGGCGTGGGACCTCATGGGATCGCCGCGGTGATCATAGGCATCTTGGTTTGCCTGTTTATCGGATTCACCATGAGGAAAAGAATCGCCTAAGGAGGGATGGAGATGAACAATATGGTTGACGCACGGGGACTTTCATGCCCTCAACCCGTAATGATGACCATGAATGAGATGAAGAAGCTTGGGAAGGGCGAAGTTGTTATTCTCGTTGATACGGATACTTCTCGGGAGAACGTATCTCGGGCTGCAAAGAGCCAGGGGTGGCAGGTGAAGTCCGTCGATTCAGAGGGGACGGGCTATCGGATTACCATTGTAAAGGACTAATCATTTCCCTTTTGGAAAAAGAGCGAGGGTATTTCTAAAAAACGATAGAGGGGTCTGAACATGTATCTGTTGCCATGCCCTTTTTGAGCCCTTTCAGGAAGGTGGCAGACACGTGTCGTTTTGATATGGAGAATCATCTGAATATATCGAGGATGGAAGCATCATGCGATAAGGGGAAACATTCGATATCAAAGGGCTTGAAAAAAGCGACAGGAATGCATTGAGGGTCTCAGGCGGTTCAAGCCCACGGTCTCTCTGTTCGGGGAAAAGATTGAAAATCCGGGGCTTCTTTTTTTATAATCAATTAATCTGTGAAGTACTCCCATGAATGCTTTCTGAGCGGGAAAGACAGTGATGAATCGCATCAAGGAAAGAGCTGAGGCGATATTACGAGAGTTCAAGGGTGATACCTACGCCTTTGGGAACGGGGTTCTGGATGAGGCAGCAGGGACCTTAACCGCCCAATTGGGCAAGAATGTCCTTGTGGTTGGTTCCATCCAGTCCGAGTGGTTTCAACCGATCAGGGAAAGGATCCTCAATTCACTGGACAAGGCCGGCGTTACGGTGGTGGACGAGGCACGCTCAGCCGCCCCCAATGCTCCATTCGTGGACGTGTATCGAATCCATAGTCACATCATGCACAAACACCCGGAGGTATTAGTCGTGGCTGGCGGCGGTTCAGCCACCGATGCGGTAAAGGCCGCCGCCACCCTTGCAACACTGGGTGATATCCAACCCGAAATCGATCCCTTCTTCGGGGTAGGGGAGGTGACAAAAGTATGCCAAGAGACTGGACGGACGATTATGCCGGTGGTGGCTATTATGCTGGCCGCCAGTTCAGGAGCCCACCTGACCAAGTATGCTAACATCACCGACCCGGTTGTAGGTCAAAAGAAGCTCATCGTGGACGAGGCAATAATACCCCCTCGCTGCATCTTCGATTACGACCTTACGGTCACCCAGCCCATGAGCCTGACTCTGGATGGTGGATTGGATGGAATAGCCCACTGTCTGGAGGTCTACTTCGGGTCCTCTGGCGATGTGAATACCAAGGCTCGGGAGGTAGCCGAAATTGGCCTGGAGCTGATCATTCAAGGTCTGACGGCTGTTGTGAAGAATCCCAAGGAGATTGAGGCAAGGACCCTGCTGGGCTTAGGAACGGACCTGGGTGGATACGCGATCATGATCGGGGGCACCTCAGGGGCCCATTTAACCAGCTTCTCTCTGGTGGACGTCCTCAGTCACGGCCGGGCATGTGCCCTGATGAATCCCTACTACACCGTTTTCTTCGCCCCCGCCATTGAAGAACAATTGGGAATCGTAGGCAGGATATTCAAGAGACACGGATACATCGAGGAGGATGTGGAAAAGCTTTCGGGGCGAGAATTGGGACTTGCAGTAGCCCGGGCTATGGTAAAATTCAGCGAATTTCTGAATGTTCCAACCTGCCTCCGCGATGTGCCGTGCGTGAGCCGGGACCACATCGAGCGTTGCCTGGAGGCGGCCAAAGATCCCCAGTTGGATATGAAACTGAGGAATATGCCCGTTCCACTCAATACTGACCTCGTTGAAGAATACATGAGGCCCATTCTGGAAGCTGCTTGGGATGGCAACTTCGACAAGATAAAAAACATGGAATGAGGCTTTCAGATTCCTTTTGTTACTTCACATTGGCCCCCTCTTTGACAGAGAGGGTGATCATAGATATATTTATTATCAGGGAGAAATCGCATAAAGAATTGAGTCATGAAACGAAACAATCAGAAGATTCACAGAATAGAGCTTCCGGTCCCCTTTGCTGTTGAAACAGTCAACGCATATCTGATTGGTGAAGAGCCAATAACCCTGATCGATACCGGTGTGAGAACGGATGACTCCTTTCAAGTCCTCAAGGATTCCCTTCGAAGGTTGGAATACGGAATTGAGGATATCAGGAGGATTCTTATCACCCATGGTCACCTCGATCATTACGGCCAGGCGAAGAGGATCTCCGCTCAATCAGGGGCCGAGGTCTATATCCATGGGGCGGAATATCAGCGGATACAATCGATTGGGCAATTCAGGGGGGAGGTTGCATCAGTGCTCATCCAGAATGGGACACCGAGAGACTCGGTGGATAAGACGATACATTACATGGAATCGGCCGAAACATTGGCAGAACCGTTGGACGAAGCGCACCTTATCGACGACGGGGATGAGATTTTGTTTAAAAATATGGTCTTGCGATCTATCCACTGTCCCGGCCACAGCCCTGGATTACTCTGTTTTTACCTGGAAGGAAAGGGCATTTTGTTCAGTGGGGACCACCTTTTAAAGGAAATTTCCCCCAATCCCGTCATCAACCCTTCGCAGGAGGGACTGGATTCTCGCAATACCAGCCTCAAACACTATTTACATTCCATAAGGAAGATCAAAGATCTGAAGGTTTCCCTCGTCCTGCCAGGCCACGGAGAGCCAATCCGGGATTGCAAAGCCGCCCTGGAGAAGATCCTTCGTCACCATAGACAACGGCTTGCCATGGTTTTATCGACCCTATCTCGGGGTGAAAGGACAGCTTATGATATCTCCAGGATACTATTCCCGAATACGGAATCCTTCGAGGTTTTCCTCGGCGTTTCTGAAGTTTTGGGACATCTGAGCATCCTCTTAGAAGAGGGGAAGATCATTTCAAGATCGAGAAATGGAATAGACTACTATTCGATACATTCTATCCCTGCTTGACTGATTATATAGAGCATACAATTGTTCCTCGCTTCAAAGCCTCCGAAGTGACCCTTTCGGGGGCCGTAGGTGGGGAATACGTGTATGGAGTGATACTTTCTGCTGACCTTCTCCCTTTCTCTTTGTTCTCCTATCAAAGTTGATACTGTAATAGTAATTACGGGAGATTTGTAACAATTTTGCGTGGGGCTCGTTGCTGGTAAGTGGAGGTATGCAACGACCCGAGGATTGATTACGGAGGGTGAGGGGGCAGGGCAAGGACTATGTGCTATCGCAATTCGATAGGACTCTAGGCTTAAGGGAGAATCCTTGATCCCACTTTCATACTTTTTGTATCCTCAACAATATTTTCTCTGAGGGTATTCACCTTTCGCCATGTGGTCAGATATAATTCTGTTATCGATTACCATTGATTCTTGGAAGCTCACCTCAGGGATATCTTTATGTGGTCTATATCAGCTTCCGAGGATACCCGCATTCTCATTCCTCTGATTTCCCTCGATCTTGATACCCGTCCATTTGTATCTCGACAACGTTGTCGAAATAGATCCAACGTCGTCGAATCTTTGTAATCCGTTAAAATCCTAAATGAACATGTAAAAACCCTTCTATCACATCGACAATTTCGTCGAAAAATAAAGGCCAAACATGAGGACTCCCCTAATGTGTGTAATTAGATAATTCTGTGATATCAGTTACTTGTGCACCATTTTCCTATTTGGCACACCCCTTGCTCCATAAGAGGGCGAACAACGGATTTCACCAGAAGGAGGAAGAAGCCATGGGAAAAAAGAAAAATACGGTCGTTGCCATAGGGATAATCATGGCAATCGTGCTCATCGGTGGCTGGGCATTTGCCCAGAGGCCATGGGTCGCGAAGGGTTATAAGAGTGGCTATGGGTATTCATATTCGGACCTTTCGCCGGAACAGAGGGAGAAACTCCAAGCCCAAGAAAAGAAGTTCTACGAGGATACGGTTCAACTTCGAAGAGAGCTCTATCAGAAACGGCTTGAGGTACGGAGCCTTTGGGTAGATCCCAAGGCCGATGCAGAAAAGATAAAGGCCAAGCAGTCAGAGGTCTTTGAGCTGCAGCGCCGCATACAGGATAAAGCCTTGGAGCACCAATTAGCCATTCGGGACTTGCTTCCCGAGGAACAATTCGGTCAGGTGCCATACGGCTATGGTTACGGGATGGGCCACGGTCGCCATCATGGATGGGGCCACATGGGGGGCCCTGGACAAGGCTTCAGGAGAGGATATGGTGGAGGCTCCTGCTGGTAGTCTGAACCAGTTGGTTGGGGTCGCATCCAAAAGGACCGGGTCTGGCCCCAATCAATGAATTTTCTATTAAGGGAGATTTAACTGTTGAACGATAAAAAGCAAAGAGGAGGTGGTTTTATCATGAAACGGTGGGCCATTATAGGATTGGTTGTTGTGGTGTTTCTTAGCCTATCGTCGGTCTCTTTTGCGGGAGACAGGCAGCGAGGACGGTGGGAAGGGGCAGCAATCGGACTTGGGGCTGTTACCCTCTATAATCTTTTTCACCACGGCTTTCCATTACCGATTATACCTCCCCATGGGACCTACGAGAGACATATTTACTATCACCCGCCGGTTTTTCACGAGCCATCAGGCCACTGGGAAATTCGCCGTGAGTGGGTTCCTGAAAGACAGGAACGGGTATGGATTCCTGGCCATTATGAAAATGGGTTTTGGGTTAAGGGGCACTACGAGGTTCGGGTTTATCCAGGATATTATGTGGAGCGCAAGGTATGGGTGGAGGATGAGCCGCCTTATGAAAGAAGCTCACAATTAGGGGCGGGACCACCTGCTTGGACACCTGCCCATGGTTATCAGGATAAATAGTAACCCTTGGCAAATGCGAGGAACTAGCTGGCAAATATCCACTGCATTCAGCAAGAGGTAATGGAGAGTAAACAAGGGGGAGAATTTTCCCCAACCTAATCAGATGGAAGGCAGGTCATTTCGGCCTGCCTTTTTTTATCGAGCCAATGTATTACAATGATGATGTCGATCGTCCGGGAGGCGACCCAAAATTATCGATTTGGGAAAGAAATGTTGAACTTATGGGAATCAGCGGAAATTCAAGGATAGAGTTAGTTATCGCTCACCCCGGAAGTTCGAGTCAGGTGTCTGGCGAAGAGAAGCCAGCACGGATAGAAGTTCATTCGAGGCAAATACAGGCCTCACATTTAAGGAAGCCGATAGCTCAATTGACGACTGAAGGAGTAACCGACATGTAAAGTGGAACAAGGAGCTTGACAACAAGCGGCTTCATAGAAGCAACCGATAGCATAAATTTTGAGCAGGAGCCGATACATGACTATCCAGGATTTTTACTCGGGATAGCTAATTCAGTAGCGCTCTGAATTCCTGAAGCGATTTCGGGAACAATCCCCATGCTTACATAAATCGGACGAACCATTTCTCTCAACGCTGGAAGTCTATTAGCAAAAAAAGCTGAGCCCAATAAACAAGTTATTCCACCGATAAGTATTGTATACGGAGCACCTATTTTACTGGCCAAAAACCCAGCTAATAAACTGCCAAAGGGAGCCATCCCTATAAAAGCCATCGTATAAAAACTCATTGTTCTCCCTCGTTTATCCTCGTCAACAATGGTTTGTAAAATGGTATTGCTTGATGCCATTTGCACCATCTGTCCAAAACCGGTGATCAACATTAATACCAAAGAAAACCACAAGATCCGAGAAAGAGAAAAAGCAATAAGTCCAATGCCGAAGATACTTGCAGCCAGTGGAATCATTCTCCCAAGCCCGAGAACACTTCTTCTTGATGCAAGGTACAAGGCACCCGCCAAAGCTCCCGCACCGGCTCCCCCCATAAGGAAACCTAGCGCATGGGGGCCACCATGCAGGACATCTTTGGCAAAAACGGGCATGAGTATTGTATATGGCATTCCCATCAAACTAACCAAGCCCAGTAGTAGCAAAATAGCTCGGATGGGGGCAAAACCAGATGCGTAGGTAAATCCCTGTTTTAACTCATGCCAGACCCGTGAACCGTGTGGTTTTAAAATCTTTGGTACTATTTTCATTGCGAGTAAGGCCGCAATTACCGCCAGATAGCTGATGCCATTTATAAGGAAACACATCCCTTCACCCACAGCTGCAATAAGTATCCCTGCTACAGATGGTCCCAACAAACGGGCACTATTCACTATAGATGAATTTAGGGCAATAGCATTTCCTAAATCCTCCTTTTCTTCAACTACTTCAACCACGAAAGACTGCCGGGTTGGTGTGTCAAAGGCGTTAATAATCCCCAGAGATATACTCAATAAAATAATATGCCAAATCAGAACTGTTCCAGTTAGGACAAGGGAGGATAAAATAAAGGCTTGTATCATTGCAAGGGTTTGCGTCAGAATCAATATGCGCTTGCGGTTCCACCGATCAGCCAGTACACCTGCAAAGGGTGCCAAAAGGAAAATAGGAATCTGACCTGCAAATCCGACAAATCCCAACAGGAAAGGCGAACTTGTCAATCGATAGACCAACCAACCAAGAGCGATTCGTTGCATCCATGTACCAATCAGTGAGATGCTTTGGCCTCCAAAGAATAAACGAAAATTTCGATGCCGCAAGGCCCGAATAATTGATTTTACTGCCGTTGCGGTCTCAGACTTTGTCTTCTCCGGTTCCATCTTTCAAACGCTTCATTTCCTTTTTTGAAGGATTTTATCCCAATCTTTCATGTCCTGTAAAGTTAAGTCTTGGGCACAAAGGGTCAATAGTTCAATTCTTTTCTTCGTTTATTAGATTGTAAACGAAAATTGCCAAGAATCTTGGGCAAGGCGGCTGGTAGAGAAGAGCTGTTCTGATTTTGATACTATTCTAACCTTCTGAGAATACTGGGAGGTTTTGATTAGACCGTCGTTCTCTTGATGAATTGATCCCTTACCGCTAATTCTTGGAGCTGACCTGGGACTGGCCCAACGATATAATACAAGATGGAATAGCTCACTGATCAACCTAGCCAATCTATCGATATGCGTTCCCCCTTCAGGTCCTCTGGCGTTTACCGGATTGCCCTTGGGCGAATACAGCATCGGGTGTCTGGCAAAAGAAGCCAGCACGGATAGAAGTTCGTTCGAGGCAAATACAGGCCTCACGTAACAGGAAGCCACCAGCTCGATTGACGACTGAAGGAGTAACCGACATGTAAAATGGAAAAGGAGTTTGACAGCAAACGGCCTCATAGAAGCTATACGATAATCACTACTACTCTTAAACGATTGGTTCAACTGAAAGTTTTTATTGACTATTGATATATTTTCAACTAGTTTTTTATAATATTTCCAGACTCTTAAATAACTTAACCTTCAACCTTCTGAGGGGATATCTGAAGATAAGGGTGTGGAGGGTGCCTTTGATTTAGCTTCAAGGGGGTGTTCACCCTTTGGAGGCTTTTGTTTCTTTTTGGTATTCAGAAATTTCTCGGGTATAAGGACGTAAAGACCACAATGGTCTACACCCATATGCTGAAGCAGAGTCCGAAGGGCGCGTGGCGCCCTGTGGATGACTTATGAAGGGAAGACCAGGTGTGTTATACAGAAACCATATAAAACCTCTCGCCAAGCAGTTCAACCGCAGTAACGCGTTGTTTTCACAAGGCTTATGGCAATTTCGGCCGTGGGGTGTTATACCACAACTTTGCGGGTCAAGGGTGTTATAGAGAAACCATATACTTATTTTAAGGAGGTGTTTTATGTACTCGAAGACGCTCAAGCCCGAAATCATGTCAACCATGTTTCCAAAGGATTTCCCTGAGGACAAGCTGAGCCAGCCTAAGTACGAAGTAACGGTAGAGAAGGACGTCATGGTCACGATGCGAGACGGTGTCAAGATAGCAGTGAATATCTACCGCCCTAACGTGCAGGAACAGTTCCCCGCCATTTACGCTGCGGATTCTTATCAAAAGGATCTGGCGCACCTTCCTTCATATCCTATCTTCCACATGCGTGAGACGAATGATATTGACTGGTTCGTTTCACGCGGATATGTATTCGTACACTCCGACTCTCGCGGCACCGGGCACTCGAC